>JGI10211J34971_10000231_pt1 | contig 44063 bp, 44 predicted proteins | sample Etolagsediment_FD_34971 | JGI IMG/M metagenome (IMG submission 34971) | reverse complement strand
GCGTATTTCGGGATCGAAAACATGCGGGACAGGTACTTGCGGAGATGCTGCATGAATGGAAGGGCAGTGAGGCGCTGATTCTTGCCGTTCCTTCTGGGGGAATTCCGGTTGCTGTGGAAGTCGCTGGAGCGCTCGGCCTGGCCCTTGATGTCGCTGTTGTGAGTAAGATTTTGCTTCCCTGGACTACAGAGGCGGGTTTTGGTGCGGTGGGCTTTGATGGATCAGTCTGGGTAAACCAGGAGTATGTGAATTATTACGGGCTGGATCGTGCGACTGTAGAGCAACAAATGCAGGCAACGCTGCAAAAAGTTCAAAGACGGGTCAAACTTTTTCGTGGTGATCGACCATGGCCTGATCTGAAGAATCGACCTGTCATACTTGTTGATGACGGTATCGCAGCCGGTTCTACCCTGCGGGTAGCTATACAGTCCCTGCATAATAGCAGGGCCGTTGATATCAATGTTGCTGTACCGACCGCCCATGAGGAATCCCTAACACAAACTATAACCAGAGTTAATGTGCTTTATTGTGCAAATATTCGTAATGGGCCGCAGTTTGCAGTGGCAGCCGCCTACCAGCTTTGGGAGGATGTTGATGAAAGTGAAGCGGTGGAAATGCTCAACTCATATCGAACTGGTTGATCTCTCAAGGAAGTGTTAAAGGGAGGAAAAATGGATCAGGAAAAAGTCAGTGAAATGTTGAGAAGTATTGAGACTGAGTGCCGCTTTACCCAGGGCTACACCGGAATAGAATCGTTTAAGCCAGAGGTTATGGCTGCTCTTGCCAGGGTGCCCCGGGAAAAATTTGTGCCGCATTATTTAAAAGCCCTTGCATATGAAAACCAGCCTCTGCCCATCGGCGATGGACAGACCATTTCTCAACCATATATCGTTGCCCTTATGACCGATCTTCTCTGTCCGGAGAAAGATCATGTCATCCTGGAAGTGGGCGCGGGATCGGGTTATCAGGCTGCTGTTCTCTCGCAACTGGTAAAAAAGGTCCATACCATAGAGATTGTTCCTGCTCTGGCTGAAAAAGCCGCACAGACTCTCAAAGAACTCGGCTATCTCAATATAGAGATACACCAGAGGGATGCCTCCAGGGGATTGCAGGAACATGCCCCTTTTGACGGGATCATCGTTACCGCGGCTGCCAGCCATGTACCACAGGTTCTAAAAGAGCAGCTCAAGCCCGGCGGCAGACTTGTTATTCCTGTAGGTGGTCCCCAGATGTCTCAGGATCTTTTGCTGATTCAAAAGAATAAGCGGGGAGAATTCACCAGTAAAAATATTCTGCCAGTTGTTTTTGTTCCCTTTACCGGTGAATTAAATGCTGATGACAATTTGAAATAACAAATATTTTTTATAAATTTAAAATAGGGGGCTTTACATTATCTGTAATTCATCACAATAAATTGAATAAAAACTTAGAGGGCGGGAACATGAATGAGGCTATGTTTTATCGATCCGGAAAACACAACGAGGTTATTTGTGAACTGTGCAACCATAACTGCCACATAAAAGAGGGAAAACGTGGCATCTGCGGGGTGCGGGAAAACAAGGGTGGTGTTTTGGACAGTCTGGTTTATGGCAGGCTGATTGCCATCCATATTGATCCTGTCGAGAAAAAGCCTTTGTTTAACTTTCTGCCCGGCAGTAAAGCGTACTCCATCTCTACCGTTGGCTGCAATTTCCGCTGCCTTCACTGCCAGAACTACGATATTTCTCAATATCCACATGCCCATGGCGGCGATATCGCCGGTACCAGACGTACCCCCGAGTCCGTGGTGGATGATGCTGTTCGAAGCGGCTGCGCCAGTGTCTGCTACACCTATGTGGAGCCGACAATCTTCTACGAATTCGCCTACGATTGCGCACTGATTGCCCGTGAGCGACAACTGAAAAACATCTTTGTCAGCAACGGCTATATGAGTCAGGAAGTCACCCGTCACCTGGCACCGGTATTGGACGGTATTAATATCGATATTAAAGGATTTACTGACGACTTTTATAAGAAAGTCTGTAAGGCCAGGCTGCAGCCTGTTCTTGACAATGTCCGGCTTATGCATGAACTCGGGGTGTGGGTTGAAGTCACTACGCTTGTTATTCCGGGCCTGAACGATTCGAGCGAGGAATTACGTGATATTGCTAAATTTATCTACTCAGTCTCACCAGCCATTCCCTGGCACGTGACAGCCTTTTATCCCACCTATAAAATGCTGGACCGCGAGCCCACCCCGGCAGCTTCTCTGCGCAAGGCGCGGAGGATCGGCCTGGAGGAAGGACTGCACTATGTCTATGAGGGGAATATTCCCGGTGAGGGAGGGGAAAGCACCTTCTGTCCGGGGTGCGGTGTTGAACTGATCAGTCGTTTTGGCGTCAGTGTCAGGCGGACCAGATTGACTGATGGTCGGTGCAGTGAATGTGATAAGCAAATTGCAGGCGTGTGGAGCTGATAATTCGTCCTGATTACCATCAAAACTCAGCTTTGCAACCCGGAGCTGTTCCGTATCGATTATATGGGACGCCATAAACCCATCCCTGGGGCCTCTGCTGCTGCCGTCCAGGCCGCAGATGCCCATATAATCGACACGAAACAACTCCTCTCATGCGGGTAGGCTGAGGATTAGTGGTATCAGGTAATTCATAATTCATTGCATTGTACGTGATAAGGCAAACCGATGAATCACACTAAAATAATGCAGAAAATCATGACCGATTATGGCGACCGCACCGGCCTGGCAACAAGTCGCCATCCCCCGAGAAGGTATCTATGGACCGATGCCTTCGCTGTCTGCAACTTCCTCGAACTGTTTCGCCAAACCGATGATGTGCAATACAGAGAAAATGCCCTGGCCCTTGTCGACCAGGTACATGCTGTTCTGGGCAGACACCGTGATGATGATCCCAGAAGAGGCTGGATAAGTGGCCTTGAGGAGGAAAACGGGAAGCTGCATCCCACTGCCGGGGGNCTCAGGATAGGGAAAAAANATAATGAACGACAGCCGGATGAACCGTATGATGAACGTCTGGAGTGGGATCAGGACGGGCAATACTTTCACTACCTGAGCAAATGGATGCATGCCCTTAACAGAGTCGCCCGGATAAGCGGCAACCTGCAATACAACCGCTGGGCACTGGAGCTTGCCAAGACTGCTCACAGCAGGTTTACCCATACCTTACAGCCTTTACAGACACGACGGATGTACTGGAAGATGAGCATTGATCTTTCCCGGCCACTGGTTTCCTCCATGGGACAGCATGATGCTCTGGATGGGCTGCTCACCTATCTGCAGTGTATGGCTACAGCAATGGATGATCCGGAAACGGGGGCGGAGCTGAACCTGGGTACGGAAATTTCAGAGGCAGGAGAGATGTGTGAAGGCAGGGACTGGTTTACCGACGATGCGCTGGGAGTCGGGGGACTGCTCACCGATGCCTTCAAGGTGATTCAACTGACAGTCCACTGTAATCTGCAACTCAGGGACATGCTTTCCACGCTCCTGGATGCAGCCAGAAACGGTGTGGACGCTTTTTGCCAGAGTGATACACTGAATTATCCGGCCGAGTATCGTCTTGCCTTTCGTGAGCTGGGGCTGGTCATTGGCCTGCAGGCGATTGAAAAAATGGTACAGATGGTACAACAGCATCCTGAGCATTTTTCAGAATCGCAAGCGCTGCTTTCCAAACTTGGAGATTTTTCGCCCTGCCTGCCCCTCATCAAAAGAATTGAAACATTCTGGCTGGCGGAGGGAAATCAACACAATAAGACCTGGACGGAACATGTTGATATTAACACTGTTATGTTGGCCACAAGTCTTGGGCCGGATGGCTACCTGCTGCTGTATTAAGCAGCAGGATCTGAGCGAAGGATACATCCTGGAAAGAGGGTGGTGGGTTCTTTGATGTTGTGGTCAGGACTTCAGCTGACCGCGCAGGATTTTTTTCATGAAAGCATCGTATCCTGCCTTTTCGGGAAGGATTGCAGATGAGCCACCATTGGGGATGTGCTATACTAAAGTGAGCTTTGCCCGTAACCCAGGTTTTCTGGCCGAAGGCAAAGAAAGACTGAAGGTCGTAATGAAGCTGTCCTTTCTTCAGCCTTAACACCTTCAGTCTATATACCTTTATATCTGAAAGAGGAAATACGAATGGCTAAACATACACTTTTCATGCTTGCCCCCTGGTTTGAAGAAGATGGACAGGGGCCCTATTATTGCCCTGACTGCGGAGTGGTTGAAGGATTTTTGTATTATTCCCCTGAAGTACGGGATGAGATAGAAATTGTTACGGTTGATTTTCCAAGGCCTCGAAACGAGATAGTCAAATTTCTGGGTCTGGAAAACCAGGACAGCCCTGTTCTTGTCCTGGCTGACGAAGGACCGATCCCGAAGGACGCCCGGCAAAGCCTGTCAACAGGCAAAAAGTTTCTTAACGACCCAATTCAAATCTGTAATTTTCTGGGAGAGATTTATAATGGCGTGAAGCCACATTCTTGACAGGCTGTTTTAAAATGCATTCAGACAGGATGGGGTGAAGAGATGAGCGAACAGGTTAAACGAATCCATGCTGTTATCCACGGACGGGTTCAGGGAGTATTTTTCAGAGAGACGACCCGCGGCCAGGCCCGAAAGATTGCCTTGAGCGGATGGGTTCAAAACCTGGCTGACGGCACCGTGGAAACAGAGTTCCAGGGAGAGGAGAAATCGGTCGCCCGTATGCTTGGCTGGCTTGCGCAAGGCCCGCGTCTTGCCGAGGTCACCCGGGTGGATAGCAGGGAAGTGGCACCCGTTTCCGGAGAAACGGCCTTTGTGATTAAAGTGTAGCAGGAGCAGCAGGGCATGACTTGTTGCTCGAAAGAACAGATGATGATAATTCTTCCGTCCCAGGCGTTCCCGGCTGACGGCTATGGGGTTTTACTTGACATTCCCGGGATGATTTCCGAGAATTAAACAAGCAGAAAGCTGTTCCTTCTTTGTTCGTATCATATCTGAAAGGTTGCCGCCCATGAGCCCGAATATCTATCTGGCCTACGATGGCTCCATCAACGCAGACTGGGTTGCCCGCTACGCCCTAGCCATGGCCCATCATGCCGCTAATCATCCTCTCTGTATCATTCATGTTGAAGACGGTGTGTATTCCCGGGAGGGTATCGCTGCCAAGATAACAGCCATTGAGGAGGAGGCGCGGCCATTGGGGGTGGATATCAGGCGACTGCTCGTGCCCCTGGCTGGAGATGTCACCACTTCGCTGTTGGCTAAAATCCCTCATAGTCCGAAAAGCCTCTGCGTTTGCGGGGCGCGGATAACTTCACGGGACAGGGGATTTCTTGCCGGTACTATTTCCGAACGTCTCCTTCGTCGCCGTCTCTTTGATGTTATGGCCATCCGGGTGGTCAGACCCGGTCTGTTGGGAGCCCCCCGGGATCTTCTCTTTCCTCTTTCCGGTCATCCGCGTGGCTTTCAGGCCGCCATGTCATTTTTCAGGCTCCTGGCTCCGCAGGTTGACCGCATTCATCTTCTCCGCGTCATGGAGGCCGGGTCCTTCTGGTTTCAGTATATGTCCGCCGATAAGGCCAGGGCCCTTCGCAGCCGGGGGATGAATTACCTCAATGCCATTCTGGATGATGTCAGGGGGCAGCTGGTCGGTACCGGCATCCATGTCGACGGCAAGGTGGTTCTCTCCGATGACTGGGTGAAGGAAATTCTTATCCAGGCCAGCAAGCTCAAGACTCAGTTAATTATCATGGGATCATCGGACCGTAATCTGCCCTCACGCTATTTTTATGGCAACAAGATAGAGCAGATCCTCCGCGAGACCCCCTGCGATGTCGGGATTTACCGGAAGATATGAACCAGGATCCTGTACAGATACAGCAGCTTGATACCCGGCGGGTCTATGGTGTCCTCAACAGCAGGGAGCAGGGGTTGAGTTCTGCTGAAGTTGAGGAACGTCTTCTCCATGTGGGGCCAAACGCTTTTGAGGTGACCGATCCCTGGAAGCTGGTGCGCAGCTTCAGCCGCCAGTTCACCAACTTTTTCACCATCCTGCTCATGGTGTCTGCCGCCATCTGCTTTGCAGCGCATAGGCTTAACCCGGGTGAGAGCATGAATGTTCTGGGCTGGGCACTGGCCGTGGTGGCTCTGCTTAACGCCTTTTTCAGCTTCATCCAGGAGTACAGGGCCGAGCGGGCCATGGAGGCGCTCAAGGAGTTTCTGCCCCGGCAGGTGGAGGTGATGCGTGACGGGGAGCTGGTGAAGGTGCCCGCTGTCAACATCGTCCCCGGCGACGTTCTGTTGCTTGCCGAGGGCGACAAAATCTCTGCCGATGTCCGTCTGGTCGAGAGTGAGGGACTGCTGGTCAATAATGCCCCCCTCACCGGTGAAGCCAATCCCTGTGCCTTGAATCATGATCCGTGTCAGAAACGTCTGGCAGAGAGTAATAATGTCGCCTTTGCCGGTTGTGCGGTGGTGCGGGGCAGAGGCAGGGGAGTGGTTTTTGCCACCGGCCTGCGCACCGAATTCGGCAAGGTGGCCCATCTCTCCCAGGCTATCAGACGCCAGGTCTCGCCCCTGGAACGGGAGACAGCTCACATGGTGCGGGTACTCACTGTTATCGCCGTAATCATGGGCCTTGTTTTTTTTGCCTACGGGGTAAGCCGGGGCCGGCCTCTGTGGGTCAACCTGGTTTTTATGATGGGGATCATTGTTGCCAATGTCCCTGAGGGGTTGCTGCCCACTTTTACCCTGTCACTTGCCATGGGCAGCCTGCGTATGGCCAGGAAGAATGTTCTGGTCAAGAGCCTGAGTGCAGTGGAGGCCCTGGGGGCCATCCATGTTATCTGCTCAGACAAGACCGGCACCCTCACCGAAAACCGCCTGACTATAACAGAGTTGGTTGAACCGCAGAGGGGTGCACCCTGCGGCGGGGAGCTGCAGCTCGGCTTGCTTGACTTTGCTCTGGCAGCCTCCGAGGTCCATGAGTCGGATCAGGGGCTGTCCGGTGATCCTCTGGATGTGGCCGTGGCTTTGAAGATAGGCGAGCTCGGTGGCGATCTGGCTGAGAAACAGGAAGCGGTGCTGCATCATTTCGTCTTTGATGTGGAGAAGCGTCGTTCCGCGGGAATCCTGGAGAAGGAGGGGCGACAGTTTTTTGTGGTCAAAGGTGCTTTTGAGGCCATTGTTCCCATGCTGAGTTCTCTGGCGGTTTCTGGCGGGAAGAGTGGTCGGAATGGAGGTTCATCTGAGGCTGATCAGGCCGGCCTCGATCGGGCCGAAGATGTGCTGCGGACCATGGCAGGCAGGGGGCTGAGGGTGATTGCCCTGGCCTGGAAAGAACTGGATGCCAAAGGGCGCCCCGATCCGGCGGCGATGGCGCAGGAGGACTTTGAAGAGGGGCTGACCCTGGCCTGTCTCATCGGTATTGAAGATCCTTTGCGCCCCGAGGTGCCGGGGGCGGTGGAGAAATGTCATCGGGCCGGAATCGAAGTTTTGCTTATTACCGGAGACCATCCAGATACCGCCGTCGCCATTGCTGCCGGGGCCGGTATTGTTCCGGCGGGCGAGAGCGGGGCCATGGTTGTCACCGGTGATGTCCTGGAGGGTCTCACCGAGGCTGAACTGGTGGCACGTCTTGAAGGCGGGGTAAGAATCTTTGCCCGTACGACACCGGAACAGAAGATGAAGATCGTCACCGCCCTGAAGAGCATGGAGAAGATTGTTGCCATGACCGGTGACGGGGTCAATGACGCACCTGCCCTGAAGGCCGCTGATGTCGGGATCGCCATGGGGAGACAGGGTACGGATGTGGCCAGGGAGTCAGCCCAGATCATCCTACTGGATGATAATTTCGCTTCCATTGTTGCAGGCATCGAAGAGGGCAGAACGGTGTTTGACAATATAAAGAAATTTACCAATTACGTTCTGGTCAGTAACGGCCCGGAGATCCTGCCCTACCTGCTCTATATCCTCTTTCCGGTTCCTCTGGCCTTGAATGTCATTCAGATTCTTTCCATTGATCTTGGCACCGACATCATTCCTTCCATGGCACTCGGTCAGGAGCCGCCGGACCGGGAGACCATGAAGAGACCACCCCGTGACCCGGGCCAGGGTCTACTCACCCCCGGTCTTATCTGTCACAGTTATCTTTTTCTCGGTCTGCTGGAAGGGCTCTGGTCATTGGCGCTTTTTTTCTATGTCCTTCTTGCCGGTGGCTGGCACTACGGTCAGGAACTGGCCAGCCATGATCCCCTGTACCGGTCCGCCATGGGTATAGCCCTTTCCACTATTCTCCTCATGCAGATCGGTAATCTTCTGGGGCGTCGTTTTTCCAGGCGCTCGGGGTTGGATCGGGGCATCTTCACCAACCGCCTGCTTCTGCTCGGCATTATCGTCCAGGTCCTCTTTTCCTGGGCCACTCTCTACTTTCCCCCCCTGCAGAAGGTGCTCAACACCGGGCCGGTATCGGCGACCGTCTATTTCTTTGCCTGGTTCGGCATTGTTCTCATATTCGGTACTGATTATCTGCGTAAAAAGATACTTCTGAGACGAGAATCCCCGCCTAAAGCGTGACAGTTGCGGCCAGACGATGGATGTAAGCGGGAAATCTCACAAAAAAGAGAAATCTGGCTTCACTTTTCTCTGCTTTACACTTCCAGATACTGAATAATACTCTCGGCCGCTCGCCGTCCTTCGGCAATGGCGGTGAAGTGATAAGAATTCGCTTTCCATTAAGAAAATACCAAAGTGAAAAACAAGCCCTCACCACTCCAGAATGAGCTGAAGACACACTACCTGATGGTTTTGTGGTCTGCCACCCCCATCCATTTCCACAGAGTCCCCCTACACAGAAGTGTCCCTTCAGATCATCACCGGGCCTGCCGTCATCGACGGGTTCATAATGTTTCTTCTGTCCGGGGTGAGTTGAGGATACTCTTAACTTACCAGGCCGAGAAGGTGAGCCGCAAAGCAAATGCCCTTGGGAAACACTCCTGCCAAAGTGGATGAGGGATTCTCCGCGACTTGTAATCTGCCACATCAATCATCGCCAACTCCCCTCCCCCAGCTTCCTCCGTTCTCCCCGTATCCGGTTGGAATACCAACAGTTTGAGGAGACTGGCTCTGAAAAATTCTGCCAGCGCCCACCTGAAGACAAGAATCGAGAAAAATAATATATTTGGTAATTGAGATGGGACGGATCTGCTTTCACTACTTTACTTCTTTTCAGCTCAAGACAGCCCGCCTCTTACCTGCTGATATACTGTTTCCGTCAATGAGTCATAGGTATGGCCCTCGGGAAAAACGGGCTGCTGAAACCTCACCGACACCTGACGCAGAGGTCTGGGGAAAAGAGTCCCCACGGGTAGAGCCTGATGAGCACCATTTATGGTAACAGGAACAACCGGGACATTCAGCTCCGTACTGAGAATGGCAAATAGTTTTTTGAAATCTCCAAGGGTACCATCCGTACTTCGCGTTCCCTCCGGGAATATCATAATGTTTTTCCCTTTCTTCAACACCTCGGCAAGCTTCTGAATGGACTCTTTGAGGCCTGAGTTCAGATCCACGACGATAACATTATTTCTGTCTGCCAGAAAACGGACCAGCGGATTGTTAACATGTTTTCGTTTGGCATAAAAATAGGTGTTTTTGAAAAAATTCCGCTTGAGCAGGGACGCCACAAACAGGCCATCATAAAAACTCTGATGGTTCGGGGCTATAATGCATGGTGTATCGGGGATGTTCTCCTGGCCCTCCCCCTTAAACCTGAAGTAACCCTTAAAAAAGAGTTTGCTGCAAGTCCTGAATACATTGGCGGTAATCCATGTCCTGGGAAGTGTCAGGTCAACTTTTTCTTTCAGAATATCTTTCCAGTTTACCAGCTCAACGCTTATTTTTTCCTTCTTCTCCTGAATAAATTCACTGAGACGACGAACTGTCTGGTGTGCCATCAGTTTTTCTTCGCTGAGTTCCACCCCGAAGGTGGATTTGAGGAAGGCAAGAAGACTCACCTGATCAAGAGAATCCATGGCGATATCAATCTCCAGATGGTCATCGGGAAAAATTTCCCTTTTACTCTGTTCCTCGATAAAACCTTTGATAATCAGATACTCCTCGAAGTCAGGCTGCCCGGCATCGCTTTTCCGTGCTTCCCTCTTGCCCACCAGATCAGGTAACTGAAAACGGCGCAGCTTGGAAAGTCGTGTCTTGGGTAATTCTTCATCGATAAGGGTGAACTTCAGGATACGTTTTGAAGGAGAAACTGTCTTATTATAAGTATCAATAATCTTCCAGCGAAAGAAATCGTCAAGTTCCGTGATCTCCCTGGCCCTGACTTTCTGAAAGTCCGGCTGAATAACCGCCTGCAGGATATCATCCTTCACAAAGACCCCTACTTCATTTATACAGTCTGTTAAGCTCTCCAGTTTCTGTTCAACTAGAACCGGATTGATATTCTTGCCACTGGCCAATACAATAATTTCCTTTCTGCGGCCGGTTATAAAAAGCCGCCCCTTCTCATCAAGATGACCAAGATCTCCAGTATAGAGCCATCCATCTTTTAAAACCTCGGCGGTCTCTTCCGGACGATTCAGATACCCCTGCATAATGTTTTTTCCCGATGCGACAATCTCCCCATCCCGTATTTCGATACTGGTGCAGGACATAGCGGTACCGGCAGAGCCGATGGTGACCTGACCAGGACGGGTAAAAGTAATCATCGGTGCAGCCTCAGTCATTCCAAATCCTTCAAGAATTTCAAAGCCCAGAGTCATAAAATTACTTCCGACATCGGGATCGAGGGCAGCTCCACCGCAAACAAGATACTTAAGTTTTCCACCAAATTTTTGATGCACGGCCTTAAAAATCATACGGGAAAAGCCCTGAGAACCTGCTTTTTCGGCAATGAAAAAGAGCAGGCGGGCAATTTTCTTCTGATTAATCTTGTCCATAACGCCTTTACAGATCGTCTTATACAGCCGGGGCACTCCAATAATAATTGTAACCTGATTACTCTGGAGAGTACTGATAATATCCTGCGGCTGGAGGGACGGAGACATGGCGATGGTCGCACCAACAGACAAAGGAGCAACCATGGAACCAAGCAGAGGAAAGATATGATGCAGGGGAAGCAGAAGCATAACCCGTTCATCGATGGAATATATGGGTACCCCGATGGAAACGGCTTCCACATTCGCCATCACATTCTCATAAGAAAGCATTACACCTTTGGGATCGCCGGTGGTGCCGGAAGTGTAGATTATCAGCGCTGTGTCATTCATCGATTTTTTGGCAAAATCGATCTCTTCTACGACTTCTTCAGAAGTATTACCAGCTGTCCCTACATCTTCATAAATAAGAAGAAGTGGAGTATGATCAATGGATTCAATAACACTGAGAAAGAGCTTTTCCCGCTCGCGGGAGCAAAAAACAACGTCCGGTAAACAATCGTTTACGATGTAGATTACTTCCTCAACGGTTGACAGATAATCAACCGGAATAACTGTACAATTATTTTTCCACGAACCAAGAAAACTGTAAATCCACTCCGGCCTGTTTTCTGAGAAAATCAGAACGCGTTCAGCAGTATCTGGAAACAGCTCTGCAAAATAGACTGCCTCTCGAAGAAGATCCGCATAACGTATTTTCTGATCCTTCCACTTGAGTGCCGTCTTGTTATAATTCTTCAAAAACATGGATTTCCACTATCAATGGGCCGTATTGGCAATTGCTTGTTGCTCAGTATCAGGATTTGATACTGACTTCAAATTCACTTCCAGCTATCTACACCAATTAAGACAAATTACCAATAACTGTCCCGTTTTTTACCTGAAAATGCTCACTGGATACGACGTTGTTGTATATCCCCCTTGCTGATATTTGAACTTCACAGTATCCTGTATCGTACCGTCAGACAAATTCAGGAGCTGATTCACTACTCCCTACAAACAGGAATTCTCAGGAGAAAAGGAATGAAAAAAATTATAGTCCTTCTTATTGCAGCGGCTGCCGGATATGGTCTGCTTGGCTATCACTTTATTCTTTTGGACAGCAGTGTGAAAATTCTCAAGAAAAACAAGGTTCAATATGTGAACACCTTCGTCGATGCACGAGGGAGCAAAAAACTGGAACTTGCCTTACAGCCGGATCTGGTCGCTGCAGGCATCAAAGATCTATTTGGTCAAATTGAAGGATCTGTCAAGGAAGCCACCGATCACTAAATCAAAGGATTTCTTCGTGTGTGGCCTGATTCTATTGAATACAATCAGCAGGTGTTCAGAGTGAAGGGTATTCTTTAGTATTCAGCAAGCACCCCGAAGTGATGCGTAAAGCCCGTCACCTCCTGCACCTCCGAAAACCCTGCTTCCTGCAACACTGCCATAACATCTTCCACAAATACACGATGCTCCAGGGGAGGCCCTTGTTCACAGGCCTCCACCTTTTTTTCCCAATCAACTATCAGCAGTCGTCCACCGGGCAGTAGAACTCTGCGTATCTCACGCAACAAGGAGACTGGATTGCCAAGTTCATGAAAGACCGTAATAGACCAGATGCCATCAACGCTTGCATCGGCAAAAGGAAGAACATCACGCGTCATGAGTTGTGGTAGAATATGGTCTTCTTCTCTACCCCTTACCATCTCCTCCACCATCAGCGGCTCAATATCCAGGGCGTGAATAACCGCATCGGGTACCATCAATGCAACTTCACGGCTGATATAGCCAGTACCGGCACCAATATCAAGATACACCCGCCTTTTCTCCATTTCCAACAGCGCTTCTATTCTCTGCGGAGGAATCCATTGTAACCGAACAGGGTTATTCAGTTTCTTTCTCTTGGCCGGATTAAATTTTTTTTCTTCAGACATTCTCTGTTCCCGTCGGAAATGTTACACTGCTTTTCTCAATTCTCTGTTCGTAAAAACACCTGTCCCGATTGGCTTACGCTCACCAGTGCTAGAGCAATTTACGAATACGCTCATAACCTGACTTCAATTCATCGGCGACAAGGCTCAGGGCAGCACCGGCATTTTTAGCAGTTTTACCAGCTTCATCTACAACTGGTTTGCATTGCTCCAGAAAAGCATTCCATTTTTTATCAAGCTTCTCCAATTCCTGGACAGCTTCTGCCTTACCAAGATGGGCCTCCAATCGAATCTCATCACGTAGCTCTTCAATTGAAGCCTTAATTGCATCAAGTTTACTTGTTTCATCTGTCATGTTTTTTCCTCATGAATAAATAACGTTCCATTCTTTTTTCATATCAACAACTGTCCAACCATTACACTACTTGATTTTATCAACGCAAGGAATCAACACCTATTTCACTGTTTACCATTGCTGACGATAATCTTGGACTTCACGGCACGTATCTGCGGAATGAGAATCGGCCTGAAAGCATCATAAGCCGCCTCAATGGGAATGGCGCAATCATTGCCTTTGGGGTCCCTGAACACCCCACTGTTAAGGCCACTGACGTTTCCATATCTGTCCAACAACGGCCACCCCTTATCCTCTTGTTGTATCCGAATATCACTGCATAGCATTTTTTGCTTCTCAAGTGAGGCTGTGTTATCCACCACTCTCCCCTCCTGCACCAAAACACCGCTCTCTGCCCTGTATCCTGCAATAAAAGCCCTGTCACCAGCTCGCAAGGGAATAGTACGGGGGCGAAGAGGCGTGTACTTTAGTTTTGCTGTATTCACCTGAAGCAGTAACAGATTATGAGCAGTGGAGCTGTGGGTTAATTTTTTAAGCTTCAACCGTTTTCCCTCTGAAGAGAAAATTTGTATATCCGATATATTTTCAAGAGATGGCCCACTGTTTTTCTTTAACAAATCACCCAACTCCTGGCTTCTGGTGATACTGGTAAAAAGTTCCTCCTTTTTTTCTTCGGAGAGACGTTGAAATGTTTCTTTTTCATAACCAGGCAGTAGAAGATTCATTTTTTGCCGAATAGTCCGCAACCTTTGCTGCTCAAGAACAACAATCTGATCCAGCAGTTTTTTTTCATGTCTGGCCTTCTCCAGTTTTTCTTTGCTGGGCCCCGCTACATCCCCTGCTGTCAGAATATGTCCTTTATAATCAATAAAAAATCCTGTCGCCTGGCTGAGCGGAGAATCGATATAGACAAGCGATCGCGAGACACGTCCGAACATCTTCTCAGTTGCCGTCGGAACCTTGTCAGGTTTGCGGTCTATCTTTTTTCGAGTGGATTCGAAAACAATTGGAGAGATCTCCAAACCTGTTTGCAAGACGACTTCCTCTGGCGCTGATTGCTCATCGGCTATAGGTGCATCCAAGGATACACTTTCAATATTCGGCAAAGGATCAACTACAGCAGACATCTCATCTCTCATGGGAACAAGATAGGCTAATAACGCTGTGGCCAAAATCAAAATAAGCAGGATCAGTAAGAAAGGCCTGAAATTAAATGATTTCAAACTATACAACTTCCCAGTAACATACTTTACCATTCTCTATTATTATTTTGCGTCATCCAGCCACTCATCCATCAGCCCAGGTTTAAAAACACAACTTCCAGGCGCCCGCCAGATACACTGACCATTCATTTCAATTCCATGCCTGATAACTGAAACAGGGCGATCCGAGGAGACAACAACCACAATCACTCCATCGTGCTCTTTGGAAAAACGAAGGGCTGAGTTATAGCGCGCTCCTCTGGCCAGATCTTCACCATGAATGCTTCGGCCATCGAGGAGGCAGGAAAATCCACGGAGACAGCATTCAGCATCAATATGGAGTGCTCCATCCACGGCAGAAAGAGACGCCGCAAGAGAAAGGAGCCTCTCTTCTGCAAGATCAAGAGGCTGCTCAAACTTCTGACCAGGAATATCAAGGGGGGAAATGTCCAGATCTATTACCAGAGTGCAGCCATGGGCGGATTTTTCAGCATTGTGGACCAGGGCACTGATAATATGGAAAAGCTTATACACAGAGTCACTGCTTAACGACTCTGCCTCGAGGAGACTTTCTTCAACTTCAACCAACTTAGCCATATTGGTGGTGGAATGAAACTTTCCATCGAAAAAGCTACAGATGGTTTCTTCTCCCGTTTTAATAAAGCCATAACTTTCATTAAACTCAACCAGAATAGAGAACTCAAGATGCTCGTCGGATGCAATACCAACGATAGAGACCCCATCGGAAACGAGCCTGTTTCCAGACCCTTTAACACTCTGCAGCAATTTTCGAACATGCTTGCAATTATCCAGTTGCGGCCGCTCACCCTCCTTAAAACGAGCAAGAAAAGAAAGCTGCTCCATCAGCCTCGGCTCCACAAAAAGCAGACTCCCATCTGGCAAAGCTCCTTCTTCCAGAGTCTTTGAGATACCTAAGATAGCCTTCAAAACCGGGTAAATACGAATTTTCGAATCAATGCCGAGACGAAAGTTACATTCATCAATGAGACAATCTCGAACGGCATGAGTCGCGTACTCCTTTAGAAAACTCCCTGAGATCCCGGAATATAACTCCTGCTCATTGGCAATGTCATGGGAAAAACGAAGTACAGCGTATTCCAGCCATCGCTCCGTTGGTCCAATGGAGCAGATATCAGGGTGGTGTTCTGTAAACCACATTTGATAAAAAACAGAACCCGATCGGCCGCCATAGCTGACAAGACCATCAAGGCCTAAGTTTTTTTCTGGAATGATATGGCCATATCTGGCTTTATCATTTTCGAGATTGATGTCAACACACCATTTCCCCTCTCTGGAAAAAATCGTTCTCAATGCTGGATCATAACCTTTCAGCAGACTCTGGGGATCACAGATGTACAATTTTGATTGAGGAGTAAGGCAATATATCACCGCCACCCGACTCGGCCCCGAGAATTCAGACAGACCTTCCTGGAGACCATGCAGTATATCACTTGTACAACGATGAATAAAATGATCGACTTGACTGGTCATTTGGTGCTTTTGGCCTTATTCAACCAGATGAGCCCATTCTTTCGTGCCAAACCAGTAATGATGCCGCTCTTCCAACCAGCCTTCATGGCTGACGATGGTGATCCAGTTATTGAAAAAACTGATGGTGTCAAAATCGCCCTTCCGCACAGCAAAGCCAATAGGCTCTCTGGTAAAGTTCGATGCAAGCGGCAGGAACATGGTTTCAGGGTATTTAATAGCCTCATAAGCTGGTCGGGGAGCTGATCCCACAACTGCATGAACATTGCCATTACGGAGCTCCTGATAGGCCTGGGCCTCATCATCAAAGAGGCGTAATTTTGCATTCGGGATATATTTCTTTACTGCTGTAACCGCTGTGGTCCCCAGTTTGCAGGCAATCTCCACATCCACTTTGTTGAAATCCTCAAGACTTGCAAAACCTGCTGCCTTTTCTTTGTGGGCAACAATGGCCATGCCGGAGTAATCATAGGGAATTGTAAAATTGACCTTGAGTGCACGCTTGGTCTGGATTCCCATGCCACCGATAACCACGTCAAATTTTCCGGTGAGCAATGCAGGGATAATTCCAGCCCACTTCGTTGGAACAAACTCCACTTTCACTCCCATATCGGAGGCCAATCTTCTGGCCACATCAATTTCAAATCCTACCAACTCTCCCGATTTATCTTTCATGGCCCAGGGCAGAAAGGTATCCATCCCTACTCGCAGAACTCCGCGTCGCATGACCTGGTCAATTGTTGATTCTGCTATCAGCTGATTCTGCATTTTCCCAGCCATGACAGGGATTGCTGTCATAATCAGTGCTGTAATAAGGCAAATAGTTACAAGAACTTTTCCGTTGAATGTTTTCATTGTTCCTCCTGAGTGAGTTTCTGAAAAAATAAGGGTGTCAGATATAAGAACATCTTATTGCATAGTAATCAAAAAGACAAATCAGACCTGTAGGGTGATGACATCTGTTTTTCCAGGTATGACACAAGGATTGAAAGGGACACGGTGATAACAAGATACATAAGAGCCACAGTAAACCAGAGTTCAAAGGTGAGAAAGGTCTCTGAAATCAGGGCCTGTACCTCCATGGTAAGATCATAGACAGCAATAGTGCTCACCAGTGCCGAATCCTTAATCAAGGATATGGCCTGGCTGGCCAGTGGCGGTAACACTCGACGCACAGCCTGAGGAAAAACGATAAATCGATAAGCGTGATTATAACTGAGTCCCAGGCTGTGCGAAGCCTCCCACTGCCCCTTTTCCACAGACATAATTCCCGAACGGAGAATCTCAGAGGCATAGGCCCCCTCAAAAAGGCTGAGTGCCAGCACCGCCGCCCAAAAACGGTCAAGTCCTAGAATTGGGCCCATAACAAAATAAATGAAAAAGAGCTGGATAAGAAGAGGCGTATTTCGACTGATTTCAAGGTATAATCGTGCAACAACTTTTCCCGGAACCGAGTTTGAAAGGCGGAGCAGTGCTGTGATCAGACCGACTACAAATGCCAACCCTAGACTGATTGCAGATATCTTAACAGTCACCCCAAGTCCGTACAGGAGTGGCCCTGCCATAAAACCAGAATCATCCCAGATATAAAGATATCGTGGTATCTGATACCACTGCCACTGATAGCCCATATCCTCAACTGAACGTGCGAAAAAGTAGCATACCAGAACAAGAAGGAGCAAAAACTGTCCGATATCAAACAGAGGAGACCTGGTGAAATATCTCCAGGTTTTCCTTTTCTTTTCAGTAACTAAGGAATGCATCAAGATTGTATTGGTAAAAGATTTAATTACAAAGCAGATAGCTCGAAGTATACTAGTGTTCTACAAAAAAACACCTTTATTATGCGGAATACCCATAAGCTTATTTTTAAAAGTGATCACAAGTGATTATTGACTTTCATACCCATGCCTTCCCTGATAACGTCGCGGCAAAAGCCATTCCGGCTCTTGAAAGGGAAGGAAACATCAAGGCCCACACTTCTGGAACCACCCAATCTCTTCTAACTTCCATGGATCTGGCTGGTATTGATCGCAGTCTTATCTGCTCCATTGCGACCCGCCCTGAACAGTTTAAACCCATCCTCAACTGGTCACGTGAGGTCAGGAACGCCCGTCTTATTCCCCTGCCCTCCATTCATCCAGATGATCCACACTGCGTAGAACATGTTTATACCGTAAAACAGGAAGGCTTTATCGGAATAAAGATGCATCCCTTTTATCAGGACTATTTCTTAAATGAAAAAAAACTGGATTCTCTCTACGATGCCTTAAGTGACCTAGGCCTGCTCCTCATTGTCCACTGTGGATACGACATCGCCTTTCCCCGTATCCGCCGTGTAGACCCCGCAGCAATAGAAAAGCTTCAGCAGCGTTTTCCGCACTTGCGTCTTATAACTACTCACTTTGGAGGATGGGATATCTGGGATGAAGTTGAGGATATCCTTATTGGCAAAAATATTTATATGGAAATCTCCTTTGCCCTCCACTATCTTAAGAGGGAACAGGTAATTCGAATGCTGAACAACCACCCCCAGGAATATCTGCTTTTTGGCAGCGACTCGCCGTGGGTTGATCAGACAGAATCTATTCACCACTTAAAAGCATTGGCACTGAATGACAAACTACTCACCGGGATTCTCGGTGAAAATGCACTGAGACTTATACAGGAAGCCGTATGACAGACATCCCCCATATATCGAAAAGAGACTGTGATTGCTGCGGAAAACCTCTTCCAGACGGTGAATTATTTTATCACTGCCGCACGGAACTTATTGCTGCCAAGGATGAGACCATCCCCGAACTGAAACACCCGGACAAACTTATTGCCATGGCCCTCTCTGAAATAGCCGGAAAGGATGAAAATGAACTTCTGGATGATATCTACCAGGAGATCATCCTCCAACTCTGTCCAAACTGTCGTCTAATACTGTTGAAACATATTCACAGTATGCTGAATAAAGGCTGTAAAAATTGTCCCAAATGCGGGCCACAGCCGGTAAGGAAAAAAGGGAAACTGCTAAAATTTCCTTCCAGTGATAACGCGAAATAGGTGGCTCAAACACACCTCATTGTCTTTACCGGGCCCCCGCCCTTCAGACTACACGACCTGTTGCAGAAATTCATCAGCCAGCATTGACAGAGCAAGGGCATCCATAACTTCCACCCGTGAATCCACCATAACTCCGTTTGCAATCAAAACCGTACGCGGATAGCCATGACCGCCAAAGGCATCGGTGAGTGATTGGTGTTCATCTGAGATAAAAATCAGCTTTTCAGTCTGCACACAGCACTGATAGACTGGAATTCCAGCTGTTTCCATTTTCTGTGCAAACCCTGGAAAATGAGGTTGCTGGCGTACCATGCAATCCGGACACCAGGCCGCTATCACGTTGAGTACAAAGGTTTCCTTCTGATTCATTTGCTCCCGCACTTCGGCAGGACTGAGTTCTCGTATCATAATTATTTATTTCCTCCGTATCTCCCAGCAATGATGAATTCTACTGTTTCTGGCAAAATCAAGGGGAATGGAGTCCCTGCTGATATTACGGATTGCGTAATACTTGTCAATGGATTCATCCATCTGAAACCGTCTGAAATTGGTTGAAAAAATGAGCACCCCACCCTCTGCCAGACGGGCAACGGATTTTTCAATCAGGAGGCGGTGATCGCGTTGCACATCGAAGACCCGGCTCTCTTTTTTGGTATTGGAGAAGGTGGGGGGATCAACAAAGATCAGGTCGTACTCCTTCCTGTCCTCCGCCAACCATTTAAGGCAATCGGCCTGTATCGTTTCATGAGCCAGGCCGCCAAAACCATTCAGAGCAAGATTCATCCGAGCCCAGTTAAGATAGGTTGGTGAAAGATCCACGGTGGTTGTGGATTCCGCCCCACCTACAGCTGCGTGAACGGTAGCCGTTCCCGTGTAGGCAAAAAGATTGAGGAAACGTTTTCCCTTAGCTTCCCTCGCAATTTTCATACGAATATTGCGATGATCAAGAAATATTCCGGTATCCAGATAATCGGTGAAATTCACCAGCAGAAAGCAGTCCCCTTCCCGGACGGTGTACATTTTATTTCGAGTCGCCTGTTTTTGATATTGAGCCTTCCCTTTCTGTTTGCGCCTGGTTTTTAAAAATACCCGGTCCCTGCGTACCCCAAAGAGATGCCGAACCTGGTGCAATACCTGCTGAAAACGTCTCTGTGCTGTTTTTTCATCTACCGTATCGGGTGCCGCATACTCCTGAACCTGGATCCATTTTTCATAAAGATCCACCGAAACATTAAATTCCGGAAGGTCTTTATCATACACCCGGAAACAGTGTACCCCATCGCGTTCTGCCCACTTAAGAAACTTTTTGGCATTTTTTCGAAGCCTGTTACCAAACTCTATTCCTTCCTCGGGGCCATTATCCACAGCAAGCTGCCATTGAAACGCCGGTGTATCCTCTTCATGCACTGTGCCACAAAACAATCGGCAATTAATGGAGCCATTATACATGCGGTGAGTCCTTTCCCACTTGATCCCCATCCTGTCACCGAAATCGGGGTTGGAGGTAAAGACTCCTATCTGCCAGTCGTACAGTTCCTGTTTACTTATACGCCCCAAAGCCCTGTGGAGCTGTTCCGCCTGATCTGTTTCGGAAAGCCGCTCGCCATAGGGTGGGTTGACCACCATGATCCCCCTGGCAGCAGGACGCCGCAGATTAGCAAGTTGTCCCTGTTTAATAACGATCTTGTCCTCATAACAGGCATTTTCGACATTGCTTCTTGCCACGGCCACGGCACGGGGATCGGCATCATAACCAAGCATCANAGGCCACTCCCGTTCAAGTCCNGCNTCCTCCCGCTCGATGGCCTCATCCACCAGTCTGTCCCAAAGAGTCCGATCGTGCATCTTCCAGCCACTAAACCCAAAATAACTGCGGGACAGTCCGGGTGCTGCATCACCAAAAATCAAGGCTGCCTCGATAAGAATGGTTCCCGATCCACACATGGGATCAAGAAACATGACCTCCTTTGAGATCCCAGGTGTCCATCCTGCAAGTGCAACAATGGCTGCCGCCAGGCTCTCCTTCAATGGAGCAAGGCTTCCGCCCTCCTTTCGATATCCGCGTCGATGCAGACTCTCACCACTTAAGTCGAGGGCGATCGTGGCCTGATCCTTATAAATGGAGACCCGAATCCTGATCCCCGGACGTACCACCGATACACTTGGTCGTTCATTATGAGTTTTACGAAACTGATCCACCACAGCATCTTTTACCCGGAGCGCTGCAAATCCATTATGTTGTATGGCCGAAAGATGAAGAGTACAGTCCACCGCAAAGGTCGTCTCAATATCCATGTGCTGGCCCCAGTCCACCTTCAAAGCCCCCTCATAGAGAGCATCTTCATCGGGGGCCGGAAATTCGGCAAGCGTCAAAAACACCCGGGAAGCGTAACGTGACCAGAGACAGGCTCGGTAGGCAGCTTCAAGATCACCCTTCCAGCTCACCAACCCCCTTGCCTGATCCACATCAGTTCCGCCAAGATCCTTTGCCTCCTGGCACACCAAATCTTCAAGGCCAGCTGCACAACTTATTGCAAGACTATATATTTTTTTATTTTCCATCATAGGGGTAAGGCTACTGTTGTTTGAAGAAATTCACAATAGTGATAGACAGGCGATCTCACAAAACATCCAATCCAAATGAAGTCTTCATCCCCGCCTTTTTCAATGTCTCGTTCACCACCCGGCGAACATCTGCAAGACATCAGCGCCCTTGAGGATTGTTCGTTTTACAGTTGCAGTTACCGGCCTTTGACTCAGCAATAATCTGCTCCATGATGGTTGACCTGCCATGTTCAAGGACGTCCCTTTCCACAGCATCAACAGTGTGCTTGTAGCAGTAACAAATCATTTTTTCCATTTCTAATCCTTTTTTTACCTTTCATTTTTTTCATCTTCTGGCCCCGCCAGCCAGCATCAATTATTTTCTCTTATCCAGTAGCCAACTGGCGTACACCATCGGCAACAAACTGAATAGCCAGTGCAGCAAAGGACAACACCAAGAAGACGACGTAGGATATCGTCTCCAGTTTTACCTATCAGACGCCGAATATGGTGCGCCAGAAGAATACCTGAAAGAACCAGAACATAACTCAGCAGAACCGCAAGAATCAATGCAGAGGTATGTCCCTTAGTTGAGCGGTCAGCAAAAAGAAAAACAATGACCGTGGAGATGAGCACCGCACGGGGTGCCATACGGGGTGAGTAGGCTCTGTCCCCCCCATCGGTCAGGCTGTGAAAGACCATGGCCGTACCAATGGGGTTAATAATAACAAAATAGCTGGTCAAGGCACGGAGCAGAATATCAAAATCCATCTCTTGCCCACCGATATTCAAGCAAGCAACCCTCTTGACATCCAGCTATGAAAAAAAGCACTGCAGAGAAAGAAGAAGTGAGTTTCAAGCTGCTTCAAGCTGCTTTTCATGTGAGCGCTTTTTCAGCATATAATAGAGTACAGGAACCGCCATTCGACTCACCAGCAGGGACGCTATCTCACCGAACATAAGTGAAATGGCCAGACCCTGAAAAATTGGATCGGCAAGGATAACCGAGGCACCAACCATAACCGCAAGAGCAGTCAGTAACATGGGACGAAAACGCACAGCCCCAGCCTCCACAACTGCCTCGGCAAGGGGAAGACCATGACTGATACGAAGTTCAATAAAATCAACCAGAATAATAGAATTTCGTACCACAATTCCAGCCCCAGCCATAAAACCTATCATCGATGTGGCGGTAAAGAACGCGCCAAAGGCCCAGTGAGCTGGTAGAACGCCAATAAGTGAAAAAGGGATGGCAGCCATAACAACAAGAGGCGTATAATAATCCTTAAACCATCCCACCATAAGCATATAGATAAGAACCATCACCACACAGAAAGCAAGCCCGAGATCGCGAAACACTTCCAGAGTGATATGCCACTCACCATCCCACTTCATGGATGGCTCGACATTTGTGAACGGTTGATTCAGGTTATAGACCTCAACTCTGTCACCGCTACCACCAAAGTCGGCGGGGTTGAGCTCGGCAAGCCGTTTGTTCATATCAAGGATTGCATAGACCGGACTCTCCACCGTTCCAGCAACATCGCCGGTCACATAAATAACCGGCTTCAAATTCTTACGGTAAATGGGTTGTTCCACCTGCACTTCATCAACTCTCACCAGTTCACGCATAGGAACAAGTGGTGCGGAGGGATCCATAGCGGAACGGAGACCGATATTCAACAAGGCCTCGGTGGAGACTCGCATGGCTCGCGGAAGTTCAAGCACAATACTGATATCCTCCTTGTCGCGGGGCTGATGGAAAATATCAATGGACATCCCCTGCATCCCAATCTGCACTGCACGGGTAATCTCTCCCGCAGAGATCTGATTTAGGGCTGCCTTTTCCTTGTCAACGGTGAGTACCAGCCGGCTGCGATCAGCCTCCTGATACCAGTCCACATCAACGACTCCTTCCGTGGATTCATAAATACCTTTCACTGCGGCAGCAAGATTTACCCGGTCACTTTCAGTAGGACCATAGATTTCAGACACCAGGGTCTGAAGAACCGGAGGACCGGGAGGAACTTCAGCAACAGCCACAGCAGCACCATACTGCTTTGCAATCTCAGCAATTGCCGGGCGTACCCGTACCGCTATATCATGGCTCTTCAAGCTTCGTTCATGTTTAGGCAGAAGATTGACCTGAATATCGGCAACCGTTGGCCCCTGACGCATAAAATAATGTCTGACAAGACCATTAAAATTATAGGGAGAGGCCACTCCTGCATAGACCTGATAGTCAACCACGGCAGGATCGTGCTTGATCACTTCCGCCATCTCAAGTGCAACCCTGCTTGTCTGCTCAAGGGTTGAGCCCTCCGGCATATCAAGGATCACCTGAAATTCACTTTTGTTATCAAAAGGCAGCATCTTCACCTTCACCATTCCGAGATACACCATAGAACAGGCGCCAAGGAGCATGGCTATAATGATAACAAAAAATACCAACCGAGAAAAACCGCTCGCCAGCAATGGATCCATCATTCTGTGATAGAACCTGGTGAAGAAGTCGTCTGGAGCATGATCCTCATCAATACCATTTTCCTCAGTTGCACACTCAAGAGAACTGCATTTTTTCCGCAATATACGTAAGGAAGCCCAGGGAGTAACAGTAAATGCAATGATTACCGAGAAAAGCATGGCAGCGGATGCACCAATTGGAATGGGACGCATATAAGGCCCCATAAGCCCACCAACAAAGGCCATCGGGAGAATTGCTGCAATAACCGCAAGAGTCGCGAGAATGGTGGGATTTCCAACTTCTATCACCGCTTCCACGGCAATGGTTATCATTGATTTATCCTTACTGCCAGGTAATCGTATGTGACGCACAATATTTTCCACCACCACGATGGCATCATCCACCAGAATACCTATGGAGAAAATCAGAGCAAAAAGAGTAATGCGATTGAGTGTATAGCCATAGAGATAGAACACCATCAAGGTGAGGGCCAGAGTTGAAGGGATGGCCAACATGACCACCGTGGACTCTCGCCAGCCAAGAAAAAAGAGGATGAGAACGGCCACACCAAAGACAGCAATTCCCATATGAAGGAGAAGCTCATTGGATTTTTCAGCAGCCGTTTCACCGTAATTCCTGGTCACAGCAACTGAGATATCAGCTGGAATTAATGTGCCCTTAAGGCTATCCACCTTCTCAAGGACTTCATCCACCACACTCACGGCATTCGACCCGGGTCGTTTGGCAATGGAGAGGGTGACAGCTGCCTCCTCGGTATGACCATCCGCCGTTCCAAAAAGAACGTAATTATCAGGCTCTTCCGGCCCGTCAAGGATGGTAGCAACCTCATCAAGATAGACTGGGCTGCCGCCATATACTCCAACAACAATTCGGCCAATCTCCTTACTGTCCTGTAAAAACACCCCTGTCTGCAGGAGTATCTCCTGATTCATCACAGCCACCTTACCACTGTGACTCTGACGATTGGCCTGCTGCAGGGCGGGAATCAGTTGTGATACCGTGAGATTGCGGGAGGCGAGAAGCAGTGGGTCAAACTGAATACGAACCTCTCTTCTAGTGCCGCCAATCAAGGTTGTCTCCGCTACGTTATGGATGCTTTTTACTGCATCATCCACTTCCGCAGCAAGACGGCGCAGGGCAAAATGATCATAGTTTTGGGAGTGGAAGGTGAGCGCCAGTATGGGAACATCATCAATAATATGTGGCTTCACAATCGGCGTGGAAACCCCATGGGGAATGCGATCAAAGTTGGTAGCCAGTTTCTGATTCAGACGAACAATGGAGCTATCCAGATTTTCACCTACGTAAAAACGCACCACCAACAGACTCTGGCCAGCCATAGAGGTGGAGTAAATGTACTCCACACCAGGGAGTTCGTAGAGAAGCTTTTCCATGGGAATAGAAACACGCTGTTCCACTTCCTTGGGGGTGGCCCCCTCCATGGAAACCATGACATCAATCATGGGTACCTTGATCTGCGGTTCCTCTTCACGTGGCAACAGCACCAAGGCCATAAGTCCAAGCAGCATGGAAGCTAGAATGCCAACAGCCGTCAGTTTGGAATCAACAAAGGCGGCTGCCATTTTTCCGGCAAAACCCGGATGTTCGAATTCCTGGCTTTTCATTTGTTCGTAATATCCAAAGGTTGCCCATCCTGCAACTTATCGTTGTTTCCAACAACAACCAGATCACCTGGTTCAAGTCCGGATATAATTTCAACCGCACCATCATAGACAGCACCGGTTCTTACTAATCGCATACGGGCAATTTTTTCTTTTTTATCAACCACAAAAACAACTTCCATCTGTCCCCTTTGCAAAACAGCAGATTCAGTGATCATTACAGTTGTTTCCCCGCTTCCCTCAAGACCGATGCGGGCAAATTGCCCCACCCGAAGATCAGGACCGGATGGTATATTAATTTTCACCGGAGCTGTACGAGACATGGGATCGGCAGCTGGGGCAACTTCAGCCACCTCTCCAATCAGGATAAGATTGGCGGCCGGAATATCAACGGAGAGGCTGTCCCCCACGGAAACCTTAAGCAGAAGCGCCTCAGGAACCTGTGCCAGAACTTGCAAATCTTCACCATTTTCTATTTGCAGCAACAGTTTTCCCGGAGCTGCCAGGTCTCCGATGTTTGCTATCTTGTTGGTGATGGTTCCAGAAAAAGGAGCTTTAATTGTAGTATAATCCAACATGGTCCGAGCCTCTTTATAAGCAGCCTCGGCAATACGGGTAACATCCGTCAGAGTCTTCACCGTTTCCTCGGTGGACGCTCCCTGTTTCTGGAGATTTTTCTCTCGTGCAAGATTACGACGGGCCTGAGACAGTTGTGCCTCTGCCTGCAGGAGCTTGGCTGAAATTTCACCAGCACTGATTTTAACCAGAATATCTCCCTGCTCTACCCTGGAACCGAGAACAACGGGTAGTTCAATGATCTGCCCTGAAATTCGTGATGAAATTGAGGCTCTCTCAACAGCCTCCAGAGTCCCCACAACTTCGATACGGGATCGAACAAGCTCCTCCCTAACCAGATCCACCTCCACAGCCAGAGTCGCCAGGGGGATAGCCTCTGATTTTGGGTGTTCTTCCTGCCCCTTACACCCGGGAAAAACGAAAATACCACAGAGGAGCAGTGCTCCAAACACCGTATTATTCCAGCTCATCACCTGCTCTCTCCTTCCATTGTCATTTCTTCAAACTGCGGTAAACCCATTGCCCTTCTTAGGTCCGCACTTGCCACTTTGATGTTTCCACGAGCCATGCTCTGCCTGACAAGGGCATCGGTGAGTCGCATCTCGACATCTATAAGATCGGAAGAGAGAATTACTCCCTCCTTGAATCTACTTCTACTGAGACGTGCACTTTCCTCGGCCTGCTCAACCATTTTTCGCGTTACCTCCAGGCGCTGCACAGCTTGACGATAACTGAGGTCCGCCTGTTTTATTTCAAGATCCATACTAAGTTCAAGTTTTGTACGTTGCAGGCGAATACTTGAAAGCGCAGCCATGGCTTTTGCCACATCTGCAGAGGTGCGATTCCCCTCAAAAAGACGGTAGTTTAGCTTTACCCCCGCCATCCAGGAATCCCCACTTCCATCGATGACATACCCCCTATCGTACTGGTAGGATGCAAAACCATCCACAGTGGGAAGATTCCCACCACGAGCAGCCTCCAGATTCGCCATTGCGGCCTTCTCTGCATACTCAAGAATCCGGAGTTCTGGACGCAATCTATAGGAACGTTCCTTCGGGATTGATTGATTATCCCCCAGGGTAGAATCAATATTCACGGCACCATCTTTGAGACCCAGCAAGTTGAGAAATACCTTTTGAGAAAGCTCCAGACCATGTCTTGCAAGAATAAGATCTTCACTGGCGCTGGACTCCTGCACTTCGAGATTGAGCAAATCAGCCCTTAAAAGGTCACCCGCGGCATAACGGGCCCTGGCAACGGCCACGGAGGCACGGATAGCTGCAAGAGATGCATTCCTTGCCGCAAGCGTCTCCTCTGCCTGAACTATGGATTGGAAACTCCGGACCACTTCAAAGGCAAGGCGGGAATGGACTTTTTCGAGCTCTGCACGGGACCTGGCTACTCCAGCCTCAGCCACCTCAACACCAGCCTGATCACGACCGCCGTTATACAAACGATACTCAAGACCGGCTCTCAGATTCAGATCATCGGTACGTCCAGGATCATTGAAGTCAATGGAAGGGCTGAATGTGCCCTGATTGAGAATATTACCAAAAGAATACATGGGGTTGTTGGTCTGCCCGTACTGACCCGATATATCCGCACTTGGGTAATAGGCAACCCTTGCCTGATCGACCACAGCATTGGCCATATTTATCCGCTCCAGTGCGACACGGCTGTCCGGACTGTTGGCAAGCGAAAACGCAACACTGTTTCTCGCAGTCCAGAGGTCAGGGACAACAGGAGTATCGCCTGAAGCTACCGAAATAACAGGACCCGCAAGGAATAAAAACAACAAGATAGCACTTCCCGGCTTGTTCATAAAAAAGACTCTCTTATTATAGAAGGATTGAAATCTTTTCAGGTGCAAAAAGAACGCATCTATTTAACGAAAAACTTAAAGTCTACCCCATGTCGCGCCGTAACACAAGAAAGAAAGCGAGAACCTTTCTCCAGTAAAACTACATTTTAGCGGATAGGCGATGAAATTTGAAGAGAAAAGAAAGGTGAACTTAAAGGATCTGTTCCAGGAATTTTTTTGTCCGATCATTTTCGGGAGCATCAAAAAAGTGATCCGGAGCGGCAATTTCAATAATTCTGCCCTCATCCATAAAGACCACCTTATCTGCAACCTCACGGGCAAACCCCATTTCATGAGTAACCACCACCATGGTCATACCCTCACGAGCAAGGGTTACCATAACCTCCAGCACCTCACCAATCATTTCAGGGTCCAGTGCCGATGTCGGTTCGTCAAAGAGCATAATTTTAGGGTTCATGGCCAGCGCCCTGGCGATAGCGACACGCTGCTGCTGACCACCTGAGAGCTGAACAGGATAACTGGCAGCTTTATCAACAAGACCAACCTTATCGAGAAGCTCCATTGCCCTTTTTTCTGCCTGTAATTTGGGTTCCTTTTTGAGTTTTATGGGAGCGAGAGTCAGATTATCAAGAACAGTTTTATGACGGAAAAGATTAAAACTCTGGAAAACCATACCAACCTCTTCCCGAATACGATTAATATCATTTTGCGGATCACAAAGATCCCGACCATCGACGACGATGGAACCAGAACTAACCTCCTCCAACTGATTGATGGTTCGCAAGAGAGTGGATTTGCCTGAACCGGATGGACCCAGAACCACGACTTTTTGCCCGGCTTCAACAGTAAGGGATACATCAGCAAGAGCCTGAAATGAACCAAAAAACTTATTTACGTTCTGGATCGAAATAATGGGATTAGCGGCGTTCATAATGACTCAATCGGTTTTCCATATTACTGAGAAGTTTAGAAAGCACCAGGGTAATAAGAAGATAGACCAGGGCAATCATGGTATAGGTCTCGAAGTACAAAAAGGACTCGGAGGCAAACTCGCGTCCGCGTCGCAGGATATCGGATACGGCAAGAATAGACACAAGAGAAGTATCCTTTAAAAGGGCAATAAACTCGTTACCAACAGGCGGGAGAATTGTTCGCCACGCCTGGGGTAAAATAACATAGCGCATGGTTTGTGAGCGGTTAAAACCCAAGGAGAGTGAGGCTTCTGTCTGTCCATCATCAATAGAATTAATGCCTGCCCTGAATACCTCCCCCATATATGCACCATAACAAAATCCCATGGCAATAATCGCCGCTACCAGGTCCGGAACCCGGACCAGATGACCAAGGGCAAAGTAAATATAGAAGAGCTGAACAAGGAGTGGAATGCCACGCACTACTTCAATATAAGTGGAAGCTGCGAGATTAAAAAACCTGTTTTTTGATATGCGGCCAAGTCCTGCGATAAGCCCGAGAACCAGGGCAAGTGCGATTGAGGCACAGGTTACCTTGAAGGTTATCACAATACCATCCGGCAGGTATTTCAAGATAGCAAGATAAGGATCTGGTTTTGTTATCACAAGGAAGGCCATAATGGCCAAAGTCCCGAAAAACGATATCCGCCAGGCTGTAAACAGGCCACTGTCTTCGGGGTCAGGAATAGCAGCTCCATCACCAACTTCGATAACTACTTTTTTTTCTCTCATCGCACTTTCTATTTAACGGATACTCTTAAAATGAAAAATCCGAGCTGTTCTTCATAAGGAGAACAGCTCGGATAAAAAAAACATTAGGTGGTTTCAGAGAGCACAAGAACCACCTGAAACCATTCTAAATTATTGACCTATCCATTTTTGCTGTAATTCCTGGACATAGGGGGTTTTAGCAACATCCTCGATCCCCTTACTTACAAGATCAAGAACCTCTTTATTACCTTTTTTCACGGCAATTCCGTAAAACTCAACCTCTCCGGTCTCGATTGTAGAAGCAATTTTCAAACTCCCCTTGTACTTGTCCATTGCGTAATTTGCAGCAACAGGATCATCACAGACAACGGCAGATATACGACCCACATTCAGATCTTCCATGGCAAGGCCAACCTCATCGTATGATTTTGCCTCAACACCATCGGCCGCCTTAATGGCAAAATACCCAGTGGTACCAATCTGGGCACCAACTTTTTGTCCTTTGAGATCCGCAAAGCTTTTTGCGCTGGAATCAACGGGAACAATCAGAGCCTGACGTACTTTAAAATAAGGAGTGGAGAAATCCATAGTCTCCTGACGTTTCTCGGTGATGGAAACAGAAGAACAGATCGCGTCATACTTTCCAGTAGCAAGGCCCGCAAAAATCCCATCCCATGCAACATTTTTAAATACTGGAGTAAACCCAGCCGCCTTTGCTGCTGCTGTCATATAGTCTATAGAGTAACCGACAATCTGTTTGTCACTATCCATGAATTCCATCGGAGGCCAAGTTGCATCAACTGCAAAGACAATGGTTTTCTGTGCCATTGCCGTGCTGGCTACACACAAAAACAAAGCAAGAGTCAGTATTATTTTTTTTGCCATTTTCTTCTCCCTGTAAAATTAAATAACATGTGGCAGAAATCCTCCGCCTAATTCGGACTTGGACTGAAATAAAAATCGATACCACGATCATTCTCCAGTGGCAAGACAATTATCTGTAAGTTGTGGCAGAGGTGGAAATTTCTTGACCTCTTTTCTTTTACGACTAGAATGTAAGCCAGTAGAGACACAACTATTTTCTCAATCCAAAATCTTTATTTTTTCGAAATGAGGCATTTTATGAATCCAATGGCTAAATCAGCTTTTATCACCACCGCCCTTTTCTGTTCGCTTGTGATGCTGAGCTCGTGTAGTAAAAAAAGCGTTATCCCACCAGAAGGATCGCCGGCCGATGGAACTGCAATGTCCGGCGGAACCAATATTGACTATCCTGCTGCTGACCAATATGCAGAAACTGGCCTGGCCGGGGAAGAACCTATAAACTCAACAGGAAGCGGAGGACTATCTTTCAATGATGGCTCCGACCAGCAATCAGAAGAATACCGCAGAACCCATGGTCGTTCCTCAACAGTGTTCAGCCCTATCTATTTTGATTTTGATCAGGCTGGAATTAACACAAAAATGGCCCCCATTCTCAACGCTAACGCAAACTACATGAAGGACAACTCTGGTATTGTTATCGTTATTGAAGGAAATTCTGACGAACGAGGAACCAATGAATACAACCTGGCACTTGCTGAGCGCCGCGCCATTAATGCTAAAGAATATATGGTAAACCTTGGTGTTAATCCAGCTCGTATCCGTACAGTAAGTTATGGTGAAGAGCGTCAGCTTTTCCTTGGCCAAAACGAACAGGACTGGGCTCAAAACAGACGTGCTGATTTTATTGTAGAATAAGCAAGCAGCGGTACTGAAAAAAAGGGATTGGAAAATAAACCCTCCAATCCCTTTTTTTTTATTGCAATAGCGCGTCGCGACACACCCTAAACTGAATGACGAGAGATCTCCCTAAGCATGGCTTCCACCACTCCGTCAATAGTCAAAACACCCGTGTCAATGGTGTGCGCGTCCTCCGCCTTGCACAGGGGAGCGATTGTTCGGTTCTGATCGTCGTGATCACGTTTCACAATCATCGCTAGCAGTTTCTCCTCATCCACCTGTTTTCCCTGGAGACGAAGTTGGTCCGCCCGTCTCTGCATTCGTATTTCAGGCGCAGCATCAAGATAAAACTTCCAGGCAGCATTTGGAAAGACAACCGTTCCAGTGTCCCGCCCCTCGGCAACGATCCTCCCCTTTTTACCTATCTCCTGCTGCATCACCGTAAGTTTTTGACGTACAGCTGGTATGGCAGAAACGGCGGAGGCAACCATGGCTATCTCAGGATTACGGATCTCCCGACTTACATCATCTCCATCCAGCAACACCCCAACATCTCCAGTCTCCTGATTAGCGGGCAACAATTGCAAGGAAACATTCACCAGACTCTCACGAACAGCACCTTCATCTTCCAGATCGATGTTATCGTTTTTCAGCTTTAACGCAACAGCCCTATACATGGCGCCAGTATCAAGATAGGTAAAAGAGAGACTGGAGGCAATCCTGCGGCTAATGGTGGACTTCCCCACCCCGGAGGGACCATCAATGGTGACAACTTCCTGTTTGTGACTAGGAAACATAACCAAGCTCTTGGAGGCAATTCTTTAAACTATGAAAAAAACGGTAATTCTCCTCGGTCGTACCCACGGTCACCCGAATCACATTTGTATACCCATAGGCCTTCATGGAACGAATGATTACACCCGTCCGGAGCATAGCTTCATAGAGAGCTGTGGCATCCCCCTTGACATCGATGAGGAAAAAATTTGTCTGGGAAGGATAGCTGGTGCAGCCAAGTGTCTCCACTTTTTTCTGCAGCCACTCCATTCCCGCCCTGGTTCCATCAAGTGTTTTCTGATAAAATTCGGTATCATTCAACGCAGCAATGGCTGCCACCTGAGCGAGTTGGTTTACGTTAAATGGCTGTCGTACCCGGTGCAGATATCCCGCAATCTCAGCACTCATAAGGCCGTAGCCCACACGAATGCCAGCAAGTCCATATGCTTTGGAAAACGTCCGTAGAGCGACCACACCACAACGTTCTTTTGAGTTATGGATAAGTGAATACATATCCACCTGCAACTCAGGATCCATAAAATCTCTATAGGCCTCGTCAAGAACCACGATAACCGTTTCCGGTACTTTACTGAGAAAGGCGTACAACGCACCAGGATTTATTGCTGTTGCGGTGGGGTTGTTAGGGTTATCGAGAAATATGAGACGGGTTTTATCGGTGACAGCCTCAAGCATTGCGTCAAGATCGTGGTGCATTCCTTTCAAGGGAAAAACAATATTCACCCCTCCCCGAACCTGTACTACTTTCTGATACATGAGAAAGGATGGATGGCTGGTTATCACCTCATCTCCGGGTTCAACATAGGCCTTTACCAGGAATTCTATTATATCGTCTGAACCATTCCCAACAACCACCTCATTTGGCGCAAACCCAACCTTCTCGGCTATAGCCTGTACTAAATAATAATTGGAACCATCGGGATAGCGGTGCAGATTTGTCAGAGCTTCACCGATAGCCTCAATAGCCTTCGGTGACGATCCCCAGGCATTTTCATTAGAGGCCAGTTTTATGGGATTCTTCACCCCGTACTCCCGCTCCAACTCCTCGATGGGCTTACCTGGGGGATAGGGAACAATAGATCTGATATTTTCCGGAACTCTTGCTTTCACCGTAACAGCCTCCCAATCAACCTATTTCTGGGCATTTATTGCCCAAATGCGTGGCTCGTTCCACATTGTATGCTGCTCGAAACAAAGTATCCTCTCGGAAATGAGGTCCCTGCAGTTGAATACCAATGGGAAGACCATCACTACTGAAACCACCCGGAACCGATATCCCTGGAATACCAGCAAGGTTTGCAGATATTGTTAAGATATCGGAGAGATACATGGCAAGAGGGTCGTTGGCATGGGCTCCGCGTTTCCATGCTGGAGTAGGTGTTACCGGGGAAATAAGCAGATCGCAGGATTTGTATGCCTCCTGAAAATCACTGAGGATAAGAGTTCGAACCTGGGATGCTTTTTTGTAATAAGCATCATAGTAGCCTGAAGAGAGTGCATACGTTCCAATCAAAATACGACGCTTTACCTCATCTCCAAAACCACTGGAACGCGTTTCCCTGTACATATCAGAAAGTGAATCCGCATCCTGATCACGATACCCGTAAACCACACCGTCATAACGAGCCAGATTGGAACTGGCCTCGGCAGAGGATATCAGATAATAGACCGCAACACAGTATTCGGTGTGGGGCAGTGAAACATCCACTATCTCTGCACCACAACTTTTTAGCACCTGAATACCACCTTCAACCACCTTTGCAACCTCAGGATCCAACCCCTCACCAAAATATTCCCTTGGAATACCGACCCTTACGCCCTTCATCCCCTCGGTGAGAGAGGCTGTGAAATCTGGAAGATCCTGTTTGACAGAGGTTGAATCCCGTCTATCGTAGCCCGCGATTCCGTTCATTACCATCGCTGAGTCCCTTACATCACGGGTCAAAGGACCGATCTGATCAAGGGATGAAGCAAAGGCCACCAAGCCATAACGGGAAACACGACCATAGGTTGGCTTCATCCCAACAACACCGCACAGGGAAGCAGGCTGCCTGATGGAACCACCTGTATCGGAACCAAGCGACCCAAGACACTCCATGGCAGCAACAGAAGAGGCTGACCCCCCAGAGGATCCCCCGGCAACATAGCCGTTTTTCCAGGGGTTTTCTGGAACACTAAAGGCACAATTCTCAGAAGTTGATCCCATGGCAAACTCATCCATGGCCACTTTTCCCACAATAACAGCGCCCTGATTTTTCAGTTTTTCTACCACAGTGGCATCGTAGGGAGGGATAAAGTTCTCAAGTATTTTTGAGCCACAGGTTGTGGTCATCCCTTGAGTACAAAGAAGATCCTTCAAAGAAAAAGGAATACCACAGAGAGGAGCAGATTTTCCTGTGGCCAGTTGTTTATCAGCAGCATCAGCCTGTTTCAAAGCCTCCTCTTCTGTCACTCGAATAAAAGAATGGATACTGCCATCAACATCTTTTATTCTATCAAGACAACTGGTCGTCAGTTCTCTAGATGACAGTTTACCGTCATCAAGCGCCGTTCGTGCCTGACCAATGGTTAGCTCATACGGATTCATTACTCAAACACCTCAAAAGAAAAAAGAACCATAAATGGTTCAAAAAAAAGACAGGTTTCCTACTGTTCACCAGTGTCAGATAATTTTTGGTACAATAAAGGCGTCCTCATTTACATGGGGGCCATTGGAGAGCGCCTCAGCCACTGAGAGGGATTTCTGCACTTCATCCTCCCGAAAGGCATTGGAAATGGAAAAAGCATGAGTAGTGGGGGTCACACCTGCAGTATCCAGTTCATCAAGCTTGGCAACATATGACAGAATTGTATCGAGCTGTCCGGTCATTCTGGCCAGTTCCTCTTCACTCATATTTAGCTTGGCCAATTTCGCAACATGTTCTACTTCTTCGCGTGTGATTTTCATTCAGTTATATCTTTTTTATCTGTTTCAATTCTTAGCACCCTGTAGGTCATTTAAAGTGAGTGCCGGCTAGCGACTATTTCACCACCACTGTTAGCCTTCACAGGAAAAACTAATTCTCCTGCTCAATATTAAATTTCTCCAGATACTCCCTGGAAAATGCATCACCAGTTGAGGTGAAATCAACAATGGCCTCACTGAAAGCCAGGACACACTCTTTATCAAACTGCGATTCAACGCAGCTATTCAGCTCTTCAACAGCCTCCATCATAGTCATATTGCGTCGATAATTCCTTCTGGAGGTCATAGCATCGTAACTGTCCACTACAATCAGTATCTTTGTTAACACATCAAGATCATCACCTTTAAGCCCATCGGGGTACCCCTTGCCATCCATACGCTCGTGGTGATGACGAATTATAAAATGTTCTCTGTCCATAAATCCCAGAGGTTTTATAATATTTGCCCCGACGACTGGATGTTTACGTATTAGGGCCCACTCTTCGTCGTTGAGTTTTCCGGGTTTCTGAATACAGGAAAGATCAATAACCAGTTTTCCAATATCATGAAACTGTGCTGCACGACGTAAAATAACTAGATCATTTTCCGACACATTCATCGCAACACCCAGGAGAACTGCATACTCAGTTACCCGCATGGTGTGTCCTGCTGTATAAAAATCCTTCTCCTCCATGGCGTTCTGGAGACTGGACATCAGTTGAACTGTAGCATTTTCAAGACTATGGCTGTATTGCAGTAAAAGCTTGTTCGTTTTCTCCAGTTCAATAGCTTTTGCCCGAACATCATCCTCAAGCTCCTGCTTGTAATGAACCTCGCGGCGAATAAACATTCGCTTCTCAATGGCCCGACGAATCTTGACGTTGAAAATATCAAGATCCTCAATGGGTTTTGTAAGAAAATCATAGGCGCCAAGGTTGATCGCCTTGACCGCATAATCCATGGAGCCAGCCCCGGTGAGGAAAATTACCGGAATATCATAGTCCAGAAGATTTAAAGCTTCGATGGTTTCAAAACCATCCATACCCGGCATATTGATATCGAGCAAAATAACATCAAACGAATCATCTACAATTTCAGCAACATACTTCCCATCGTTTACAGAAACAACCTCGTGACCAAACATTTCGAGAATTTTCGACACAGTGGTACGCACCATCTTGTCATCATCGGCAACCAGAATTTTCGTCCGCACTGTTTCCAATTCCCCTACCCTCAATAAGATTGAGAAAACACTCCAATATTACAAATATTCAGTTACAGCTGTCAGGTTTCAAAATCACATGAAAAAAGAATTTTACAATTTCCAAAACCTTTTTGCAACATCCCTTGCCTGAACAATAGCTGGATGCACAGATTTTTTTCCACTTAACAGTTTGCTGGCAGGTTCCTTGAGATTTGTTGGATAACCGGTATCCAGTGGCTCACCCAGAAGTTCAGACAACACAGCCATGGCCCCGTCACGCTGCCCATTCAGGTCATATCCACCTTCCAGGGTCACCAGCAACCGCCCCTCGCACACCGCCTCCGCCAACTGTACCATTGCCCGTGTAAGATAAGCAAACCCTGGGGCCGTAACTTCCATGGCACCTAGAGGGTCGCCTTTGTATATATCAAAGCCACAGGATATCAGGATCAGTTCCGGATTATACTCTTTGCCAATCGGTACGATAATATCATCAAAAATAGTGGCGTAATCAATGTCCCCCTGATACCCTGGAAGAGGAATATTTACCGTGTAACCATCCCCTTTTCCTTTTCCTGTTTCAGTGACGGCACCAGTACCCGGATAGTAGGGGTACTGATGGGTTGAAACATAGAGCACCTTATCTGAATCATAAAAAGAATTCTGAGTACCATTACCGTGGTGAAGATCCCAATCCACGATCATTACCCGCTTCATTTTATGATGGGATATTGCATATTTTGCCGCCACAGCCACATTGTTAAACAGGCAAAATCCCATGGATCTATTCCTTTCGGCATGATGTCCGGGAGGACGAACAAGAGCAAAACCATTATCAACAGCGCCCTCTACAAGGAGGTCAACCCCTTTAACCAGTGCTCCGGCAGCAAGGATTGCCGCTGCATAGGAGTCAGGTGAAGTTTTTGTGTCAGGGTCAAGTGCATCAAAAATCTTTCCAGCAGTTTCAGCCACCCTATCAATAAGATCCTTTCCATGATTTAACCCTATAATATCGTGGGACGCAGGTTCAAAATCCGGATAAACAAAACAGTCTTTCACCTCTTCTTTGTCGAGCACCTCATTGATAACCTTCAGCCGCTGAGGGGATTCCGGATGGTCAAAACCGGGATCATGATCCAAAAAAAGAGAGTCTCTCAATACTGCTGTTTTACGCATACTTTTCTCCAACAGTTCTATCGGCTTCCTCTAATTGTCCGTTTTTCAGTTATTATATAATCAAGCAACTCATCATGGTCCTGAAGGGGAGCCTTTTTTACCATCTGCAACTCATAAGAAAGTCCAACCCGTAATGCCTGTGGTGCTTTTTGCGAGACAAATCGATCATAGTATCCGCCGCCGTAGCCCATTCTCCCACCTCTTTCATCAAAAACCGACCCGGGAAGAAAAATAATATCAATTGTGCTGGGAGAAATCATCTGTTTTTCTCGAATAGTAACAATCGGCTCCGGAATAGAACAGTACCCTGGAGCAAGTTCAGTGTCTGGATCTTTTATGGAAACAGCTAACAAATCTCTCTCTTTCACAAGAGTCACAGGAACAATAACTTTTTTTCCACATTGTAACATGTGTGTAATAAGAGGACGAGTGGAAACCTCAGAACGAAAATCCACGTAAACAAAGACAGTTGCAGCATCTTTAAAAAAGGACATACCAAGAATCCTGTTCATTATCATCATGCTACGCCTCCTCTGTTCTTCACGGGAAAGCATATCACGTTGCAATAGAGTATCTTTTCGTAAAATTTTCAAATCCATGATGTAACTTATAGGACAAAAAGAATAATGTCGATTCGGAAAAAATTATGTTCATAAAAACAAAAAAAATCGCAGTTTCTACTGAGGAGAAACTGCGATTTTCACCCCCTACACACTGTGTAGAGAAACGGATAACTATTAGACCCAGTATCACATAGGTACAATCAGTTTATTTGTGTCTTCATTCCAGGTCACAACCAGATACCAGACCATCATTATAAAAGCGATCATGGCTATTGTTCCGCCATATCCCATAACATCCGGAAGGTAAACATAGGATCCAAGAGCACCTGATTTTTCCAGGTTTATTTCATCTGCTCCAAAATTCTGGAACCATTTGGTCATAAGTGAATTAGATACGGCAAAGAATGGTACAACCATTATCAATTTAACCTGACCTTCACCAACACGCCACAGGGTACCAGAACCACAACCACCTGCGAGCATGGCGCCAAGACCAAAAATAAAACCACCAACAATTGATCCCCAACCAAAAGTTCCACGCACATAGTTTATAGGAGCCAAAACAGACTCCCCACCATGAGCAATAGGTACAGCATACTTTAATACGGCACCACCAATTGCAAGAAGTAGAATAGACAATGCAACGGACTTCGCCAGGGTACAATCACCTGTCATATGAGGCTCACGAAAACCCTGAACCATACACCAGCGTCCACGCTGCATAGTGTACCCAAGTCCTGCAGCAATCAGGATTATACCAGAAAGAGATGCAATATATTCCTCACTCTTATCACCTGCCCAACTAAAAGCCCCTTCTTCAAATCCCGCATACGCATACGCTGCCCATACGAGCGCCGCAAGGGCACCGATTGCAAGTATTGACTGAAGAGCATTTGGAACATTAATTGTTCCAGATCCACCGTCCCCCCAGGAGATGTACTCCATCTCCATATAGAGAAGTTTCAATCCTAATAACACACCAGCTACCAGGCCTATCCACATGGTAAAACCATTTGCTGCAAGGTTTCCAATAGCATTGTACATACCACCAACATTACAACCACCGGCAAGAGTTGCACCTACACCCATGAGAATACCGGCAATAACTGCCTTTACCATTTCACGGTAGGGTGGAATGCGAAGCGCAAAATCCCTTCCAAGACAGGCTGAAATAAAAGCCCCTCCAATAAAACCAATACCAATGACGGATCCAGTATTCCCAAGAAGTGCAGCTGGTGCCTCATCGTACAAACCCAGCAGTCCACTTTCAGCACCTATAATGGTATTTAATCCATATATGATCCAGTCTCCCCAGTTACGAATCGCTCCAACAGCACCCCATGGGCGCCACCATGCCATTATCAAAATTGAAAGAAACGCAACTATAACCCCAGCTACGGTGGCATTCCATTCTGATTTACAACAGGTTTTGTAAAGATCCTTCACCTTATTCCCCATTACACTTTCCTCACTCATACAGCTCCTCCCCCTATCGAATCTTAGTTTTAGTAAAAGCTTGTTACCTAAATTAGAGTTTTCTTACTCTTGCCCAACACTTTTGTCAAGTATCTATGGAAAAACAGGGTCTCCGAATGCCTTTTGAACTTAAGCATTTATCACACTAAAACAGTGTATTAACTGCTCACGGAGTGCTTGAATAGTCATTCATTTTGCCCTTGACATAATCTCATAGCTAAAGTATACGTCTGACTATTATCTATTCAGTGTTAGCCAAATAACGCTGAGCAAAATTATTTAAGACTAAAAAAACAATTACGTTTATCAGTCTATCGAAACAATATTTCCAGGAGGAAAACCCATGAGTGACCTTAAAGTTGCCGCAGACGGAATTGCAGTAGCAGCCACACTTGACGCAAAGGGATTGAGTTGCCCCATGCCTCTTCTTCGTACAAAAAAAGAAATAGGAAAAATCGCCTCCGGTGAAGTTCTCCAGATAGATGGTACCGACCCAGGTTCCAGAAATGATCTTCCAGGCTGGTGTAGTCGTGCTGGACATGAGTACCTCGGTGAAAAAGAGCAGTCAGGTTATATTAGCTTTTTTGTAAAAAAAGGTTGATTGTAATTCGTAGCTGTTTCTTGTGTTTACTAAAAAATAAGCAATTTCCTGGAGGATACTATGTCCAAAAGTCTCGGAATATTCGTGACCAACCCTGACCAGTTCAAACATGTCATGGGTATAACAAAAGCTGCTAAAGCTAAGGGTTCCAATGTAAAGGTATTTTTTACCTGGGATGCTACTCATAACGCAAAAAAAGAAGCCAGTTTTCCTGAGCTTTGTAAAATTGCTGATGATGTTTCTATCTGTGTGGATAGTTACAAAAACATGGGATATGATATTGATGATATTCCTGAGGGTCTTGAAGCCAAAAAAATGGCCACTCAGGCTCAGCATGGAATAATCATTGAAGATTACGATTGTTACTTAAGTTTATAGGAGTTTCCCATGGAATATAATAAAGTATGTCTGATGTACCGCAACCAGGATTGTACCGTTGATGGTATCCGTTCAGCTCTTGGGCTTGCTGTTGAAAACATGTACGCATATGGTTGTGTAATGGATGAGCCTAAAATGGAAAAATTCAATGAGCTCCAGGCTGAGTCTCTTGAAATGCTCCGTGATATGGAAGGTGATGTTTTTGCAACAACAACCGCAAACTGCGAACTCAATGATCTTGAGCCTATCACTATTGAAGAATTAGGTGAAAAACTTCGCGACATGACCCATATAATCCCTTACGGCATTATAAAAGCTTAGGAGCAACTGATTATGAAAATTCTTAATGTTTATCGTTCAGAACCAGATGATACAACCAAAAAGCTGGTGGAGATTGTAACTAGAGATCGTGATGCAGATTCTTTCGATCTTAATGTTGATGCACCTGATTATTCAGCTCTAGTTGACAAGATATTCGATGCAGACCAGACTATTTGCTGGTGGTAAATATATATCAACTTTGTTTTTCAAAAAGCCCCTTACTTGATTGTTTGAGTAAGGGGTTTTTTTATAGGTTGAAAGAATTAAAAATTAATTTTTTTTTTGTCCTTCAATATTCCTCACCCCATTAATAAATCATGGAAAGCTGGTCTGAATTTTTTAATTTTCCAGTTATCCCTACCATAATGAACCCTGTTCGTTAAAAGAACCACAATACAATCTTTTTCAGGATCTATCCAAAATGATGCACCGGTAAATCCAAGATGACCTACACTCTCCTTTGAAAAAAAGCTACCGCTGCTGGATCCTTTCTCCGATACTGTATCAAACCCCATTGTCCAATTAAAATTTTCTACTTTCTTCAAAGTTTCTTTTAGCAATTCGTTTGAATAGGCTGGATGTTGGCATCTATTCTTCCATTGATCGAGAAGTTGCTCACACAGACCTACAACCCCCCCAATTGTTCCAAAAAGACCTGCATGACCTGCCTGCCCCCCTAAAACTCTACAATTATCGTCGTGTACCGTTCCAGAAAGCATTTCTTTGTCCCATAAACACTTTTCAGTACTCACATAGGTATAACCATCTTTTTTGTAGTAACCAGGAAAAGAAAGATCATTATGCAGTTCTATGGGCTTATATATTAAGTTATATGCTAACTCACCTATTTTTTTTCCTGTCACATTTTCAATGATGAAACCAAGGAGCATATAACCCAAATCACTGTAACAATGTCCGGTTCCATTTTTATATTCCATATTTTCTTCTAATATTCTCTTTACAAGAATTTTTTTTCTTATCTTTTTCGGAATAATAAGCAGTTCTTTATAATAGTCTCTGTGCGCTGCAAAACCTGCACAATGTGACATGAGTTGTTTTATAGTAATATTTTTTTTATCTGTTGGGCAATTTTGAAAAAGAGTTTGGAGTTGCATTTCAGGATTCAATAAACCCTTTTCGAACAGAGCGAGTAGTATTAGTACTGTTGCCAGCGGTTTTGTGAGTGATGCAAGATCAAAAAAACTATTATTTTTGAGTTTTTCTTTAAAAGGTGTGAACTGCGCCAATCCATAATATTTTTCAAAACGTTCAAACCCATTATCCACACGTTTTGAATATGCCATTGCTGCTCCAGAAAAAACACATTCATTCAAGGCTCTTAAAAACAATTTATTTAGATTATCAATCCTCATTTTTTTCATATAAATTTTCCTCTGTTCCATCCTCAAATGGAAACAAGCAAAATGGGTAAAAAATCTTGTTTTTTTACCCGCTTTGCACTAGAATTGGTCAGAGTAAAGTTTTTAAATATAGTATTGTTTTTACGTATAAATATTTATTTATATTTTACGTTTTCAACATTCTTTCAACACCCTTTGTTAAGAGTTTATTCACAACCTGGTTAATAAGCTGTTAAAAACGACAAATTAACAAATTTTCTGTTTTTTTTCACAACATACTTTTTATAAAATAAATCATTATTTTAATATGTTATGTTTTTTTTAAACATATTAACCTCCTTAATAATAGTAATAAAAAGATTATTTAATAAAGAGATACTCCTATGACACTTAATTGCACAGTATCACGATCCGATTTAATGGAAGGTCTTAACAGTCTTCAAAACATAACCAATAAGCGAGTAACCCTGGCCATACTCTCAAATATTCTTATTGCAGCAGAAGAAGATGGAATAGTGATAACAGGAACTGACCTTGAGGTAGGATTACGTATAAAAATTCCTGCTGAAATTAATGGTCAAGGAATACTCACATTACCCAGTAGGAAAATTTTTGAAATTGTCCGAGAATCTGGATCAGAAAAAATAACTATCCAGGAAACAGAAAATAGTTGGGTTGTTATATCGGCAGGATTAAGCACCTATAACCTTGCAGGTTTACCAAGTGACGAATTTCCAGAATTTCCGAAATTCGATGAAAATAATTTTGTTTCTTTTGAGGCAGGCATATTTTCAGACCTCATTGATAAAGTTATATTTTCTGTAGCAAACGAAGAGGAGAATGCCTACTCCCTCACCAATGTCCTTTTTGAGAAAGAAAAAAAGGATGAACGATCTTATTTACGAATGATATCATCGGACGGCCATCGTCTTTCCATAATGGAAAAAGATGTGGCCACTGATATAGATCTTCTTACTATTCAAGAAGGAACATTAATTCCAAAAAAAGGGGTTCAGGAATTAAAAAAATTCTGTGACAATCGTGAAAGTATTGAAATATCTTTTGAAAAAGAAAAACTTATAGCAAAAGATAATGAATCTGTAATGGTCATTCGTTTAAAACAGGGTGAATTTCCACAATACAGGGCAATTGTCAATGCAGTTCAACTTGAAAACAAAATAACCATAGAAAGAAGACCATTTCTTGATTCTCTGAAACGAATTAATCTCTTTACAGAAGATATATTTCATACAATTCAGCTTGAAATTGAAAATGGCAAGATGATTTTGAGTTCGCAGAATGTAGATCTTGGAAACGCTAAAGACATACAGGATATTCAATACGATGGTGAACCGTTGCTTTTGGGCTTTAATTGTCGTTATTTTATAGAAACTCTTCAGGTTATGGAATGTGATAGCGTGGATGCATACATTAATTCTAATAATAGTCCATGTCTTATGAAATCAGACATGGATGAAGGATTTTTAAGTATTATAATGCCCATGCAGTTATAGTTAATATATTAAATTTTTATATAATTTATAAACAATTATCTATTCTTAATGTATTTGAATAGACAAATTTATTTCTTCAAAAAAGGAAAAACGAGTGACTGAAGAAAACAAAGAGTACGGTGCTGAACAGATTAAAGTTCTTGATGGTCTGGAAGCTGTTCGAAAAAGACCTTCAATGTATATTGGAAATACGGCTGAAACAGGTCTCCATCATCTGATATGGGAAGTTGTAGATAATAGTATTGATGAGGCCCTTGCAGGCCATTGTGGACGTATTTACGTAACCATCCATCAGGATAACAG
>JGI10211J34971_10000230_pt1 | contig 44073 bp, 43 predicted proteins | sample Etolagsediment_FD_34971 | JGI IMG/M metagenome (IMG submission 34971) | reverse complement strand
GTACTTACAAGGGCTCGCTCATGCTATCAAAACATTATTGCCCATCCTGCGGTAGCTACAAAATACGAAGAATTCATAGAAATTTCTTCAAAAGAAAAATTTTAAAAAAACCACTGCACTATCAATGCGCCAAGTGCTTTTCGATTTTCAAAAAAGATCAGTTCAGGGTCAATAAACTCAAGCAATGTGCTGAATTTATTTAGTATTCTTTCTCAATCTCTTCATTTGTGCATCAATAGGTCATTTTATCAATTTGTAAAAGGTGGAAAATTGTAAAGTTTTCCTGCAGAATGGCGAAAGAATCTGCCGCTTACAGTTTGAGAATTTAAGAGGTATGAGTGGATACCAAATCACCACTCAGCTTATGCCATTTTGAATAGGGGGGGATTAGGGATTTTTTTCAACAAGACCTAACGCATTAATTTGTCCTGATATTTCTGCCTTCATCAAGTCTTCGCATACCCTCCATTAGAAGCTTCATAAAATATCCGATTTCCGGTACTTCAAAATCTTCTGAAGGGATGCCTGGAGTAAAGCGGAAACGACCTTCCTGTTCCTTTAAAATTTCGTAAAAAGCAGCCTCTCCTTCGTAGGTGTAATATTTGGCCTTGATGAGAGAACCCTGCCTGAAGGAGAACCTGGCAGTGCCGTTAACCAGTTCACTTATGGTGAGTATTCCAGTTTTGTTGTTCATGTTCAAGGTCTGAAACAGCGCTTCTGCAGGAATCTCTGCGAGGTTCCCTATCATTCCTGAAGAGAGATCCTCGGTACGAATAGTGTTTGATTTTGTCAGCCTTTTGGCCATTAAGCGTGTGAAATAGAGCTGGATTGAGGGGTATTGCTCAAGAATCTTCTGAAAATTCTTTCTATCGATATAGAGAATAGAAGAAGGTTCGCGAACCTGAATGGTGGCTCCAACGGAATCATTACAGATAAGGCTCATTTCACCAAAGACATCGCCCTTGGCAAGTGTGGTAATGGTCATTCCCGCATCGTTAATCACATTTACAGAGCCGGTAATAATAATATAAAAATTCCCTCCCGGATCTCCTTTACGAATAACAATATCATTTTTTTTGAGCTTGTTCAGGTGGAAAAAATTTACCACCTTTTCCAGATTCTCTTCATCAATATTTTTAAAGAACGCAAAATCCGAGAGTAGGTGAAGCATAGATCCGAGCTCATTGGTGTAGTCCTTTTCAGATCCATTTGCCGTGAGTTCCAGATCTTTGGTGTATTCAAGTCGGATGGATCCGGTGCAACCGCTGCAACTGATCATACAGACGGGAATTTTATCAGCACGCTCGTACTGGATAATTACCTTTGTGAGGTCACCATTAAGGGTCTTACATTTTTCTTTCTTGAGCGGAGAATGTATTATAGTTGTGTTAACAAAGGTGTTTTCTTCTTTCGATACCATTGAAATAGTTATACCTGCGACAGTGAAAAGATCTCCAAAAGAGTAGAGAGGGCAGTTTTTAACTGCTGAAACTTTAAAAACTGCTTTTGGAAAGGCCATAGTATAACCAGTGGTAGAAATACGAGATGAGAGATACAAAACAGTAACAATCTATAAATATAAGATATCTCGGGAAGTCATGGCAAGTCAATTAGAAATTTCCATTTGAGAGATTTTCGAAAACAGCAAGTGTTTTCTATTGACTTTGTGATGATACCATATTAAAAATACTGCTCTTTATCAAGTTGTAACAGTGTAACATTAAACTTACAAAGAATTTCCGGCATCTTAAGTCGGTTAACAATATATTTGATACCCTTACAGGAGATATTTGTGGCAAATCATAAATCCGCTGAAAAACGTAATCGTCAATCACAGGATCGTCGTATTCGAAATCGTATAAACAGAACCCGTATGAGAAATGCAATAAAAGCAGTTGATGCTGCTATAGTTGAAGGGTCGCAGGAAACCGCTCAAGAATTACTCATGAAGGCAGTTCCGGTGATTGCAAAAACTGCTTCCAAGGGAACCATTCACAAGAAGAATGCCTCCAGGAAGGTTTCCCGTTTAACCAAACGTGTCAACAAGATGCAGGTTGTAGCCTGATCGTATTTTTCACTAAATACTAGATTCCTGTCACTTTTCACGGTTAGTTACTGGGCCATAAAGTCATAAGACTTTATGGCCTTTTTTTTTTACTATGGTATGATGTCACATCTTTTTTTTTATTTGTACACATTAACATACTAGTAATATTAACTTTTCAGTCTACTCCATGCCTACAACTACCCATTTTCCACAGTACGATGGTTTTGCCTCTACCATGGAAACGGCAGGGCTCGTTCCCGTATACCGTAAAATAATTTCTGATCTTGACACCCCTCTTACTCTTTTTGCTAAAATCGCTGGTCAGGAAAATCATATTTTTCTTTTTGAAAGTATGGAGGGTGGTGAGAAATGGGGGCGATATTCATTTATCGGTTTTGACCCGATCCTCACATTTTCGTCCTATGGATCAAAGATAGACATCAATTCATTTAGTGGGGAGTTAAACCAAAATTCAGACCCAGAGTCTAATCCACTTGAAACACTCCAATCTTTACTGGAAAGTTTTAAAGCAGCAGAGAATCCAGACCTTCCCCGTTTTAGCGGTGGAGCTGTAGGCTTTCTAGGATACGATATGGTTCGATTTATGGAAGAGCTCCCCTGCGATAAGGATCCTCTTGATTTTCCCGATTCCTCTTTCATGGTTCCCAGGATTGTTTTGATTCATGACAGCTTCAAGCAAACAGTTACTGTTGTCTGTTGGGTGGCTAAAGATGCAAAGAGCTTAAATACTGAGTTGTACGCTGCTGCTGTTGCCAAGATAGACTCCGTGGTTGATCTCCTGAGGGCCCCGGTTCCGAAATCCTTCCATGAATCAAGTTCAGAAGGAAGCAAGACTGAGCATGTTTTTAGCTCTAACATGAAGAAGCAGGACTTTTGTTCCATGGTGGAAAAGGCCCGGGAATATATTAAAGCTGGAGATATCATACAGGTTGTTGTCTCCCAGCGTTTTCACACTACTACAGATATAAAAGCACTGGATCTCTACCGTGCTTTGCGCCATATCAACCCAAGTCCCTATCTCTTTTTTCTCAAACTTGGGGATCTTATCCAGATAGGTTCGTCCCCGGAAATTCTGGTTCGTAAAGAAGATGAAGCCATAGAGCTTCGTCCCATAGCAGGAACACGAAAACGTGGCCAGACCAGAGAAGAAGATGAAGCTCTGGAAAAGGAGCTGCTTGCGGATCCTAAAGAACGTGCTGAGCATCTGATGCTTGTGGATCTTGGACGAAACGATGTGGGTAGGGTCTCACAGGCCGGGAGCGTAGAAGTTACCGATTTACTGGTGGTTGAACGCTACAGCCATGTTATGCATATCGTTTCAGGAGTTACCGGGCTTATAGCAGAAGATAAAGACCAGTTTGATCTCATTAAGGCCTGTTTTCCTGCAGGTACTGTAAGCGGTGCTCCCAAGATCAGAGCAATGGAAGTCATAGATGAGCTGGAACCTGAACGTCGTGGTCCATACGCCGGTGCCGTAGGATATTTTGGCTTTTCCGGGAATATGGATTTCTGCATTACCATAAGAACATTTGTCATGCAGGGCGACAACCTCTGGATCCAGGCTGGTGCCGGTGTTGTTTTTGATTCTGATCCTGAAAAAGAATATGAAGAGACTATCAACAAATCAATGGGCTTGCGACGGGCAGTCGAACTTGCAGAGAAGGGGTTTTAGGCCATGCTTGTTATCATAGATAATTACGATTCATTTACCTATAATATTGTCCAGACCATTGCTGGAAATGCTCTCAAGAATCATGAGAATACTGACATCAAGGTGTTCCGTAACGATAAAATAGGGGTGGAAGAGATTGCTGCCATGAAGCCTGATCGCATTCTTGTTTCCCCTGGCCCCTGCACGCCATCTGAAGCTGGAATTTCCATCGATGTTATAAGATATTTTGGTGGCAAAATCCCACTTCTCGGCGTATGCCTTGGTCATCAATCCATTGGGGAAGCCTTTGGAGGGAAAGTTATTCGTGCCTCACGAATTATGCATGGCAAGACTTCCCCTGTTTATCACGACAATAAAGGTGTTTTCTCAGGCCTTCCCAATCCTTTTGACGGCATGCGCTATCATTCTCTTCTCGTTGACAACGATACAGTTCCTGAATGTTTTGAAATAAGTGCATGGACCGCGGAGGGAGAGATAATGGGACTGCGTCATCGGGAAATGGATATTGAGGGCGTTCAGTTTCACCCTGAATCCATTATGACACCAGCTGGTGTCATACTCCTTAAGAATTTTATGATGGAAAAAAATAAAAAATGAATATCAAAGAAGCAATTGCCAAGGTTGTCCTGAAAGTAGATCTCAACGAAAAAGAGATGGTAGCCGTGATGAACGAAATCATGGGTGGAAACGCAACAGATGCCCAGATTGGATCGTTTATCACTGCACTCCGCATGAAGGGAGAAACCGTTGAGGAAATCACCGGGGCAGTGAGGGTTATGCGTGACAAAGCAACAACTATTGTTTCTGGAGTTGATGTGGCCTCTGGTGATGTACTGGTAGATACATGCGGAACTGGTGGTGACGGTTCTGGGTCATTTAATGTTTCCACGACCAGTGCCTTTGTCGTTGCAGGAGCCGGAATTCCAGTTGCGAAACATGGTAATCGTTCCATATCCAGTAACTGTGGTAGTGCTGATGTGCTTGAAGCGGCTGGTGTTGCACTGGATATCAGTTCTGAAAAAGTTGGAGAGTGTATTCAAAAGGTTGGGATTGGATTTCTCTTTGCCCCTGTACTTCATGGAGCTATGAAATACGCTATAGGGCCACGCAGGGAAATGGGCATTCGCACCATCTTTAATATTCTCGGGCCTTTAACTAATCCTGCAGGTGCCAATGTCCAGGTGCTTGGTGTCTTCAGTGGTGATCTCACAGAACCGCTGGCCAGAGTTCTTGCCAAGTTGGGATCTAAGAGGGCACTGGTGGTGCATGGCGAAGGAAACCTCGATGAGTTGACAGTTACCGGAACTACCAGGGTCTCTGAGCTCCGAAATGGTGAGGTAACGACCTATTCTGTTAATCCGACTGACTTTGGTTTTGCAGATGCCACCATTGAAGACCTGAAGGGCGGTTCATCTGCTGAAGAATCAGCTCAGCAGATGCGGGCTGTGTTAACTGGTGAAAAAGGTCCTAAACGGGATATGGTTCTTTTAAATAGTGGCGCTGCACTTATGGCTGCTGGTCTGTGCGATGACTTGAAATCCGGAATTCTTGCCGCCGCAGAAGTAATTGATTCCGGCAGAGCAGCTTCTAAGCTCGATCAATTAATCGAGTACAGCAACAGCAAATAACTTCAACCAATACATTACATTTACCAATTAACCATCTTGTTATGGCCCATATTTTAGACGTAATAGTCGCGAAAAAGAAAGAAGAAGTTGCATTGCTACGAAACCATGGTGTGCATATCCCTGAGGCATTTGCCGAAAAGGAAATCCAGTCACCCCGTGGATTCAGAAAGGCCCTGATAGATTATCAGGGCGTTGCAATTATAGCTGAGGTCAAAAAGGCTTCCCCCTCAAAGGGCGTCATCTGTCCCAATTTTGATCCTGTTGCCATTGCCACCGACTATCAGAAAAATGGAGCGCAGGCCATTTCGGTACTCACCGACAGGGATTTTTTTCAAGGATCGCTTCTGTACCTGCTCCAGGTAAGAGAATGTGTGGATCTTCCCATTCTTCGTAAAGAGTTTATTATTGATCCTCTGCAGATAGAGGAAGCTCATATCTGCGGAGCTGATGCCATTCTTTTGATGGCCTCAATTCTTGACATTCATCAATTGAACGATTTTCTTGCCCAGGCTAAAGAATACGCAATTGATTGTCTTGTGGAAGTTCATGATGAGGCTGAGCTTGAAACAGTTCTCATGACTGATGCCAACCTTATTGGTATCAATAATCGCAATCTTAAAGATTTCTCAATGGATACCGAGACCACGTTCCGCTTGAAAAAAATGATCCCGGATACTATTGCAGTGGTTGGAGAGTCTGGATTAAAAACAGCCGAAGACATTCAACGTCTGGATCAGGCTGGCGTCTGTGCAGCCCTTATTGGTGAGTCATTGATGCGTGGAAAAAATGGCGGAAATAGTCTGCAGGGACTGAGAGGGAAATAAGGAAAGACAATGTACTCCCGAACACGTATTAAGATGTGTGGCATGACACGCGAGAAGGACGTCGAGGCCGGTGTCAATGCAGGCCTTGACGCCCTAGGTTTTATTTTCTACGAAAAGAGCCCGCGAAATGTTTATCCTGATTTTGTACGGGCAGTTATCTCCAAGGTACCGCCATTTGTAGACTGTGTTGGGGTCTTTGTTGACCGTGACAGGGAGGAGGTCCAAGAGATAATAGAGTATTGTGGTCTATCTCATGCTCAACTACATGGTAAAGAAAACCCAAAGTATTGTGAGCGTGTGGAACGATTCGCCTCACCCTGCCATGTAATAAAGGCTTTCAGGGTAGGTACTAACAGTAAAAAAGAAGATTTTTCCCCCTATGATGATCTGGTACACGGCTATCTCCTTGACACTTATGAAAAGGGTAGTGTTGGTGGGACGGGTAGCAGTTTTGACTGGAGTATTATCGAAGCTCTTGAGTTACAACGACCAATGATCCTTGCCGGAGGCCTTTCGCCTGATAATGTCGAAAATGCTATCCGTAACATTTCTCCATTTGGAGTTGATGTTAATTCAGGAGTTGAGGTGGAGCCGGGCGTGAAAGATCATGAGCTGCTCAAGGAATTCGTACGAATCGTACGACAGACGGACTCCAGATAGAGTGCTGTTTAGGGAAAATGTGTTCTCGGCCCGGAGTTATACGATTATCTGGCTAGAATAAAAGCTCCCTTATATCCTTTTTTTATCAATGCCTGCTCGCTTTTCCTGGCACTGTTTAAAGTCCTGCCGACAAAGACCTGCACACGATAAAAGAGCTGTCCATTAACTTCCGCTTTTGTTATCACTGCATGATGCCCTGCGTCAAGAAATTTTTCCTGGAGTTTCAGGCCATTGTACTTCTTAGTAAATGCTCCAATCTGAACAAAATATTCCCCTGAGCGCAGGTCGGCATGTGACTTGAAAAGTCTTTTCCCTGTTTCAATGTCTGTCTGTAACTCACCTAGTGCAGTAACTTTCACCCGTGCCGTCCCCGAATGAACCAGAGCAATTTGCTTTGCGGCCCCATAACTCAGATCAATTATCCTCCCCTGGACAAATGGACCTCGATCATTAACCCGAACAACGACTTCCTTTCCATTATTCAGATTTTTCACAAGAAGCATTGTATGCATGGGGAGCAGCTTATGGGCTGCGGAGATATCGTGCATGTTATAGGTTTCGCCATTTGAGGTGGGCCGGCCATGAAAGTCACGACCATACCACGAGGCTATGCCAATTTCTTCATATCCGTCAGCAGAGGGGAGAGGAGAGTACAAGCGATCATTAATGACGTATGGTTTCTGGGTTGCAGGTTTTCTATATTGTCGCGAAGCGAAACTACTGCCCATTGTCAAACAGAAGATGAGAAGCGTAAAGAACAGGATCATTCCCAGAAGCGTGACACTGGAGAGGATCCTCTTTATAGGAAAAGACTTTGAAAGCATATTATTTAACAGTTCCATTTTCCGATTGCAGAAAATTCTCTATCCTATCCCTGTAGAACATGCCGGCTTTCCCAGTGGTGTGAGGGATATATGGGAGTAAACCATTATTTTGAGCGTTACTGCGCACTGAATCAAAAAGAACAACCTCATCTTCGTCTATCCAGGAAAGATAGATATCAAGTATGGGGCGCATTACCTGGAGTCGCCCGGAACTATCGCGGCCAATGATAATATTTTCCCAGCGCCTGGTTTCGTAGCCTTTGTACCAGAGTCCATCCTTTGATTCACCACTCAATTTATCTGTCATTGAATGATCCATTTCTTCATTGTCGAAATTCAGGTTGTTTTTCAAAACCTGTTCGACTTCAAAACTTCCCTGGACAGATACCCGTGAAAAAGCGTCATATTCAGCTAGATCACTTCTTAAAAGGTGGGTTCCCAAGTCATTAAACGACCATTGAGCATGACATACCTGGCATCCAGCAACTTCAGCGTATTCCTGATGGGCGGCATGTTTCATGAAGGGGATAATATGTTCCTTGCCATCACCAGCTGAAACAAGGGTGAATTCATCCTCGGTATTATCCTTCTTGATGATATTAAAGTATGACAATTTATTTTCAATTTTCGCCCTATCGTGACAATCTGCACAACGAATCTGTGAATCACCCTGGGCCATAAGCTCACGCCCACTATGACAATCAATGCAGACTAAACCTTTTTTCTGATGAATATCCGGTGACAGTTGGTGGAATTCGATTCCAAATGGGCGAAAATAGTCATGACGAGTTGTGTATGGAGTCCGGTATTCATCATTCATGTCATGTTCATAGCGTCCATAATAGTCATATCCAACCCAGTTGCCATAGTGGCATTGCAAACATTGATCATCTCCGGGCGTTTTGAGGAAGGAATGAGAAACAAGTTTTCCTTTATAAAACTGGAGATGACAACTGGCACATCCCGTTCCCCGCACGACGGCCGGGTAGCGATCTCCTGAAAAATATGGATGACAACGCAGACAACGGCGCCTCAGCAGGTCGTCGGCGAGCTCGACTATTGTCTGGGGGGAATTGGTGACTGGAACATCAACAAGGCTGGTAAGCTCTTCTTTAGCTCCAAAGGCGATGCGGACACGATTTACTTCTGTTTTCAAGGTAAAGTGAAGGGAATGGGCAGTGCTCGCAACCTGATCCTGGTGACATTTGCCGCAGACCTTTTCCATGTTATCAGGATGGGCTGGGCGCAGTATCAGACTCTTATGTGCCTGTTCCATGGAAGCAGTGTCGTTTGAACCACCATGACAGACAGTACAATTCATGTCGTGAGCTACATCAAGCACCATGCTGTGACAGGCCTTGCATCCTTTTGGTGAGGGGGGGATAGAGTTTGACGGTGGAGATGTTTCATTGCCTTCCTCCTGCTTCTGCTCCTCTGAACAGGCATTTAAAAGCAATAACAACAGGAATAAAAAAAAGATACGATGCATAGAGATACTGATACCTGCAACTAAAGGTAATGGAATATATTTGACATTGATAGGTGACCTTGCTATACAAGCCATGAAATTAGAACATTGTTTTTTGTCAAAAAGATCATCATTTTTCCTGATAGCCGACATAGCTCAGTTGGTAGAGCGACGCTCTCGTAAAGCGTAGGCCAGCAGTTCGATCCTGCTTGTCGGCTCCATTAATCTAACAATTCATCAGATCAGAGTACAGAGTCTGAAATCTCCGTCAGGATTCAGCAAAAACCGCAATCTGACACCTCATACCATATCAGTGTTGTTTTTGCCATGGATTCAAAATGAGAACATAACTCTGGATGATATTTGTCATATTATTGACCAATAGCGGGTCTGTCGTCATTTCTAATGACATCATCTGGAAACTTTTCGATTAATTTTCAGATATCAAACATGAGGATAGTTGCCACCAGAATCAACGCTATAAATACAGTGCGCAGTCCTGCCCACAGCCAGAATTGCCTGCTTATTTTTCCTAAATAGACTCCTAGGAGAAATATACAGATAAGCGCTACTGCAATTGCTACAAGAAAGGGAGACCATGGCAACAAAATGCCGTGATGAGCCAGGAATAAGGGTGCAACTATAATCAGGGAAAGGGAAAGTGGTGAGAGGCCATTTACAGAAGCAATAAGAAGTGGGAGATAGCGGCTGGCATCGCCATAGTGACTATCTTCCAGATCAATAAGCAATGCCTGCTCAAGTTTCCGTAACTCCTCCTGTCGCTCAGCTTTTTCACTGAGATAGGCACTGGAAAACCCACTGACAAAGAGTGCTACTGCAGCACCAAGACAGGCATTTATTGCGACCCCCAGCTCTTTGGTTCCACTGACATAAAACCCTGTCATCATTCCCAGCATGGTCAGCGTCCCATCAAAACCGTTGGTAACCATGTAGCGCCTGGCGATTTTTTTTCCGCGATAGATATGGGATAGGAGCTGTTTGTCCTTCTCTCTGATCATAAGTGACCGTACCTCTCACAGGATACGGGCACCTTATATCGTTTCCGAGCCATGAACTTCAACTTCATCAATACTATGAATCGATGCCCCCATTTTTTTTATGAGCTCAGATACTGAATCAAATGCTATATTCTTTCCCTCTAGTACCACGATGACACTTTCAGTCTTGGCATCCATCTCGACTACACTGAGTCGCACATGATAATCGGGTGACAACTGAGCCAGTGCTGTGGCAAAATCTACTCCGTTGGGCTTATGAGGCTTGAGGACATCCAGAACGATTTTTCGGGTTGTGGTCATAGGTTGATGTAATGTTAAATGAATAATAAACGCATCATTAAATCCATGTACCTGTTAAAAGGCATACCTGTCTCTTACGGACGTCAGGTCTTTTTTGAAATAAGCCAGTACGTCACACCAAGGGCTAGGACTGTTGCTGCTGTACCAAGCAGAAATGGAGGTGTTATTTCATCGAAATCAAAAATAATAACTTTACGCGAAATTGCCATTAGTGCGGTGGCGACTACTAACCTAACAGGAATAACATCTGTCTTGAGATACATGGTGATATTTATAAAAATTTCTATGGCAATCAATACTGCCAGGAAAGCTCCAAAAGTTGCCAGAATATCATTAATACTCAAGAACAAGAATGGAGGAGTTATCAGACGTTGATATAAAACATACACAACGTCACCAATACCCCAAACGATAACCATAACCATTAAAACAGCCAATATTTTAACTGCTACACGGATTATTCGATGCAGGACTTCAATAAAAGGATCTTCATGCTTCTTAATCAGATCATGGCCCGGTTCGGCGAGATGTTTCTTGTCTTGTTCGGAATCCACTATAGTTCGTACCTCATTGTCGGAAAAAAATAATAATGTGGACAAGATAGACCCGAATCCATTAAGCATATTCCCATACTGTTATATTGTATGGAAAAAAACATATGAAGTCAAACAGATCTGAACATCATCCAAATTCTCTGTCAACAACAGATCTGCTCAGTGTTTGTAAAGTTACCACAGAAAAGACAAACCATTATTCCAGTGACAATTTCGATCACAATAATAAAAACAGCAGACAGAAACAGAGTGCCAGGTAAGATAATCCCACTACCTGCCACCTCCCCATGATTTTTTCAATTTTCCGTAAATATGGGACAAGACGGTATATGGAGCCAGCAAGCATGTTTTGTGGTTGCCTTTCCTTCCTTTTTTTCTGCACCAAGTCTGTTGCCAGGCATTTAATTGTATCAAAAAGGTTTTTTCTCTTAGGTGTACCTGTCTGAAATTTTGTTGTAAGTACAGATCGTTGCAATAAAAAGAACAGGAAGCAACCTGCTGCAACCGGCAATGATCCCTGAAAAATTTGTTCTCTTTCAAGCGAATGACTTGAAAAATCATCAGCAAATGGCCATATCCAAAGTGTTGCTGCAACGGCAGTAAAACTGGCAACAAAAACCAGTTGTATCAAAATGTTACCAGACTTAGGAATGGTATTCATATTTTTCAATATTCTTGCAAAATGAAGCATGAGTATAGTTGTACCCGTTGCTGTTAAGGGAAGAAAGAACGTACTTATTCCATACCAGGGTTCACCAAGATGTATAGCCAGTTCTTTAAATGCTGTCTTGACAATTGCACCGCTGGTAAAGGGCATTCCTGCAAGAGCCAAAGCAGTAAACAGGATTGCAGCAAGCTGAAAATGCGATACGATTTTCCCTTCTCGTGTAGTTAGGTCATACGCAAAGAACAGGCTGCTTTTGGCCAGCGAATGATGCACAACATAGAGAATAAGTACAGGGATGGCATAAATCCCTGCGTCCTGGTCAAGGAGGCCCATCCCGAAAACAACAGTTATCAACCCCATCTGACTGATGCTTGATCCACCAAGCACTGCACCAGGCTGTTTGCTGTTCAAACCGGCAATAACCCCGTATATGGCAGCAAGAGCCCCGGCGATGATAAACAGCATTGCTCCATCAGGATAGGAGATCTGGCCAAGAGGCATAAACCGAAGCCAACCGAGGATACCTGCGTTAACCATAGATCCTGCAAGAGCTGTAGCGGCTGGAGCGGGTGCGTTCTGATAGGCTGGAATCAGCCAGCCATGAAAAGGCAGTGCTCCGATTTTAATACCGAATCCAATGAAAAGGAGGATAAAAATGACCGGATGATACGAAGCTCCTGCAAGGTCACTCAGAGCCATGCTGTTACAGGTCTGTACCAGGCAAAGTAAGGCAGTGAACAGTGCCATTTCGCCGATCATAACCAGGAAAAGATAGATACGCCCGGCACGTCTTGCATCCTTATGCCCTTCATGGGCCACAAGCCCGTAGCTGGCAAAACTCATCATGGCAAAGAAGAGATAGTACCCAAACATTCCCTGGGCAAGGATGAGACCAAAATTACCAGCCATGGCGGTCAAAAAGAATATATGAAAACGTGTCCGATTATGATCGCTCTTAAAAAGACTCAGGATGCTGAGACTCGCCAGCAACCAGACAAAACCGGCAAGAATGAGAAAAATCCTACCTGTTCCATCAAGTCCCATACGGCCACTCATAAAAAACCAGCCCGCTCCAACAGAGACATCGTCAGGTACTGTCAGGGCAATAAGGAGAGCAGGAACTGTTGCCAGTGGAAGGAGTTGCATTACCTTCATCCGCAACGGAGTACAACAAAGAAACAGCATAAGCAGAGGAGTACCCGCGGCTGATGACAGTATCAAGGCATAAAAGATTGTTTCGGAGATCAAGGGAGTCATAAAGTATACCCCCTGACAATAAAACGTACCCAGGCCAGGGGGCTGATCTGAGCATTGGCTACTAAGCCTGCTGCCATAACAATAAAGGCTGTGACAAGTGGGGGTACAAGCAGCATTAAACGGGTCTCAAAACGACCAACATACAGCTCTTCAGGCCAGGGCCCCTGTTGCTTATCAAACCAGGCATAGATCAAAATAGGAAGAAAATACCAGGCGTTGAGAAGGCTGCTCACCACAAGTACTACCAGCAGCCACCAGTTTCCTCCGGCCAGGCTACCAAGCCCCAGATACCACTTGGAAACAAAGCCAACAGTGGGTGGAATACCAATCATCCCCAAAGCTGCAATTGAAAATGCAGCCATGGTAAGAGGCATACGTCGCGCAACGCCACGCATTTCACTGATACGGTGAATGCCCAGTGTTTCGGCAAGATTTCCTGCGCAAAAGAACAGAGTTATTTTCATCAATCCCTGGTGTACGAGATGGACAAGGCCTCCGATAACTGCCAGTTGCTGATCTACCATACTCATTCCAAGCGCAATATAGGAAACCTGGCTGATAGTAGAATAGGCAAGGCGCCTTTTAAGATCATCCTGCTGCAGAGCAAGGACCGATCCGTAAATAATAGTGAAGGCGGCAACAGCTGAAAGTAAAGGAAGAACTCCCATTAGGAGCAGGTTGTGTGCTCCGTAGACATCAAGAACGATACGAACAATGCCAAAAGCGCCGGCCTTGACCACGGCAACTGCATGCAAAAGAGCACTCACCGGAGCAGGTGCCACCATGGCCTGAGGGAGCCACCCATGCAACGGAACCAGTGCGGCCTTGACGCCAACTCCGATAATCAGGAGGATAAAAATAAAAGTCAAAACCGATCCGTGGCTGGTAAGATACATAGGTGAAAATCCGCTTGCCGAGAAATCCATCGGTCCGACAATAGCTTGAAGCCAAACCACGGCAACAAGAAAAACGGCGCCACCACTGAAGGCATACATAAGATAATTACGGCCCGCGCGTAATGATTTTTCTGTTCCCCGGTGGATAACCAGTGGATAAGTGGCAAGGGTGAGCATTTCATAAAAAAGAAGAAATGTCACCAGATTGCCTGCGAGGGCAATGCCGATGGTAACCGTTACACAGAGACTAAAATATCCGAAAAAATGACTACGGTTGGGTGAGTCTTCAAGATAACCAACTGCATAAACAGTGGTCAGGAGCCAGAGAACACTGGACAGGGTTGTAAAGAGAGCAGACAATGGATCCCCACTCAACAGTAACTCTACACCTGGGATAAGTGGTAATCGTATTTCAAAGACATGACCGTAATAAATACCGGCATTCATAACAAGAACCAGTGATATTTTGACTATTGAGCCACAAAAATTGAGGAGTGTGCGTAGCCGATGTTTTTCCTCAGGCAGACAAAAGATGATAATGCCTGGGATAAATGAACTGAGCAGAATGGAAACAAGAAGCAGTTGACCGCTATTCATGGCAGCCCTCCCTGAAAAATCTGGGCGAGCAGTCCACTGTCTTTATATAATACAATTTTAAGAACCCAGGGGGAGATCAGGCCAAGAAAAAGAGATATTAGAGCAAGAATCAGTGGGGGCCATTCCAGAAGAGGAGAAAGTGATACGTTTTTCTTGGATGATTCACCCTCAGGAATGACAAAAAAATGGGACATGACCCTGAATACATAAATCATGGCCAATAGACTGCCTCCTGCAATCACGACTGCCCACCAGTATTGCAAGGAAGCAAAGGACGCGCTGAGGAGCATCCATTTAGCAATAAAGGCACCGGATGGGGGGAGTCCCATAAGACTGACTCCGGCAATACCGTAGGCAAAAACGGTAATCGGCTGACTGGACCTTACCCCTTTTAAACTCTTGATCCTATCGTGACCAAGGTGCAGATACACATTGCCTGCCACCATAAACATTGCTGATTTTGCGCAGGCGTGGGTCAGGGCAATAAAAACAACGATGGACCACACCTGTCCTCCATCTACAAACATGCTCAGGGGAAAGGCGACAAATAAATAGCCGAGTTGGGAAACGGTTGAATAGGCTACCATCAGCTTAAGTCTCTGTTGACGCATGGCTTGAATTGCACCCCAGAAAATTGCCAGTGCCCCGAGTGTCCCCATAAAATTCAGAGAAGAGGGACTGATGATAGGGGCAAAGATTTCAAACCAGAAACGGAATAACAGATAAAACGAAGCTTTGACCACCAGGGCTGAGAGAATAACACTTACTGGTGCCAGGGCATTAGCATGGGCAGGAGGCAACCAGAAATGGAGTGGCACCAGAGCGGTTTTCAGCATCAACCCGACTGTCAGCAATACAAGGGCCGTAGATATTCCCAACCCGTCCCCAGCGAGGTTTTGCAGTAGAGCAAGATCCAGTACGCCGCAGGAGCGGTAAAGAAATACAACACCGAGAAGATAGGTGAGTGATCCAATGAGGCTTATAAGCAGATAACGATAGGATGCACGCAGGGACGCGGGTTTTCCTGACAGTGCTGCCAGTGGTGCAGCTGAGACCGCTATAAGCTCAAGGGTGACATACAGATTGAAGATGTCAGCCGAAAGAAACAGGCCGTTCAACCCAGTGAGCAGCAACATCCAAAGTGGCCAGAAATAGTATTGTTGACGTTTGTGCCGTCGGGCGCGTAACGGATCGGAAATGCGAAATAAAAAATATCCCCTGGCGTAGAGAGTGACGGCAAGGCCTGTTGCAGCAGTCATCAACAGCATAAGCAGGGCAGGCCCGTCGATTCGCAGGCTTATCCCCAATGGCGGGTGCCAACCGCCTATATAACAACGCATAGGGCCGTAAACAAGCATTTGATAAATAAGAAAGCAGACCACAAAGAAATTCCCTATGGCCGCGGCAAGAGCAATACCAAAGGTCCCGCGTTTAAACAGGAAACAGAGCAGGCCAGCTACAAGAGGTAGAATAACTGGAAAAACTATCCATACTGCTGTATCGGAAGGGAACATCACAATCCGCGTTCCTTCATGGGTTTACGATGATTTCTTTTTCTTAGCAGGTCGAGATTAGAGTTCTCCTGGACCTTACAGGCAAAGATTAAAGCCAGTGCCGTGACACTCACCGAAACGACAATACCAGTCAGCACCATGGCATGGGGCACAGGGTCGATGTCTCCCTGGCCAACTGGGATGTAGGCGGTTGCAACCAGAATTAGAAAGACTCCGGTTGCCATCACGTTAACGGCCAGGATTTTACGCAGGGGGTGGGAGTGGATAATAAGAGTGTAAAAGCCCATGCCAAAGAGTATCAGGCCGGTAAGACTATAAAGCATGGTTGTAATCATTGTATGTCTCCTTCGGAACCATTCTCATCAGGTCGACCGCCTGCAAAAAGCAGGGCCAATGTAAGACCAATGGAAAGTGCACAGGTCGTTTCGATAAGGAGAATCAGCCACCCAGCAGATCCTGTAGGGTAGTCCAGGAGTCCGCCACGGGCCCAAAGACAGTAAAGAGCGATGCCAGTAAAAATCAATGGCCCGAAAACCAGACCGATGCGAAGAACTAAAGCAGGAACAGCATGTGTCCAGGGAATTTCGCTTACCAGCAGGAGAACTCCTGCAGCACCCAAAATAGCACCTCCCTGAAATGCCCCTCCAGCCAGATGACTTCCCTGCCACACAAGATATGCCGCAACCAGGCACATTACCGGGGTAAGCAGATGAACAACACCTAGCTGCACCGGGCTTATGTCAGCTGTATTTCCGAAGGAAGTAGCTTTGGTCAGTGACCATACCCCAATGACAGCAATCAGAAGCACCATTACTTCAAGTAAAGTGTCATACCCACGAAAATTGAGCAGCACAGCGGTTACCGGACTGTTCACACCACTCTGGTTCTGCATAGAGACAATACCAGCTTCAAGTACTGAACTCTTTTCAGGAATATTACAGAAGATGACTGCAAGTATCACTGTCAACATAAAGAGAAGGAACAAAAAGAGCAGCTGAAAAGGATTACGACCTCTGATGTGGTTGTTCCATTTTTTTTTCATTATCTCCGTCCCTGTTTTCATCGATATCAAGTCTACGCTCACCTTTGTGACATCGATTCATTCGTCTGAGGGCTGCAAGAAAAAGCGGTCCCGTCAGACCAGCTCCAAGTGCCGCCTCAGCAAGAGCCACATCCGGGGCCCGCATCCTAACCCAGGCCAGGGCCATCAAAAGGCCAAAGGATATAAACAGGACAACAGCCTTAAAGATGTCTTCACTATTGAGCAGATGCCAGCTTAACGAGAGAAGGGTTAAAACGAGGATGAGGTCGAAAAATGTTAAGATGGAATAGCTCATAAGCGTGTCCAGGGCTTAATGTTTTTCCGCATGGCACTGCTGGCAATGAGATGGCAGGATGCAGAACTTGCAACCATAACCAGCAACCAGATAAGCAAAAGTTTTACTATTAGTATCCAGTTGCAGGACTGGAGGGAAAGACCGCAGATTACACAGCCAAGCCCGACGTTATCCGCTTTGGTTAGAGCATGTAGCCTGGTGTAAATGTCTGGAAAACGAATCAGTCCCACGGTACCGGACAGAAAGAAAAGAAGACCAATTATGAGGATGAAGCTGCCACTATAATAGAGGATATCCATGTCTTTTCTTCCCGGAATCTTGCCAGGTTCGGCGGACAAAGGTTAAGGTGGCAAGTGCTGCGAGAAGTGCAAAAACGAGTGCAATATCAACGAGTACCGGGCTTGCCATTCCTGCACTCAACAGCAGCAGTATCGCCACACCGCAGGTGCCAAATAGCTGCGCCGTCATCATACGATCAGCAGCAGTAGGACCTCTCAGAATACGAATCATACCTACAACAATTGCAAGAAGCAAAATTAGAGCAAAAAATATATGCATCCAACTCATAGTTCTTCCTATCTTTTTCCAGTCGTACAGCCCATCAACAGTGCAACCTGATATTCTAGGCGTTGAATGTTACGCCAAACAGGCAGACCAAGATCAAGAGTATGAATAACCACCTTGTTTCCATGCAACTTTGCACTCAATGTACCGGGGAGCAGGCTGATGCTGTTAATAAAAAATATCCTGGCAGACCCCTCGGGCAGAAGAGTGGTATAGGAGACCAGTCCAGGATTGAGAAGTTGTCGAAAAGAGAGGGTACGGCGCATGACATCAGCGGCACCGTGAAAAGATTGGTAGAGAAAAAAAGGAACAAAACGGATAATGCCAGTAAAACATATATTAACTCGGGAAGATGCAGCCAGTTTAAGACTGAGTGATGTGGTCAACAAAACTGCGGGAACACCTATAATCCAGCTTAACATGTCCGACCCGGCAAGTGTGTACCACAGGAGAGAATAGAGAATAAGACGGACAAGCATCCTAGGGACAGTAGCCGTTGAAATATAGCTTGTGGAATGACAGTTGTTGTTAGGCATGGACTCATTCCTTCAGTAAGGGCAGAAGAGGGACTCTTTATTTTAGTTTCTTCGCTTTTACAGGAGAAAGTCAAGGTGTTTTCTAATGGAATGAGCTACTGCAAGGGGAGGAGTTTATTGTTTACAAAAAAAATGCCTTTTCATAATTGCTATTATGAAAAGGCATTTGAATCTGATACGGAGGGAAAAACCTATTCGTCTATATCAATTTTCAATATTTTATCACCAGGCTGTAATGAATCACCAACCTTGACTGAAATAGCAGTTACGATTCCATCTATTACGCTGTTAATAGGAGTCTGCATTTTCATGGCTTCCATAACAGCAAGTTTATCACCAGCAGCAACAGACTGTCCTTCCTTGACGGCTATTTCACATACATTGCCGGAAAATGAAGCACGCATATCACCATCTTTCGCAAGAGCGAGTATTTCTTCTTTCGAGATGACAGCAGCCTTAGCGGTGACACCTTCCGGCAGTTCAGCCTCAAAGGTATATACGCGTTGGTGGTGATCAACATTGAGATAAACATTGGTCTCACCATCTTCATCTACGATGGATGGACCAACCTCAAGCATGTGCTCTTTTCCGGTATGATCGGTAAAGGTAAGTGTCTCTCCAGGATCAAATTGTCCCTGATGGAGGAATATTGAAGGAGGAAGTACGTATACTTTGCCGAATTTTTCTTCAAATTTGAAAAATTCTACTGCGTCATTGGGGTGCTGCAGGTAAAGAACCAGTTGTTGATCAGTGGGTTCGGCACCAATTCTCTCAGTAAGAGTTTCCTTCTCTTTCTCGATGTCCATATCACCGATATCTTCGACACCACCTTCTTCTTCGATAACTCTTTTCCAGTCTTTTCCAAGCACTTTCTCGAAAATCCATTCTTCAGGCTCGTAGAAGGGAAATGGGCCATATTTCCCAAGAAGGAGATTTCTCAGGTCACCCGATGGATTTCCGTAGCGTTCCCCCCCCTGTACGTTAGAAACAGCTGTTGTCCAGAGAATTTGGGAACCAGGGGTTACAGACCAGTAATTTCCTAATTCTTTTTGAACTCTTGGAAGTTCCTTGTGCAAAATATCCGGCATCTTATCAAGGAAACCACCCTTGACAGCCTGCTCAAGACTGGATCCCATTGCACCGCCGGGGAGCTTGTGAATCTGAACGGTGGGCTGGAACCCCTTAATCTGGGACTCAAAGGCTTCGTAGTACTGTCGTTGGTCTCGTATGGCCTCGGAGGTTTCAATAACTGCATCTTCGTTTATGGTCGCAGGATTATGACCAAGATCCTTCAAGGTCTGAATTACTGTGAGAATCGGTGCTGGTCCGTAGAAACCGGTAAAGGATGCATCAGAGGCATCAACGATTGTAGCACCATTCTGAACAGCAGCCACGATCCTCCCAACATCATTACCGTCAGTATTGTGACCATGATAATGAATTGGCAGGTCAGGATGCTTTTGACGAATGGAATCAACAAGTTCTCCAATACGTGTAGGGGTTCCCAACCCTCCATGGTTCTTAATACAGAGAACAATATCGTTCCCGGTTACATCGAGGATTTCCTGAACTTTCGTCAGGTAGTAAGCGTCAGTATGTTCTGGACCTGTGGAAAAGCATATACAGGGCTCGTTGATTTTTCCGGCCTTGGCAACTTCCTCAAAAACAGCCTGCATATTCGGAATATAGTTCATGAAATCAAAGGTACGCCAGACATCAACGTATTTTGCGAATTCTCTAACTGTAAAACGAATGACATTTTGAGGATAGGGACGATAGCCAAAAAGATTCACACCACGACACAGGGTTTGAAACATAGTGGTGGGCATTTTTTCGCGAAGAATTTCCAGTTTGAGAAACGGGTCAACCTGTTTGCGGAGAATATCTACATGAACAGATGCCCCTCCTGTAATCTCAAGTGAAAAATATCCGGCTCGTTCTCGTGATTCTGCCGCCATCATGTCAGTATGGAGGAGAATTCTATTCTTAAAATCAGACTGAGAGAGATCACGGGCAGTATTCGTGATATGATAACCATCTGAATTCTGTAATTGTTTGATTACATCAGCCGGTGAGGTTCCTTGTACAATTCGTTCCATATTTATTCCTTCTCTATCAATGTTTGTCGTAACCAGGTCTGCTTAGAAAACGGGTTAGTGACATGAAAATTAGTGTCCTTAACTGTAGCTTTTTGTATCAGGCAGCGTATGGATTGTGACCGCGATGATGAATTTCTGCTATCAAATTGGCGAGTTTGCTGGCCTCATTGGCATTGTCTTCATATTTGAACAACTCCGGGTGTTTATCCAAATACGAGGTGTCGAAATTCCCTGCTATGAAATCAGGCTCCTTGGCAATATTCAGATAGAAGGGAATAGTTGTTTTTGGTCCAGAAATAACAAAATTCTGCAGGCAACGACGCAGTCTATCAACGGTTTCGTTCCATGAGAAACCGTGAACGGTCATCTTAACAAGGAGTGAATCGTACACTTTGGGAATGGTGAATCCCTGGTAGACAAAACCATCAAGCCGAACACCATAACCACCAGGGGAGCGATACACAGAAACAGTCTTTCCACCTTCTGGCATGAAATCCGCCTTAGGATCCTCTGCATTTATACGCATTTCAATGGCATGGCCACGTAACTGTACGTCATTCTGTGAAAAGGAAAGTTTTTTACCCAGAGCCAGCTTGATCTGGGTACGGACAATATCAATACCGGTGACCATCTCCGTTACAGTGTGTTCAACCTGTACCCTGGTGTTGATCTCCATAAAGTAGTAATTGAAATCCTTATCTATAAGAAACTCTACGGTACCGGCATTAAGATAATTGGCGGCTTTGGCTGCTTTAACAGCGGTTTCACAGATGGTATCCAAAAGTTTCTTGTCACCAATCATAGAGGGAGCAATCTCTATGAGTTTTTGATTCCTTCGTTGAATAGAACAGTCACGTGTCCCGAGGTGAATGGTAGTGCCTTCATGGTCTGCCATGATCTGCACTTCAACATGTTTGGGTTCAACAACTACCTTTTCAAGGTAAACCGATGCGTCATTAAAGGCAGCAAGAGCTTCAGCACGGGCAACTGGGATTTCCGACCTCATCTGGGCATCGGACTCTATGAGTCTGATACCACGACCACCACCACCTGAGGTTGCTTTGAGCATGATCGGATACTTGAATTCGTCGGCAAAAGCTATGGCCGCCTTCACACCCTCATCACCATGCGGAAGATTGTCGGTACCGGGCACCATAGGGATACCAGCTTCGGCCATAATTCTTCTTGCTATAACCTTATTACCTAAATTGGTGACAACTTCTGAAGATGGGCCTATGAAAATAATACCTTCATCTTCACAGGCCTTGGCGAAGTTTGCATTTTCAGCAAGAAATCCATACCCCGGATGAATAGCTATGGCTCCTGTTTTTTTTGCAGCTTTGATTATCTTGTCAATATCAAGATAGTCACAGCGTGGTCCCTTTCCAAGCCAGACAGCTTCGTTGGCGATACGAATATGACTTGAATCCTTGTCTGGCGTTTCATAGACGGCTACCGCCTCATAATGCAATTCCTGGATGGCACGAATTAGTCGAATAGCAATTTCACCACGATTGGCAACTAGTATTTTTGTTTTCAAAAGCAACTCCTTTCAAAATTAATTCAAAATTACAGCAGAATATCTCACAGGGGGAGGGGAGGCCATACAGTCATAGGCCTCATTTGTAACTCAGGACTGGATAGTTAGCATACATTTGTGGCAAAGGCAAGTAATACTGGTGGATTGGATCAAATGACAATTCCAGCCTAACACCTGCACGGACTGACAATAAAATGAGCTATTCTCAGGAAATAACACAATACACTTGACAGTTCGTTTAACGGTTATATAACAAAAACATACATATTACTGTGAATTTTCTTATTAATCTCGCAGTATTCAAAAACTTAAAAGGTAAAAAAACTGGTTACTAAAATGGTTAAAGATTCCAAACCAAGAGGTAAAAAAGAGGTAAAAGCTCCTGCCGCCAAAACAAAGGAGAAAAAGTTATACAATGTGCTTTTTTTTCACAACTGGTGCAAATCCTGTGGACTCTGCAGCGCTCTTTGTGCAAAGCAGATCATTAAAACGGATGAGCTTGGGCTCCCGTACATTGAGGCAATGGACAGTTGCATAGGGTGCAGATTCTGCGAAATTCACTGCCCTGATTTTGCAATCACTGTGACGGGAAGACACCCTGAAAGGAGGCGCAGCAATGGAATTAAATAATACTCAGAAAAAAGTTCTCCTTCAGGGAAATGAGGCAATTGTTGCAGGGGCTCTGGCTGCTGGTTGTCGTTTCTTTGCAGGGTACCCCATTACACCAGCATCAGAGATAAGTGAGATCCTTTCGGTCAAATTACCGGAACTTGGTGGTACTTTTGTCCAAATGGAAGATGAAATTGCCTCCATGGGTGCTATCCTTGGTGCCTCTCTTGCCGGAGTGAAAGCTATGACGGCCACAAGTGGCCCCGGATTTTCTCTTATTCAGGAGAATCTTGGCTATGGCTGTATCACTGAAGTTCCCTGTGTTATAGTAAATGTAATGCGTGGCGGGCCCAGTACAGGTCTTCCAACCAGCCCGGCCCAGGGCGACGTCCAGATGGCGAGATGGGGCACCCACGGTGATCACCCCATTATTGTTCTTGCTGTCTCTTCAGTTGCTGATTGTTTTTCGGTAACTGTAAGGGCCTTTAATCTTTCTGAAAAATACCGCACCCCGGTGATCATTCTCTCTGATGAGGTTGTGGCCCATACTCGTGAATCAGTGATACTTCCCGAGCCTGATCAGATTCGCGTTTTCGACAGAGTTAAACCCGATGTCCCGCCGGAGTGGTATAAACCTTACGCCGACAACAACCGTAGTGTGCCTGATATGTCATCTCTAGGTGATGGCTACAGGCATCACGTGACAGGTCTTGTTCATGATGAAAAAGGATTTCCGACCCAGAATCCTCAGGAAATTAAACAGTTTTTAACCAGAATTCATAAAAAGATCAGCAAGGGGTTCCAGGATATACAAATCACTAAAAACCACCATATGGAAGATGCTGAAGTTTTTGTTATCGCATACGGTTCTGTTGCCAGGTCAGCTCTCCGTGCTGTTCGTGACGCACGAAAACTTGGAGTTAAGGCAGGGCTTGTACAGCTGATTACGCTTTTCCCTTTTCCACGAAAAGCTGTTGATACGTATCTTCGCCAATGCCGTGCTGCAATTATTCCTGAAATGAATATGGGGCAGATGAGTAGAGAAATAGGAAGGGTTAATCAGGCCGGATGTCGCATTGTAAAACATAATCGCATTGACGGTCAGTTGATAACCCCTGAAGAGATTCTCAAACATTTGACAACAGTATGATCTTGCATCTAAACAAGATTAAGGAGAATAAAAACAATGCTTGAACGTGCTGAAATCATACGTAAAGAATATTTACGACACGACAAAAAATTCCCCCATGTCTGGTGTCCCGGATGTGGTAATGGAATTGTTATGGGGGCCTTGTTACGTGCTATTCACAGTATTGGCCTGAGTAAAGATGAGGTGGTGCTGGCATCTGGAATAGGATGTTCTGGCAGATTGCCAACCTATGTGGATTTCAATACCATCCATACCACCCATGGCCGTGCCCTTACGTTTGCCACTGGAATAAAACTTGCCAAGCCAGAACTCAGTGTACTCACCGTAATGGGAGATGGTGATGCAACCGCTATCGGTGGCAATCATTTTATCCATGCCGCGCGACGAAATATTGATCTCACTGCTATTATAATCAATAACGCGACCTACGGCATGACTGGTGGACAATACTCGCCGGCCACCCCTTATGGTGCCAAGTCGACAACGTCTGTTTATGGGCACGTGGAGCACGCGTTTAATATAGCAGAGCTAGCTGTTGCTGCCGGAGCATCTTTTGTCGCAAGGAGTACGGTTTATCATGCTAGCCATCTTGAGCAGATGATAAAAAAAGCCATAGAAAAACGTGGTTTTTCAGTGATGGAGATTATTTCTAATTGCCATGTGCAGCATGGGCGAAGAAATAAACTTGGCGGTGCTGTGGAGATGATTAATGGCTTCAAGGATCGGGCAGTAACCATTGGAAAAGCTGAGAAAATGAGTCCAGAGGAACTGGAAGGAAAGATTACCATTGGAGTTCTCACCGACGTCGAAAAACCAATCTCAACGGATGCATATCGACGCATTGCCGCTGAAGCGAAGGAAAAGGCAGACAATATCACTAAAGCCAAAGAGAAAAATGGGATCAAACGTTATGAAGAATGATGAACGATACGAAATCAGATTTAGCGGATCCGGCGGTCAGGGGATAATAACTGCAGCCGTGGTGATGGCTGACGGAGTAGGGGCCTTTGACAACAAGCATGTCTGTCAAACTCAAAGCTATGGCCCTGAGGCCCGTGGCGGTAAAAGTAAAGCTGAAGTTGTTATCTCAGGATCACCTATTGATTATCCAAAGGCACTGCGGGTTGACCTGCTCCTGGCCATGACCCAGACGGCTTGTGATGCCTATTTCTCGGATATTAAGGCTGATGGATTACTGGTGGTCGATTCCGGCCTTGTTAAACAACTGCCCACCAGTCGTTCGGTCTCAATTCCATTTACCCAGATTGCCAGGGAACAGATTGGCAGAGAGTTGGTTGCAAACATGGTGGCACTTGGAGCCGTTGGTTATCTCAGCGGTCAGGTTTCTCTTGATGGCCTGGAAAAGGCTCTGCTTTCACGTGTTCCCAAAGGTACTGAAAAAATGAATTCAGATGCTCTTCATGCCGGTATTGAGGAGGCAAAAAAAATAGACCTTAATCTTTTGCCAAAATCTGTGCTGTCAGAATGGGAAGACGAACTTTAACATCAAAACAATAAAATGGAAAATATCATTAACGTCACACACGAAGTTTACGTCTGGGCGATTCTTGCAATTTTTCTCTGCGTGGTGGCATTTTTAGTGTTCAGAAGTGCTACCATGCAGGCTCAACTGAAGAGAGGATTTATCTTTCTTTTTCTGGTCGCTATTATTTCTGTGGGGTATTTTTTCCTTACCGGAAAGTCACCCACGGAAATTCCAGCTTCTATCAATAGCTTTTTCAATACTCCTCGGGATCCCGAGAAGAGAAAAATTAACTACTACAGGGACCCTACAGAACGAGTTGGTAATCAGCTAAACGAGGACTAGCAGCATTTATCATGGACCACCTGGACCATAGTCCTCTTTTTAACCTGGCGCTCGCCTACAGGCTGCATTGTCCTTTCACTGGAATCCTTTTTCCAATTGCAGCAGCATAAAGAATGGACTCCTCGGCAGGATTGACGCCCAGTAACTCATTCACCTCATCGTCGTAAAAAGCAGCAACGGGACAACCTCCATTTTCGGTTGCTTCCGCCGCCAGAAGCAGATTCTGACAGATGTGCCCTGCATCAAGAAGCAGATAGCGTACGCCACGATTTCCATATTTACTCATACACCTTCTAAAAACAGCAGTCCAAAGAAAGGTCACCGCTGATTGCGCCATAAATTTCTGATTCAAACAGGCCGTGGCCACGGCTTCGGCACACTCCGTTTCACTCAGAATGTTCAGGGCAAAATTTTCCACATCAAAATGGTATAAGCCGGATTCAAGATCTGTTACATTTTTAATGCTCAAATAGGTTTCAATCGGATAGAGCGCTCCTCCTGAAGGGGCTGTACGAAACGTATAGCTCCCAGATTTGGCAGTGATACCCTGGCTGGCCCAAAGCATGAACGCCAGCTCCTCAAAGCTTACAGGTTCTGTTGAATACTTACGAAGAGAACGTCTGCTTTGAAGCAAGGGAGTGATACGGGCTTCCTTGAGATTCCAGTTCCTCGGTAATTCGATTCTTTTTGAGTCAGGATACTTCTTAAATGTATTGACCTCTGCAATCGCCGGGCGTTTGAACTGTTTTATAGTTTCACGATCATAGAAAGTATCACGCAGATATTGATATCCAGTACATGTTTCAAGTTCAGGCATCCTGTACCTCGTTCTCTTTTTGTTTGGCAAGTTGACCACATGCAGCAGAAATATCTTCACCACGGCTTGTGCGAATAAAAACTGAATAGCCCTTGTCCCTTACAATTTTTTGGAAGGCAAACACCCTATTCCTGGATGGGCTTTTGTAGGGAAGGCCTGGAGATTCATTATATGGAAGCAAATTGATTTTACAGGGGATGTCACGGAGAATCCTTGCTAGTTCGTAGGCATTTTCATCGGAGTCGTTAATCCCCTGCAACAGGATATATTCAAACATTATCCGTTTCCGTTTAGCCATTGGATAGTCGCGACAGGCCTGTAGTAACTCCTCCAGAGAGTAGCGATTGTTGACCGGCATGAGGCTATTCCTGGTCGTATCATCGACAGCATGGAGAGATATGGCGAGATTTACATCTGTTTTCTCACCGAGTTCGAGCATCTTACTTACGATTCCACAAGTCGAAACAGTAATGCGCCTGTTGGTCATATCAAGGCCACGCTGTTCTGTAAGAATAGATATGGCCTTGATAAGATTGTCCAGATTATTTAGTGGCTCTCCCATTCCCATGAACACGAGATTTGTAACCCGATCTGGTCCTATACGTTTTGACTTCGGGGCGTTCCTCAGGAAATCACCGGCAGCACACACCTGATTAACAATTTCAGAGGGCGTAAGATTGCGAGTAAATCCCATTGTTGCGGTAAGACAGAAAGAGCAATTCATGGCGCAACCAACCTGCGAGGAAACACAAAGAGTGTTGCGGTCGGGTTCCGGAATAAGGACTGATTCTATAAGCTTCCCATCATCAAGTGTGAATCCGAACTTCACACAACCGTCCTGAGATTGTTGAAGAAGCGGATCTTTAAATTGAGATATTCTTGCGTTTTCTGCGAGCAACAGGCGGAAGTTTTTTGCAAGATCGGTCATCTGGGAAAAGTCTGTGATGCCAGGACGATACAGCCAGGACATGATTTGCCTGGCACGAAAGGCAGGCTGGCCCAAAGATTCCACATAACAGACAAGTTCGTCCTGGGTCAGGTTTCTTAAATCAGTTTTAGGATTCATTCTTTTATAAGGCCCGAAATCTTTCCGGAACAAGTGGCTGATTCCCAAGCAGGGCCATTTTAACACTATTCAGCATGGCCTCACGATCACGAGGAAGACGGCCTGAAAGAGGGAGGTAGTTAGATGCATGATTAGCCATAAACTGCACGGGATAACATGTTATATTCAGGAGTAATTCCTGCAGTTCAAGAAGTATTCCGGTTGAGTCCGGCAATTCGAACGTACCTTCCTGGTACTGTCTTCCAAGATCTGTATTGCTCAGCGGCATCAAACAAAGTGCCGCAATTTGCTTAGGTTTCATAAGACTGAGGACCCTTGCTGTTTCCCTGGCATGGTGTAGACTGTTTTGCACCCCACCTAAGCCCAGAAGAACAGTAACTGAAAGAAAAACACCAGCCTCTTTCACACGACAGGCAGCAAGAACCATGGACTTGTCAGTCTCATCTTTTTTTACTGCAGCAAGGACTTCATTGGCACCACTTTCAAGTCCCATATAAATTCGATGCAAACCAAGTCTCTTCAGCTCTTTGAGTTCATCGACCGTCTTTGCCCGTATGGCCTTTGTGTTTCCATAAAGAGCGATACGGTTCACCTGGGGAAGGCTTTCCCTGATAAGTTTAAGAAGTGCCACCAACCTCTTCTGAGACAGGATAAGCACATCACCATCTGCGAGAAAAACCCGCTTTTGCTCTCCGCAAAAGCGGGTAGCAAAAGCTATGTTTTCAAGGACTTCCTCATGAGTACGAATGCGAAACTTCTTCTCCTTGTAGGCACCACAGAATGTGCAGCGGTTGTGAGAACAGCCTACGGTCACCTGGAGGATGATAGAATTGGCCTCACTGGGCGGACGAATAATGTCTCCATCGTAATTCATTTGAGAGTGAGATGTCAGGCAGGGTTATCAGCTTCAAATTTTTTCATAAATTCAACTAGCTTTACTACACCTTCCCTGGGAAATGCATTGTAAATGGAGGCACGACAACCACCGATGGAACGATGTCCCTTAAGTCCATTCAATCCAACCTCTGTGGCTTCAGCTATAAATTTGGCCTCAAGATCAGCATTTGGCAGGTTAAAGGAGATGTTCATCAAAGAACGTGAAGCTTTCTCAGCATGGCCTCTGTAATATTCTGTACCATCAATGCAATCGTAGAGGAGACCGGCTTTTTCGATATTGATTTGCTCAATAGCCTCTACACCACCTTTCTTTTTCAACCATTTCAATACTTCACCAACAACGTAAATAGGAAAGCAGGGTGGTGTGTTAAACATAGACCCTTTGTCAGCATGGGTTTTGTAGGTGAGCATGGTGGGAGTGTTTTTGGGAGTCTTATCAAGGAGATCGTCTCTGATAATAACAATTGTAACACCAGCAGGTCCCATATTCTTTTGCGCACCAGCAAAAATAAGCCCAAATTTAGAGACGTCTATTTTTCGGGATAAAATATCTGAAGACATATCTGATATCAACACTTTATCCGTCTCGGGAAATGTGGAAAACTGGGTTCCGTAGATGGTGTTGTTTGAAACAAAATAGAGATACTCAGATGCGCTGTCGACACTGTACTCATCTTGTGTTGGCACTCTGTTGAAGGTCTGCTCTTCACTTGAAAAGGCTACTTCAATATCACCAAACAACCTGGCCTCTTTTATAGCTTTTTTGGACCACGTACCGGTATTCAGATAGGTCGCTTTCTTACCATCGCCAAGAAGGTTCATGGGGATCATGAAAAACTGGCTTGAAGCTCCCCCCTGAAGAAAAAGAACCTTATAGTTGTCCGGGATTTCCATAAGCTCACGGAGCATGCTTTCGGTAGTGTCAGCAACCGCCATAAACTCTTTGGAACGGTGACTCATTTCGATGAGGCCGATACCGGTTTCTTTAAAATTAAGGACATCCTTTGAGGCCTGCTGAAGTACTTCAACGGGAAGCGTTCCGGGACCAGGACTGAAATTATACACGCGATCAACCATCTTTTTTACTCCTTCTGGAAAAAATAATACCTGAATTGATTGTAATCTGTTATGAAAGAATATTCTAAAATGCTCACATTGCTGGAATTTGTTCCAGGAAATGACAAAAAACAAATAGATAACCGCAGCCAGCCACCATTTGAGTAGTTGGTGTTACCATATTCCTGACTCTTCGTCACCTGTAGATTTTATGAAAACAGCTCGAATTGATGTTCGGACTGACATTCGAACAGATGTACTCATACGTGTTCTTCTTGGTTGCGCTCTGTTCCTTGGGATCGTTCTTGCCGCAATTGACATCTACTCATTGTTCAGTTGCACTGATACTCATGCATCCTGGAAAACATTACATAGAATTGCCCTGACGGACAGCATCTTTCTTGTTATTGCTCTAGGTATTGCTAATTTTCTTTTTATAAAATTTCGCAAACAGAGAACGCAGGATATCCAACATACTGATTCGTTGACAGGATTAGTCACCCGGCATGCCTTCGGTGAAATTTTTGAACATGCATTGCTGGACGCCAAGCGCACACTTGAACCACTCTCTGTCCTTATCGTTGACATCGATCACTTCAGGGGGATCAATGAACGTTATGGGCATAAGGCCGGGGATGCTCTGCTCTCCATGTTAAGCAAATCCATTCTGAGTGTACTACGTGCATCCGATATCACCTGTCGGTGGGAAGGGGATCAGTTTCTAGTAGTATTGAAAGAATGCTCAACAAAAGACAGCTGCCGTATTGCTGCAAAAATTCTTGAAATGACACGTAGCCTGGCACTCAAGAAGGGTGAAGATACAATAAAAATCAGCATAAGCATTGGAATTGCACAGATGGTTTCCGATGACAATATTGAAACCCTTACCGCCAGAGCAGAAACTGGCCCTTACAGTGCTCGGGACAATGGCCGTAATGGTTGTGCCATAGGGTACGACTGGATTTTGATCAATTACGCGTGTGAACCCATACTATTGCCGGCTTAAGGCAGCATAGAGAACAATCCCTGCAGTCATCGCCAGATTTAAACTTCTGATATTCGGATTGGCCATGGGGAGGGTAAAACAACGATCTGAATAGAGTTTAAGAAGATCTTCGGGTAAACCTTTTGTTTCCTTACCGAACACGAGGTAGTCACCGGGTTTGAAAGGTGCATCAATATAGGACCTGCTGGTTTTGGTAGTAAGAAAATATAATCTGTTTTCATCCTGAGCTTTAAGGAAATCGTCAAAGCATTCCCAGTATCTGATGTCTACAAACTTCCAGTAATCAAGGCCTGCCCGTTTGAGGTGCTTATCATCGGTGGAAAAACCTAAGGGGCGGACCAGGTGCAGAACGCTATTGGTTGCCCCACATAACCGTGCAATAGAACCGGTATTAGGTGGGATTTCCGGTTCTACCAGTACTATATGAAATGACTCATTATCGTTCATGTGTTTTACTGTTTCCTTTAAAATTGAAGTGTTTTTTTGCTACATGCTTTTTCACTGAGGTTCACCTTACTACAGATGACATCTTTTAAAAAAGCACAATTGGACAGTTGTTTTTGATACATTTTCGACTGAAAGAAGAAAAGATTGCATTTTTACCGACAGGTACTAAATTGTATAAATTTATGCTTGAAAGTGAATAGCAATAGAACTTATCAATCAGCAACGGGTCTGACAGACCCTCCACTGATTTCTTTTTCATCTTAGGATCCTGCTAATTATAAAGGAGTTAGACGTCAGATGGCTTTAATTGTACAAAAATTTGGGGGAACTTCCGTCGGTAATCCTGACAAGATTAAACAGGTTGCCAGGAGGGTACTCAAAAAGAAAAATGAAGGGCACCAGATGGTGGTTGTTCTTTCTGCCATGTCTGGAGAGACTAACCGTCTCACCGATTTTGCCATGCAGATGCAGGACATACCGGATCAGAGGGAGATGGATGTCCTTCTTTCATCTGGGGAACAGGTAACCGTTTCTCTTTTTGCTATGGCAGTGAAGGCCTTTGGCGATGATTGCATATCCTTTCTTGGTGACCAGGTAAAGATTTATACAGACAGTTCACACACGAAAGCACGGATAGAAAACATTGATACAGAGAGAATTACGGCGGAACTCAATAACGGCAAGGTAGTAGTGGTAGCAGGGTTCCAGGGTGTTACTCAGGATGGTGACATTACCACGCTTGGCCGTGGAGGTTCCGACACAACAGCTGTGGCCCTGGCTGCAGCATTGCAGGCTGATGCCTGCGAGATTTTCACCGATGTTGAGGGAGTTTATACCACTGACCCCAACATATGTGCAAAGGCTATTAAAATAGACAGAATTTCTTATGACGAGATGCTGGAACTGGCAAGCCTTGGCGCTAAGGTTCTGGATATCAGATCTGTAACATTTGCAAAACAGTACAACGTCCCAATACACGTTCGTTCCACATTTACAGAAACCGAAGGGACATGGGTTGTTGCGGAGGATAAAGCAATGGAAGGAAGAATAGTTTCAGGTGTAACCTATAATAAAAACGAAGCACGAATTACCGTATCCGGCGTTCCTGATCAGCCAGGCATTGCTGCTAAAATTTTCACTCCCATTTCTGACGCTGACATTATTGTCGATATGATTATCCAGAATCAGGATACCGGTAATGGTCTTACCGATATGACCTTTACTGTTGTTCGCAGTGATTATCAGCGCACCTTGCAACTCCTTCAGGAGATAGTAGAAAAAATAGGTGCCAAAGGTGGCGTTCATGGTTCCGATGCCATCACCAAAATTTCCATTGTTGGTGTCGGTATGCGAAATCATTCAGGGATTGCATCCACCATGTTCAGAGTACTCTCTAACGAAGGAATCAATATTTCCATGATATCGACTTCTGAAATTAAAGTTTCCTGTGTAATTGAGGAAAAATATACAGAACTTGCGGTTCGTGCTCTCCACGATGCGTTCGAACTTGACAAGGAAAATCTGCCCGAAGAAGAGAATATCATATAACTGGTGAGCTTTATGACAAGATCCGTACAAATATACGACACAACCTTGAGGGATGGAACTCAGGCTGAGAATTTCAACCTTTCTGTTACCGACAAGATTCGTATCAGCCATAAACTCGATAATCTTGGAATTGATTTCATTGAGGGCGGCTGGCCCGGATCAAATCCCCTGGCAGTCGAATTTTTCAAAACCATGCAGGGAGAGACTCTTAAACATGCAAAACTTGCTGCTTTTGGTTCCACACGTCTCTTTTCCAATCCCTGCCAGGAAGATAAAAACCTTCAGGCTTTACTTGATGCAAAGACACCAGTCATTACCATTTTTGGTAAATCCTGGGATATTCATGTCCACGATGCGTTACGAATAGAACTTGAAGATAATCTACTAATCATTGAAGAGTCCCTTGCCTATTTGAAACCACACGTGGAAACGCTTTTTTATGATGCTGAACATTTCTTCGATGGCTTCAAAAAAAATCATGATTACGCTCTAGCAACTCTGGGGAAGGCAATTAGTGGCGGTGCCGAATGTCTGGTTCTTTGTGATACAAATGGTGGGATGCTACCGCATGAAGTTCAACCTATAATAGAACGTGTACAGCGTTTCGTTGCTGAGCGCAGCAAAACGGTAACTCTTGGCATTCATGCCCATAATGACTCTGAAACAGCGGTCGCAAATTCACTCCTTGCTTTAAGCCTTGGTGTAACCCAGGTACAGGGAACCATGAACGGCTACGGTGAACGCTGTGGAAACTGCAATCTTACCTCCGTCATCCCTGCCTTAGGCTTGAAGATGGGGTATGAATGTGAATCTGTAAAAAATATTGACCGACTGTATGACACTGCCATGCTGGTTGATGAGCTTGCTAATCTCCCACACAATAAATACCAGCCATATGTTGGTCGTTCAGCCTTTGCCCATAAAGGTGGCATTCATGTCTCAGCAGTTAAACGAAACCCGTTAACCTACGAGCATATTGAGCCGGAAAAGGTTGGAAATGTCAGAAGAATCCTTATTTCTGATCAGGCAGGGAAGTCCAATGTTTTACACAAGGCCAAAAAATTCGGTATTGATCTCGATCCGAACAGTCCCATTGCAGCCTCCATCGTTGCTGAATTGAAAAATCTTGAAAACCAGGGTTTTCAGTATGAAGGCGCAGAGGCGTCCTTTGAACTACTGATGCGTCGTGCCATAGGAGCACAGGCGAATTTTTTCACCCTGAGAGGCTTCAGGGCAATAAATTCTAAGCGTAGTATGGATAAACCTCCCGAAACCGAAGCAACCATCAGGGTTGAGGTTGGCGGTGAGGAAGTCCACACAGCTGCCATGGGAGATGGTCCGGTCAATGCACTTGATAAGGCGATGCGAAAAGGATTGACTCAATTTTATCCAACCCTCGAAGAGATTGAACTGGTTGATTACAAGGTTCGAGTTCTTTCAGGTCAGCATGGGACAGGAGCTAAAGTCAGGGTTCTTATTGAGTCAAAGGACAAGTACGAACAGTGGGGAACTGTAGGTGTATCGGTGAACATTATAGAGGCATCATGGCAAGCTCTTGTTGACTCTTTAACCTATAAATTGATGCGGGATGAACAGCGTAACGCAACCAAAAACTAGGACGGACATTGTTTCAAGAGAAGAGGGGACAGGCAAAGAGCTTTTTGCACTTTTTTGCTGTTCCCTCTTTGCTTTAACCCAGTTGTTTTTTCTCTTCGATTTTTCACAAAATACTTCTCAACGTAAAATAGAGCTTCAGGTTGTAAACGGCCATAAACTCGTCTTAAATGATTGGCTTTGGCAGAATTCTTTTGAATCAGAGAATCCCTGTCTTAGCGTCGAGCAACTCAATTTTTCACCATTTTTCTTTCTACCGGTGGCCATCAATCACTGCGACAAACTATTACTTATGTCTGTGAAAGGTATCGGTACAGAACTCGCCGAAAAAATACTCCAGACACGAAACCAATTCGGTCCTTTTGAAACGGCGGAAGATCTCCTGAGGGTATCCGGAATAGGCCCTGTGAGGATGGCTCAAATTGCGCCCTATTTAAGTTTTGTCAACTATTATGAGTAATGCGTTCGAGTTTCCTTTCCGTGAACCGATTGTTGTTCTGATCGGGCCAACTGCTGTCGGAAAGACAGCCCTTTCCATAGATATTGCACGGGAATTTGGCTTCGAAATAATCAGTGTCGACTCCATGCAGGTATATCGCTATATGGATATTGGCACAGCCAAGATAACCAGGGAAGAGATGAAGGGCGTAGAGCATCATTTAATCGATGTGGTCGATCCAGACGAACCTTTCGATGCCGGCACTTATGAGATCAGGGCTATAGAGGCTATTCGAAATATACATACAAAGAAAAAGAAAATTCTTGTTACCGGGGGAACTGGTTTATACCTCAATGCCCTTATTAATGGTTTGGCACCGAAGTTACCAACATTCCCAAGTATTCGAAAAGAGTTAGTGACTGAATTAAACAGCTTTGGACATGATGTGTTACACGAACAATTATCGCTAATAGATCGTAATTCTGCCAAAAGAATCCATAAAAATGATAGTCATAGACTTGTCAGGGCTTTGGAAATATTCAGAGGAACAGGTAAAAAATGGTCAGCTTTAATAGAAGAACACAAGAGGCAGAATACAAAAAGGTTCCCAAACATTCTGATTATTGGACTGACTCGTGACAGAACAGGACTCTACAAGCGAATAGATCAGAGAAGCAGGATTATGCTTGAAAATGGCTTTGAAAGTGAAGTTAGGGGGTTGCTCGACAGAGGGTACGAAGAAAATTGCAAATCCATGCAATCCATTGGATATAGCCATATGACCAGGTTCATAAAAGGCGACCTAAGCAGGAATGAGATGTTTGAACAACTCACCAGAGATACACGCAGATACGCCAAACGACAGTATACCTGGTTTAACAAAATCAAAGAAGTCCAATGGCTTGAAACAAGTGATTCTGGAATAGCAAAAACGATGATAAGAGATTTTTTATGAGTGTTGAGCAAGGACAGAAACGAATTAGACTTTCAGACGGTGAATTCCTGAATCCTTTCATCGAAAAACTACTTGCAAGAAGAGGGATCTGCGGAAAAGATGAGATTCAACAATTCCTTGAACCAAAGCTCAAAGAATTGCCAAGTCCATTTTTATTGAAAGATATGGATCTGGCGGTGAACCTTATTGAGGAGACCATAACCAACGGTCACCCCATATTGGTTTGGGGTGATTACGATGTTGATGGGACCACGGCCACAGCGCTCCTTCTTTTATTTTTCAAATCGATTGGTTACAGCGCTGATTATCACATCCCCAATCGATTAACAGATGGTTACGGCATACAAAAAGATGGCCTGAGAAAGGTATCGGAGAACAGAGATACTGACAAATGCCTACTGATAACCGTAGATAACGGGATATCTGCGCACGAGGCTGTGGAGTATGCCAAAAACCTGGGCTATAAAGTCATCATAACCGATCACCACCTAGCTCAGCCAGAAAGGGTAACGGCAGACGCGGTGATCAATCCAAACCAAACAACCTGTACATTCGAGGACAAAACACTGGCTGGTGTCGGAGTAGCATTTTATCTTGCAATGGCAACAAGGGCACACCTGTTGAAATGCGGATATTTTAATACTATCAAAAAACCACCGAACTTAAAGCAATTTCTAGACCTTGTCGCCATTGGAACAATTGCAGATATGGTTCCTTTAAAAAAAATCAACAGGATTATGGTTAAAGCAGGGATGGAAACCATTAGTGACCAGAAAAACCATGGCATAACCGCGTTGTGCCACCTTAACAACCTGGACCCTAAGTGCATTCGATCTGAAGATGTTTCGTTTCAACTGGCTCCAAAGATTAATGCTGCCGGGAGAATGGGGGAGGCGGACAAGGCCATAAAACTTTTTTTGTCATTGAACAAAAAAGAGGCTGTGGCAATTGCCAAGGACCTTGTTGAGAATAACGATAAACGTAAACTCATAAACATCAAGGACTTTATTGATGCAAAGGATCAACTTTTGTACCAGGGCACGAACACCAAACATTCCATTATAGTTGCTGGAAATTACCATGTTGGAGTTGCTGGCATTGTGGCATCTAATCTTGTTGAAGAATACCAAAAACCCAGTGTGGTTCTCTGCGATCTTGGCGAAGGAATTTTAAAAGGTTCAGCGAGATCCGTTGCCGGTATAGATATCTTCAAGGCCCTGGATAATTGCAGAGAGGTTCTTCTTGGTTTTGGTGGTCATGAAATGGCTGGCGGAATGAGCTTGTTAAAGGGAAATTTAATGAATTTCAAGAAATTATTCGATGAATCCATAGGAAAACAATCAAAAAGGAAGCCTGAGAACAGCGATAATCAGATAGATGATGATATTGAGATTAACAATTTATTCAATGGTGAAATTCTCAGACAGTTACATTTAATGGAGCCATTTGGAACAGACAATCCTCAGCCGATTTTTAGGGATTGCTCAACAGAATTCTTAAAAGTATTGCCCCTAGGAAGAGATAAGAGTCATTTGCGATTTAATTTCCGTGGAGAAAAACATACCATAGAGGGGGTTGGTTTCGGAATGGGAAAACTATTGGAACATTGCCGCTCATTAAAAGAACGGGACATTCTCTACACCCCAAGTATTAATTTTTTCAAAGGGAAGAGAAGTTGGCAGGTAAGAGTGACAAAAATCATATTCAACCACGACAACATCCCGGACTCACAACATAATTAAATATTATACATAATATACATTATGCGACATAGGTTGCGCCGGGAAAACGAGGACCATTCAAAAGACAATATTTCGTTAAACGATTGTTCCGGTATTGTTCATAGTCTTTAGATTACGCTTGCTTCAACGCCAGGTCATCCTAAGAGCTCTCCTGGGAAAAACTTTTGTTTTCCGACGTATTTAACCAGTCTCTGCGCTTTTAAATTTGCCGAAAAATGATTAGTATGTGCAAGAATTGCAATTCTGTTTAGATTAAAAAAACCGTTTTCTAATTACTTACATTGTGAGAATATATGACTTTAGCGCTTTTTGACCTCGATAACACCTTACTTAGTGGTGACAGCGATCACGAGTGGGGGAATTTTCTTATCAGTAAAAATCTAGTGGATGGGCCAAGCTACAAAGCCGCCAATGATGCATTCTATGCCCAATATAAACAGGGGTCTCTCGATATCTTCGAGTATTCAGCCTTTAGTTTTTTTCCGTTAACTCAACACTCTATGTCTTTTCTTAATGTGTTGCATGAAGAATTTATGGATACTGTCATTCTTCCTTTAATTCGGCAAAAAGCCATTGATCTTGTTGAATCTCACAGGGCCCAGGGGCACACTTTAATTGTTATCACTGCTACGAATAGTTTTATCACCAAGCCGATTGTTAAATATTTTGGAATTGATAATCTTTTGGCCACCGAAGTGAAAATGGTTAAAGGGAGATTTACAAATTCAATTGAAGGGACACCTTGTTTTAATTCTGGAAAGGTCACCAGAATACGTCAATGGCTTGATGAAAACAATGAGTCCCTGAGTGGGAGTTTTTTTTACAGCGACTCCCACAACGACCTCCCCTTGATGGAGTTGGTTGACACTGCTATTGCCGTTGATCCTGATGAAAAACTAGCTATTATTGCGAAGGAAAGAGGTTGGGATACAATTTCCCTCCTTTGATGATGCTCTTATTGAAACAAATACAATCACGATACTCCAGCTAGATGCTAAACATATGCCACAACACACTTTAACTCATACGGGTTGATATTGTTTAGAAATTTCACCTGCCCTCTTCAATGTATCAGGGCAACACCGTGCTCCCCTTTCGCTTTTACCTGAAAGATGGTAAAATATTGGTTTTTTATTTTCCCACCCAAATAAACAACCGAGACCATTCAAAATGGAGATAGCCATGAATAGAGATATATACCAGGAACCTCTTGTCAGCAGATACACAAGTCGCGATATGCAGGAGCTTTTTTCAGAAAAGACAAAATTTACTAATTGGCGAAAATGCTGGGTTGCTTTGGCTGAGGCCCAATTCGAACTCGGTCTCACAGATATAATTACCCAGGAAATGCTTGATGAAATGAACGCCAATGTTCATAATATCGATTTTGACGTAGCCGCAGCAAAAGAAAAGGAAATCCGCCATGATGTAATGGCCCATGTTTTCGAGTTTGGGAGTAAATGCCCAAAAGCGGAAGGGATTATCCACCTTGGTGCCACCTCCCAATTCGTTGTCTGCAACACTGACCTGCTTATTCAGAAGCAGGCACTGGATTTGATCCGCAAAGGTGTCCTTAAGGTTATATCCAATCTCGCCAAATTCTGTCTGGAACACAAAAACCTCCCTACCCTCGGGTTTACCCATTACCAGCCAGCACAACCAACCACCGTTGGTAAAAGAAACACCCTTTATATTCAGGATCTTGTTATGGATCTTGAATATATAGACACCTTTTTTGATCAGATTAAAGCCAGAGGTGCTAAGGGCACCGTCGGTACCCAGGCGACATTTATTGAGTTGTTCCACGGTGATAACGATAAAGTCAGGCAATTAGACATTCTTGTTTCAAAAAAACTTGGCTTTGATAAGGTCTTTGCGGTAACAGGTCAGACATATCCGAGAAAGCTTGACATGAAACTTGCCGAAACTCTTGCAGGGATTGGTGCATCTGCCCATAAATTTGCAGTAGATATGCGACTGCTCTCCAACCTCAAGGTCCAGGAAGAACCATTTGCCAAAAACCAGACCGGTTCTTCAGCCATGGCCTACAAGCGAAACCCCATGCGTTCAGAGCGACTGACAGGCCTCTCCCGTAAGCTGATGGGCCTTCCCTCTGATTTCGCAGCAACCTTTTCAAATCAATGGTTCGAGCGGACGCTTGATGATTCTGCAATTCGCCGCATGGATATTCCGCAGGCCTTTCTCCTTACGGAAGCTATTCTCAAGCTATACATAAACATTACAAGCCAAATGGTTGTTTTTCCGAAACAGATCGAGCGTCACCTTCGAATGGAACTCCCATTTATGTCTACTGAAAAAATACTTATGGAAGCTGTTGAAAAGGGTGAAAGCCGGCAGGAGATGCATGAGGTTATCAAGGAGCATTCGCTTGCTGCAGGAAAGGTTGTTAAGGAAGAAGGTCTTGACAATGATCTCCTTGAGAGGCTGGCACAGGATGACCGCATCCCCTTCACTCTTGACGATCTTATGGGGCTCGTTGGTGATTATACTCAGTTCACAGGACGCGCCTCGGCTCAGACAGATGAGTACATTCGTGAGGTGGTAGTTCCGCTGCTGGCTGCACGGGAACACCAGATGGGTGAAGTTGACTCTTCCCTTTCCGTCTGATTTTTTTTATGTCTATTAATCTTATCCCTTTGTATCTAAGGATAAATCCGGCAAGATACCATTTTCTGAAATTTATCCTCGAGGCATATGACGGCCTATGCCTCCTCTCCACCGTACCTGGAGAGGAGGGCTGTGTCTGTGTTCGTTACCCACTGGAAAAGGCCGAAATACTCTACCCCCTGCTCTCTGAACTTGCGAGTTCCATCAAGCCTGTGCCTTCCATTAATCATTGAGAAACTGAAACAACACCCTATTATGCACTCAAAAGCGTTCTTTATAAAAACATTTGGCTGTCAGATGAATCTTCGAGATTCTGAGATAATGGCCCAACTCCTTGGAGAAAAAGGATATGTCGAGACCAGTGACTCTGAAACAGCTGATTTGATTATCCTGAACACCTGCTCCATCCGTGCAAAAGCCGAACAAAAAGTAATGAGTCTCCTTGGTGTGTTGCGAAAACAGAAAAAACGAAATCCAAAACTCAAAATTTGTGTTGCTGGCTGCGTGGCGCAGCAGGAAGGACAGCAAATCATAGAACGTATGCCCCATGTTGACCTTGTGGTTGGAACTCAGAATATCTACGAGCTTGCCGAATTACTTGAGGAAAAAAAACAGCAGACCGTCGCTACCTCCCTTATAGACAACTACAGTATTCCTGCCTTTATCCCTGACCTTGGCAAACAGGAGATTGAGACAGGCCCCGCGGCATTCAAAAAATTTCTCACCATTATGCAGGGATGCAACAACTACTGCACCTACTGTGTCGTACCCTACACAAGAGGGCGTGAAATATCACGCCATGCCAACCATATAATAGAAGAAGCTCGTGCTTTGGTTGAGGCCGGAATTAAGGAAATCACTCTTCTTGGGCAAAACGTGAATTCCTACGGCAAAACCAATAACGTAATTGAAGGAAATGGATCCTTCGGTTTTAGCGAACTACTTCGCCAGGTAGCTTCTATTCCTGGCCTCAGACAGCTTCGCTTCACAACTTCCAACCCAAAAGATCTTTCCGACGACCTGATGCGCTGCTTTGCCGAAGTTGATATTCTCTGTCCGCATTTTCACCTTCCTGTTCAGTCCGGCTCAAACAGAATACTCTCCTTAATGAATCGCAAATACAGCCGTGAACTATATCTGGAAAAAGTCGCTGCCCTGCGTTCATATTGCCCTGAAATTGCCATCACCACTGATATGATAGTCGGTTTTCCTGGTGAGACGAATGAGGACTTCGAGGAGACCATGGCCTTGTTGGAAGAAGTTCATTATCACGGGTCGTACTCTTTTAAATACTCAGACCGACCAGGAACGCGCTCTGCAGAGTTTGAGGATAAGGTTGAAGAATCCGTTAAAGCCGAGCGATTACTTCGTTTTCAGACACGGCAGGATGAAATCTGCCTTGAACATAATAAAAAGTATGTTGGTCAAGAGCTTTCCATGATGATTGAAAAAAACGATGGAGGTGCTATTGTCGCAAGAACCGGAACAAACCACCTGGTTCATATTACAGGCGACGTGAACAGCTGCAAACCTGGTGATATCGTTACAGCCCGTATTCTTCATGCAGGCCATCATTCTCTACAGGGGGCTTTAAAATAGAAACATAATAAGCTTATCCAGTCCGCAACCGAGAAAATCAATGAGACATTATAGACTTTTGCCCATATTTCTCCTGATATTCGTATTCACGGCCTGTGCCACCAGCCCAACAGGCCGCAGCCAACTTATGCTGGTTACCCCAGAAGAGGCTATCCATGCTTCAAAGGAAGCGTATGTTCAAGCACTCAATCCACTTGATGCGGAAGGCAGGATTGACAGCGATCCCCAAATTACAAGCCGTGTAAGGTTGATCACAGGTCGACTAATCAGTCAGGCTATTGAGACCCACCCGAGCACCTCCAACTGGGAGTGGAGCGTAAAGGTTATCGATGATCCGGAAACCGTAAATGCCTGGTGCATGGCAGGTGGTAAAATGGCAATCTACACCGGACTTATCAAAAAGGTACAACCAAGTGACGACGAGTTGGCACAGGTCATGGCCCATGAGATTGCACACGCCTTAGCTAATCACACTGCCGAAAAAATGTCAGTTGCCATGGCATCCACAGTTGGCCTGTCCGCGCTGGGAATAGCACTGAGTGTTGCCGGTTATGACCATGTGGGTCTAGCGATGTCGGGGGCAGCAATTGCAGCAACCACAGCCATAACTCTGCCAAACAGCCGCACAGCCGAGATCGAAGCAGACAGAATGGGAATCGAGCTAGCAGCGAAAGCCGGATATAACCCCTATGCAGCGGCCACTCTATGGAAAAAAATGGCAAAAGCAGGTGATGGGACATCGCTAGAATTTCTCAGTACCCACCCTTCCCCAGGAAATCGCCAGGAGACACTTGCTATTTTAGCTCCCCAAATGATGTCTCATTTTCTTAAACAAAAAGAAAGACCTGTTTTTCCCCTGAAATAAATGAGTCTTCGAGCCGTTTTCACATTCCCATCCAGAAATCTAGTGGCTGTTATTCCCTGCGTTATCTGTGTAGCTCTGCTCTGTGGCCTCTTTGTCGACACCTCTCCTTTGAAAATCCTCATCCTGCCAGTTGCGATGTTGACAATTTTTCCGGCAATGATAGGTTTTCAGCCACAAGAACTGCTTGAACTCACAGACCTGCGCTTAATGAGTGTTAATCTTGTCTTGAATTTTCTGGTGCTTCCACTGGCTGCCTTACTGATCGGAAAGCTGTTTCTGGGGTCATGGCCTGAACTGCAGGCAGGCCTCCTAATTATCAGTGTTGTACCGGGTGGGAACATGGCTGTGGCCTTTACCATGCTTTTTGAAGGAAACGTGAGAGCATCACTGAAACTGAGTACCTTGAATCTTATTCTGGGTTCACTTCTTGCCCCGCTCTATCTGTTTTTTCTTGCAGGAACACTCGTGGAAATTGATATTTTCCATATAGGAAGAACCATTGGACTGGTTGTCTTTATTCCTTTGTTTGCAGGTGTTTATACGTATAGAATGCTCCTGAAAAAAATCAGCGAGGAAGAGTTTAAGGAAAAAATAAAACCACTGTTACCAGCATTCAGCGTTTGGGGATTGATCTATCTCCTGTTTACAAGCATAAGTATGAAGGCCGAAATGTTTTTTGGCTATCCGGAAACGATCTTTCAAGCACTCTCCTGCCTGCTGTTGTGGTACTGTACCATCATGACGATTTGTGTGATTATCGGTCGCAACTTTTTTTTCTACAAAGATGCGATGAGTCTGCTCTTAAATGTGGAGTTACGAAATCTTCCCATATGCATTGGGATAGCACTTACAGCCTTTCCCCCGAAAACAGCCATGATGATAGCTCTGGCATTTCTTTTTCAGCAGCAGCTTGCCATCTGGTTCTGGAAATTAAATAAAAAATATCCAATTATTAGACATTAACATCCGCAACCTGTTGCACATTTGTCCGGCTAACCCGGCCACAAGGTTATTCTGGAATCTGAACAACAAAAACAGGAAGTCTGGTAGCATCGAGTAAACTCCTGATTGTTCCACGATGAACGATGTCATGAAATTTACTGTGCCTGTGACGGCCAACCACAATCAAATCATAGCTCTGTTCCACCGCCACCTTGACTATTTCCTTCACAGGGTCACCGAGCCTTACCATAACGTCATAGCTTATAGCTGCCTCTGTTCCGGAATCCTCTTGTAGTTCAGAGCAATAGCGGTCGACACATTCGCCTACAATAACAGAATTGTCTCGTTTTCTTCCTAAGAGAATTTCTTTTGCCTCGTTCTGGTCACGATCTTTAATCTCTTCCCAGAGATCATTAGGCATGTACCCAACAAGGCGATGGTCAAGTTCCGGCTGTTCATTAACTACATGGAGAACCGTCAGTTTCGAACCATACAACTTACTGAGACTGGCAGCGTAGGCAAATGCGTGACGCCCGGTTTCTGAAAGATTAGTAGTATAGAGAATTTTCCTGATTGAGACGTTAGGGACACCCATTTTTTTTATACTCCTTGCTGGATAAGTAAATTGCTTCAACAACACCCTTGAGAGTAGCAGCAATTTCTCACGGAATGGAAGAAAAAAAAGAAACTTTCTCGCTTTTTCATTTTTTAACCCTCATTATATATTGACCCGGTAAACATTGAAGTGATCAAGTAAAAGTGGACATATTCTCAAGCTACTTTTTGTAAAACCAGTTTTATTTCAAATTCCATCGGAGTCAAATATCCCAAATATGAATGA
>JGI10211J34971_10000228_pt1 | contig 44157 bp, 37 predicted proteins | sample Etolagsediment_FD_34971 | JGI IMG/M metagenome (IMG submission 34971) | reverse complement strand
GGGACTTGATGGCGTTGCTTCGTGGCGATCCAATTCGAGATCATCTACCCGATGAAAACCAGTTGGTGCTGCTTTGAAAGTTAACGGGACAGCAGTGATTCCAAATAAACATTACAAGGAGGTAAACATACATCTTTACCACCCTCACACGAAGGATAAAATTGTGAATTCTCAACCATTTCTTCTTGATGATCTGCTAAAGAATAACGGTGAATATGAGATCGTTGTATCGCGCCAATCAGATGGCGCTATCATCCGTAATTTCAACATGGCGATACAAGCTAATAAAGCCGTCCCGTTACCAGCAACAGAAATCGGTCATAAACCAGAAATTGATTATATAGTGCCGCGTGTGTCAGGTGACTCGCAAAGGTATGATTTTGTAGAAGCAATCTGGATAAAGCAAAAACAGTGAGGTTTTCACGAAATGAAATATTCGCCTCTTAAATTCATTTCGAATGACTGAAACCGAGCAAATTCCAGACATCTGACTGTCCTCTTCTTGGCGTATTTGCCCTTGCAAATTCCTGCCAATCCAGTTTCATGAACGACCGGTATGTCGTGCGCAATTACTACTATTCCACGCACGCAAACGTTTTAGGAAATGTCTCGGATGTTATCTTTGTGGGGAAAGCCTGGTAATTTCGTATCAAGCACCAAAACGCCCGCGCAGCAGATCGCGCCGTGAGATTTCACGCACGCTAACACCGGTTGCCTGCTGGCCCAGCGTGGTCATGCCCAGCGTGGGCGATGGCTGTGTTTCAGCTAGCGCCTCGGCTGCGATGTCCAGATCTTCCATGTCTTCTTCACGCAGCACTCGACCCAGCAGTTCTTCGTCAACCCGGTCTTCCTCGCCAAGTTCCTGCGTCTCATAAAGCTCATCCATAAAACACTGCGCCGCGGCCCGCGCCTGCTCATGACTGGCAAATGCGCGCATCGGCGAGTGCAGCGAATGCGTCTGGCACAGCCCAATGCCTTCATACTCATTGAGCATGAACTTGTAGCGCCGGTTGGCGAATTCATGCGGCTGTTTGTGCCCCAGTTCCATGCCGCTCCAGTCCTCGTTTTCGGACGGCAGCATGACCAGGTTCATCAGCCACGGACAAATGATAATACCGAGAATACGCCCATCGTGTTCGTGGAAACCGACCGCCTCGATGCCGATATTTGGATTGAGCAGGGGAATGCCCTGCATGCTGTACTCGTGGATATGGCGAAAGCTGTTCACCAGCGTGTCGGCAACCTGTTGTGGTGTCATTTCAGTACCCTCATGTCAGCCTTTTAATCCCGGAAAATAATGATCGACATCGATCTGCTCGGCGCCGTTCATGATGGCGCTGAGTCCCTGCAGCGCCTTGTTGATGTTGGCAGCATCTTCCTCGCTCAGAATCTCGCGCGCACTGCCGAGAAAATTGAGCACCCAGGTGCCCACCGGCTGCTCGCCGACAAGCATCATGTTGACCATTTCCTCGCCATTGAGCCCCTGGCAGCGCTGTACGAAATCACCGCTCTGCATGACCTGTACGGGAACCCCTATGCACACAGGTGCAAGGCCTCCCATTCCGCTTCCTTGCGCCAGTGACCACTGCGCGGCTGTGCACGCGGCTCAAGCTCAACCCCCAGGTCGTCCAGCTCGATCAGGATCATGTCGATCATGGTATCCATGCCCTGCTCGGCCTGCTCGGTCAGTCCCAGTTTCTGTTCCAGCGAATGCGGCACCATGCCGATGATGGCGATGTGTTCAGGCAGCTCGCCCTTCAGGGTCAACAGCGCCAGCAGGTCGGACAGGCCGAGCTGGTGGTTCGACAGCTTGGTCTGAAAGAAGGCAGGAATGTCATCGTTGGCGATGCGCACCAGTGAACCGGGCGGCTGCCCGGTGTTGACGGCATCGGCGACGATCAGACTGTGGCAATGGCGCATGGGTTCGAACAGCTCCATGCCCGTGGTGCCGCCATCGACCAGTGTCACGCCAGGCGGAACGCTGTAGCGCTGCTCCAGCTCTTCCACCACGCGCACCCCGATGCCCTCGTCCTGCATCAGCACGTTGCCCATGCCGATGACCAGAATATTGCGTTGTTGTGTGTTTTGCATAATCGCTACTCCGCTCCCTATAGGGCCTTGACCTTGACGATCTCCTGCTGCTCGGTGTCCACCATGTGGATGGCGCAGGCGATACAGGGATCGAAGGAATGCACGGTGCGCAGCACCTCCAGCGGTTTCTCGGGGTCGGCAACGGGGTTGTCCAGCAACGACGACTCGTAAGGCCCGATCTCGCCATCGGCATCGCGCGGACCCGCGTTCCAGGTGCTGGGCACCACGGCCTGGTAGTTCTTGATCTTGCCGTCTTCGATAACGACCCAGTGCGACAATGCGCCGCGCGGCGCCTGATGGAAACCGACGCCCTTGATCTCACCCCTGGGGAAAACCGGTGAATTGAAGGTATCGACATCGCCCGTGGCGACATTGTCGACCAGCTTTTGCCACTGATCCTTCAAGGTATCGATCATCACCGCACAACGCACTGCGCGGGCGGCATGGCGACCGATGGTGGAGTTAACGGCCTCAAGCGGAATATTGGGATTACCCGATACGCCCTTCAGTGTATCCATGGCTGCGTTCAGGTACTTTGTATAACCCGGATGCCCACCGGCAACGCCGACCAGCACGTCGGCCAACGGGCCCACTTCGGCGCGTTTTCCGTAGAAGGTCGGCGCCTTGACCCAGGAATACTTGCCCTCATCCTGAAAGTCGGTGTACTCCGGCTCCGTTTCGCCATCCCAGGGATGCAGCGGATCACCGCCACGATACCAGCTGTGCTTCGAACTCTCGGCCACGCCATCACGAAAATAGGCATCGCCAAAGGTGGTGATCGGCCGCAACGTGCTCATGTCACCGTTGTCGATATAACCGCCGGGCAGATCGAACACGGTGCCTGCGGCATCTTGCGGGCAATCGGGTACGGTCAGGTAGTTGTTGACGCCGCCGCCGATACCGGCCCAGTCGAGATAGAACGCTCCGACCGCCGGTACGTCGGTCAGATACGCCGATTTGACAAAAGGCTCCAGCTTGTCGATGAAGTTCTTGATCAGCATCAGGCGTTCGATATTCAGTACCGATGGCGCATCGTGACCGATGGAGTTACTTACTCCACCGACGGCCACGTTCTGGATATGCGGGCTTTTACCGCCGAGTATGGCGACGATCTTGTTGGCATGGTTCTGGATATCCAGCGCCTGCAGATAATGGGCCACAGCCATCAGGTTAACCTCTGGCGGCAACTTCATCGCCGGGTGCCCCCAGTATCCGCTGGCGAAGGGACCCAACTGGCCGCTGCCGACAAAGGCCTTGAGTCGCTGCTGCACCGCCTTCATTTCGTGCGGGCCGTTCAACGACCAGTCGGACAGGCTTTCCGCCAGCTTGGCTGCGGCCACCGGGTCGGCATCCAGCGCCGACACCACGTCGACCCAGTCGACGGCCGAGAGATGATAAAAGTGCACGATATGATCCTGGATCGCGTGCGCGGTCTGGATGATATTGCGGATCAACTGGGCATTCACCGGCACCTCCAGCCCCAGCGCATTCTCCACCGCGCGCACCGAGGTAATGGCGTGCACCGTAGTGCACACGCCGCAAAAACGCTGGGTATAGGACCAGGCTTCACGCGGGTCACGGCCGATCAGAATCTGCTCGATGCCGCGCCACATCTGGCCCGAAGACCAGGCCTTGCTTACCTTGCCGTTATCGACCTCGACATCGATGCGCAGGTGGCCTTCGATACGGGTAATGGGATCAACAGTAATACGTGTAGTCACAATCTGGGTCTCCTGTGATTATGCGTGTTCTTCGCGGTGCAGCACCGGGAACGTCTTGACGATGAAAAGGAATATCATGATCTCGATGGCCACCAGCCCGACGGTCACCATGATCTCTGGAAACGACGGGAAGTAGCTGTAGCCCGGACCGGGATCGAATGTGATCAGGAACGCATTGAAGCGATACAGGGATCCCGCCAGCAGCATGGCCACCGAGGCGTACAATAGCTGCGGCGCATTGTTTCGACGCCCAGGCGACAGCAGTATGACCAGCGGCACGACGAATAACGCAGTCTCGAGCAGCAACATCAGGCTGGAGAAATTGAACGCGAACACCAGGCCGAGCTTGCCGTTGATGATGATCTCGCCGAAGCGAATGAGCAGATAGGCCGAGATCAGTCCGACTATGCCCTTGCCCAGTCCCGACAGCAGACCCGTTTCCGGGTTGCGGTGAAAACCGGCCGACGACAGCGAGGCCTCGAAAATCACGATGGCGAAACCCATGGTCAGTGCGGTGAGCAGCGCCAGCACCGGCTGCAGGTGCAGGGTCTGCCACAGCGGATCGACCTTGTGACCCATGGCGATCAGGATCGAACCCAGCGACGACTGGTGCATCGTCGGCAACAACACGCCAATGGCGATGACGAAGAACAGCAGCTTCTCCAGCTTCTTGCGCACGTCGTGCAGGCCGAACTTTTCCAGCACCACCGGCGAGAACTCGATGATCAGCACCAGCACGTAGGCCATGACGCACAGGCCCACCTCGAGCATTACCGAGTTGAAGTTCATGTGCCAGGGCAGCAGGATATTGTAGAACTGCCACCAGCGTCCCATGTCGATGACCGCGCCCAGACCGCCCAGACCGTAACCGAGCAGGCTGGCCAGCAGGGCCGGACGCACCAGCGGGTGGTACTTGCCCTTGTTGAGAACGTACACGGTGATTGCCAGCGCGTAACCGCCGCAGGCCAGCGCGGTGCCGACGACGATGTCGTAGACCACCCAGATGCCCCAGGCGTAACCGCCGTCGAGATTGGTCACCGCGCCCATGCCTTCGATAAAGCGCACCACCAGGAAGTAGATACCGATCGCGCCGATGACGCCGAACAGAATGAACGGCCAGGTCACGACACGCTGTTTTAAAGGTTCGTAACCGCTCATTGGTCACCTCCGTCATCATTGTCGGTATTACGCTTGATTACCCAGCTCAGGCCGCCCAGCACCACCGCCGGCAACGCCATGTACTGGTACAGGGTGTGTTGCACCGTTTCCGAGATCGACGCGTAGGAACGCTCCGGCAGGGGCGGCATGCCCAGCTTGTCGAAGGGTATCGACGAGATATGCAAAACATTCGTGCCCCCGGCTTCCTTTTCGCCCCAGACATGCTGCTTGTAATCAGGAATCGCCTTTTCGTGGGTACGCGAAGGGTTGCGCACATCACCGAGTGGATACCGGTAAACCTCGCCCGGCTTCATGGCCAGGCGGCGTTTGGCCTCATCGAGCAGGGCCTCGCGCGAACCGAACAGCGTGGCGCCGGTTGGGCAGGCCTCGGCGCAACCGGTGATCTGACCCTTGTCGATACGTTCGACGCCGGCCTGGTTGCACATCTGGCACTTGAAGATCTCGCCGAACGGGTTGTTGTACTCGAACTGTGGCACGTTATACGGGCAGCCGGTCATACAGGTACGGCAGCCGATGCAGGCATCGGCGTGGTAACTGACGATGCCGGTCAATGGGTGGCGGCGCAGCGCCGTTACCGGACATACTGACACACAGCCGGGATCGACGCAGTGCATGCAACTGCGCTTCTCGAAGGCAAAACCGTCGATCTCGCGATCCTTGATCGAGGCATCGCCATTGCGGTACACCTTGATCACGTTGAGCGTCTCTGCCGACAGGTCCAGCGCCGAGTCGTACTGCACATCCTCCCCGCGTAAGGTGGCAGGCATGTCGTTGACCTGCTTGCACATGGCCACGCAGGCCTTGCAGCCGACGCATAATGTCGAGTCATACAACATACCCACAGCCTCTGGCGCCGGCTCCAGATTACCGCGCGCCTGCGCGGGTTCGCTGACCAGCGCTGCGGCTGGCACCCCGAGCGACGCCTTTAGAAAATCTCTGCGTTTCATAACGCCCCCCTACTCGGCATCGCCGTCGTGTTTGTTGAGGTTCTTGGCCGCCATGAACGACGCACCCACCACGGCGCCTACCGCCACACCCGCGACGGCCGCCGTGGTCACCGTGGCCGAACTGCTTTGTTCGCGATCGTCAATCATCGGGAAGGCATTGGGCGGCGTATGCGTCAACACGTCGGACAGGCTGAACATCGCCTTGTGGAAACCCGTGCCGCCCTCGGAACAGCCAAAACAGGGGTGGCCGACACCGATCGGCCAGACGCCGCCGCCGACATTATTGAATTCGAGGCTGGGACAGTTGTTGTAGGTTTCCGGCCCCTTGCAGCCGAGCTTGTACAGGCAATAGCCCTTGCGGTGCCCCTCGTCGCCGAATTCCTCGGCGAAACGACCGGCATCGAAATGTGGACGGCGGTAACAGTTCTCGTGGATCAGGCGGCCATAGGCCCACTTGGGACGGCCCTTGTCATCCAGCGGCGGCAGTTTGCCGAAGGTCACGAAGTACAACACCGTACCAATGAAGTTGGCCGGATTGGGCGGACAACCGGGGATGGTCACCACGGTCTTGTCGGTCAACACCTGTGGCGCGCCCTGCGCGCCGGTGGGGTTGGGTGCGGCGGCCTGGACCCCGCCCCAACTGGCGCAAGATCCAAACGCAACAATGGCCGCCGCATGCTCGGCTGCTTCACGCGTCAGGTCGAGCATGGTCTCACCGGCTATCTTGCAATAGATGCCGCCATCCTTGACCGGGATCGCGCCCTCGATAACCAACAGGTACTTGCCCTTGTTTTCGAGCATGCTCTTCTTCTTGATATCCTCAACCTGGTGCCCGGCGCCGGTATCCAGCGTCTGGTGGTAATCCAGCGAAATCAGGTCGAGAAGCAGGTGTTCCAGGCTCGGCTGCTCGTTTCTGAGCAGGGATTCCGACGGCCCTGTGCATTCCTGGCCGTGCAGCCAGATAACCGGTGGCCGGCGTTTCGGATCGGCCACGGCGTTGGCCATGGCGATCGCCGCATTGGTGGACAGGCCAAGCGAGGCCGCGACCCCGGTACAAAACTTCAGGAAAGTTCTGCGGGTGATGCCGAGTCGTTGTTCGACAAGGCTATAATCGATTTCTTGTATCGCCACTGGTTAACCTCCGGTTATTGCTCGTTACTTGGTTGGCGCGGAACGATCACTGCGCATTTTTTGAATATCCAGGGTCCGAAAGCAATAACCGGGCAGATCCTTGTTAACGACCTTAATTCAATGACTTACGGATACAGAACCGGGGCGTCGCCAAGTTATTATCGGTTATTTAATATCCTTTTTTGTTTTACATTTGGAAACTTAATGATCTTTTGTAAACACCATCTAAAAACATCAGATGTAATTTTTGTTTGCAATTTATTTTTTTTATGTAAATATTAATTCCATCTTTGGCCTTCCAGCCGTTATAACCACGATGCCCCATGAACAACATCGAAGGTAAAATCGTCATCGAACTGGCGTACCAACCCGACCATCCACCGCGGGTTCGAATCCATTCCAGCCGCCCGGTGCTGGCGAGCAAGGTTTTCACCGACAAACCCGCTGCCCAGGTGCTGGAGCTGATTCCACTGATGTTCAATATCTGCGGCTGCGCCCAGGCGCGCACCGCGGTCGCCGCCCTGCGCAGCGCGGGCACGGACGAATACGACCCGGCGCTTGAAGCCGCGCGTGACATGCTGGTGCTGGTGGAAAACGCACGCGAACATCTTTTTCGCATCTTCGTCGACTGGCCAACGCTATGCGCCGGTCAGATCGACAGTCAGGCACTGCACCCCCTGGGTTCACTCATGCGTCAGTTTCGTGAGGCCCTGTTCGAAACCGGCAGCGCTTTCGCCTTCGACAGCCAGGTAAAGGCCGACCCGCGCCGCGTGCGCTCCCTTATAGACTGCATCGACAACCTGCTCAGTGCCTATGTCACGCAGCAAGCGGCCGCGGACTGGCTGCAACTGAACGACTTCACCGGGCTGAATCGCTGGGCACATGACCACGACGGCATTGCGGCGTTATGCACAGCCTCGATCATCGACCAGGGCTGGAGCAGCCAGGGCCGCAGCGAGGTTATGCCCTTACCCGAACTGGCCGCCAGCGAACTGGGCGAGCGCCTGCAGGCCAGTGACGCCGACCGCTTTATCGAACAGCCCGAGTGGCGCGGCCAGACCTGCGACACGACGCCGCTGGCGCGTCAACTCGATCACCCGCTGATCAGGAACCTGATCGAACGCTTTGGACACAGCCTGTTACCGCGCTGGGTGGCGCGCCTGGTGGAACTGGCGAGAATTCCAGCGCAACTGCGAGACCTGCTGGAGCGGATTGAACACGGCGATGCGGCGGCGAATATCGATTCCGCCAGTGGCGGTCTGGCGCAAACCGAAGCCGCGCGCGGCCGCCTGGTCCACCGCGCGCAACTCGCCAACGACGTGGTTTCGAGTTATCAGATCCTCGCCCCCACCGAGTGGAATTTCCATCCTCGCGGGCTGATCGCCGAAAGCCTGGGCGACCTGCGCGCAGACAACCCCGAACAGCTGGAAAAACTGGCCCGCCTGATGATAAATACGATTGACCCCTGCGTGGGTTATGAACTGCACATCCAGCATCCGGTACAATCCAGTGCATGAGATGTCACTTTGTGAAGGTATCCTGCAGATTCTCGAAGACGAATCGCGCAAGCAGGGATTCACACGGGTGAAGCAGGTCTGGCTCGAAATCGGCGAATTGTCCGGGGTCGAGGTCGAGGCCATGAAATTCGGCTTTGACGCGGTCATGCGCGGCAGCCTGGCCGACCAGGCGACGCTGCACATCGTGCCATTGCCAGGCCAGGCCTGGTGTATGCAATGCGCCAGACCGGTTACAGTAAAACAGCGCTTCGACGCCTGCCCGGACTGCGGCAGCTACCAGCTGCAGGTGACCGGTGGCGACGAAATGAAGATCAAAGAACTCGAGGTAGAGTGAGGTAAACCAACATGTGTACTGTCTGCGGATGCGGTGAAGGCGAAACGAAAATCGAAGGTCATGGTCACGACCATGAACATCCCCACGATCACGTTCACGACGACCATCATCACCACGATCACGAACATACCCATTCACACGAACATGGCCATGATCACGGCCACGCTGGCAGCCATGAACACACGCACGACTACGGCCAGGGCCCGGCGCATGCCCACGCGCCCGGCCTGAGCCAGGCGCGCATGGTGCAGATCGAGCAGGATATTCTGGGCAAGAACAATGCCTATGCCGCCGACAACCGGCGCTGGTTCGAACAGCACGGCGTGCTGGCGCTAAATCTGGTGTCGAGCCCCGGCTCCGGCAAGACCAGCCTGCTGACGCGCGCCATCAGCGACCTGACGGGCGAACTGGCGATGGCCGTCATCGAGGGCGACCAGCAAACCAGCAACGATGCCGAGCGCATTCGCGCCACCGGCGTCAAGGCCATACAGATCAATACCGGCAAGGGCTGTCACCTCGATGGCCACATGGTGGGCCACGCGCTGCAATCGCTCGCACCCGACAACGGCAGCGTGTTGTTCATCGAAAACGTCGGCAACCTGGTCTGCCCTGCCGCCTTCGATCTGGGCGAGGCGCACAAGGTCGCCATCCTGTCCATCACCGAGGGTGAGGACAAGCCCATCAAGTACCCGGACATGTTCCATGCCGCCGACCTGATGCTGCTCAACAAGATCGACCTGCTGCCCTATCTGGATTTCGATGTCGAGCAATGCATCGACTACGCGCGCCGCGTCAACCCGCGCATCAAGGTGATTCAGTGTTCGGCCAAAACCGGTGAAGGCATGCCGCAGTGGTACCAATGGATACGCGCGACGCGACAGATCACGATGATCAACCAGCCGGCCGATCAGACCGCCAGCCCCAGCGCGCAGGTTTAAGTCATGTGTCTGGCATTACCCGCGCGCGTGGTTTCCATCGATAACGCAAGCGACATGGCCACCGTCGCACTCGGCGAGGTCAAGCGCGAGATATCGCTGGCGCTGGTCGACGACGTACACGAGGGCGACTACGTGTTGATCCATGTCGGTTACGCCCTCAACAAGGTCAGCGAGGAAGAGGCCGAAAAAACCCTGGCGCTGTTTGCCGAGGCCGGTCTGCTCGACCCCGATAGTGCTGAAACAATGGAGGCGGAGTCGTGAAATACATCGATGAATTCCGCAGCCAGGACCTGGCAAAAACCCTGTCGCAAGCCATCCACCAGGCTGCCGACACCGACCGCGACTACAACCTGATGGAGTTTTGCGGAGGCCATACCCATGCCATCTTCCGCTACGGCGTGCAGGACCTGATGCCCGACAACGTGCGCTTCGTGCACGGCCCCGGCTGCCCGGTGTGCGTGCTGCCGATCGGCCGTATCGACAACGCCATTCAGCTCGCGCTCGAGCATGACGTGATCCTGTGCACCTACGGCGACATGCTGCGCGTGCCGGCCAGTGGGCGCAAAAGCCTGCTCAAGATCAAGGCCGAGGGCGCCGACGTACGCATGGTGTACTCGACCCAGGATGCGCTCAGGATCGCGCAACAAAACCCGGACCGCCAGGTGGTATTCTTCGCCATCGGCTTCGAGACCACCACGCCGCCCAGCGCCGTCGCCATCAAACAGGCGCAGGCACTGGGCCTCGACAATTTCAGCCTGTTCTGCAACCACGTACTGACCCCGGCCGCCATCCAGAACATTCTCGAATCGCCCGAGGTGCGCGACATCGGCTCGGTGTCCATCGACGGCTTCTTTGGCCCATCGCATGTCAGTTCGGTCATCGGCAGCCGCCCCTACGAATTCTTCGCCGAGGAATACCAGCGCCCGGTGGTGATCGCCGGCTTCGAACCGCTGGATGTCATGCAATCGGCGCTGATGCTGATCAGGCAGCTCAACGAAGGTCGCCACGAGGTCGAAAACGAGTACAGCCGCGTGGTCAGCCGCGATGGCAATCAAAAGGCCCAGACGCTGGTCGCCGAGGTTTTCGAACTGCGTCGCAGCTTTGAATGGCGCGGGCTTGGCTCGGTCCCCTATTCCGCGCTCAAGGTCAAAAAGGCCTTCGTCGATTTCGATGCCGAAACCCGTTTCGACATACACACCGAGCCCACCGCCGACGTCAAGGGCTGCGAATGCCCGGCCATTCTGCGCGGGGCGAAGCGACCCTCCGACTGCAAGCTGTTCGGCACCGTGTGCACACCGGAAAACCCGATGGGTTCGTGCATGGTGTCATCCGAGGGCGCCTGCGCCGCTTACTGGAGCTATGGCCGTTTTCGCGACAACGCACAATCCCCAACGGGCAAAAAAGCGGGAGCGGTCGCATGACAACCCGACGCTTTGGGCAACGCCTCAATATCCGCAACGATCGTATCAACATGAGCCACGGCAGCGGCGGCCGCGCCATGGCCCAGTTGATCGACGAATTGTTCGTCAAACATCTCGACAATGAATTATTGCGCCAGGCCAACGATCAGGCCTGCTTCGAGGTCGCAGGCGGGCGCATGGTTATGAGCGTCGATGGCCATGTCATATCACCGCTATTCTTTCCCGGTGGTGACATCGGCTCACTGTCGGTGCATGGCACCATCAACGATGTCGCCATGTCCGGCGCCACACCGCTGTACCTGTCGGCCGGTTTCATTCTTGAAGAGGGCTTCCCACTGGCCGACCTGGAACGCATCATCATAAGCATGGCGCGCGCGGCGAGTGACGCCAATGTGCCGGTGATCACAGGCGACACCAAGGTCGTGGAGAAAGGCAAGGGCGATGGTGTATTCATCACCACCACCGGCATCGGACTCGTGCCGCCGGGTATCGAGATATCCGGCGACCGCGCGCAAGCGGGCGATGCCATCATCGTCAGCGGCAGCATGGGCGATCATGGTGTCGCCATCATGTCGAGCCGCGAAAACCTGGAATTCGAGACAAGCATCGAATCCGACAGCGCCGCCCTGCATGGATTGATCGCCGACATGATCGAGGCCGTGCCCGGCATCCATTGCCTGCGCGACCCGACTCGCGGCGGGCTGGCCACCACGCTCAACGAACTGGCACAGCAATCAGGCGTGGGTATGTTGTTGCAGGAGAATGCAATCCCGGTCAAACCGGCCGTCAGCGCCGCCTGCGAACTACTGGGACTCGACCCCCTTTATGTCGCCAACGAGGGCAAGCTGATCTGCATCTGCAAGGCTGCGGATGCGCAAACGCTGATCGATGTCATGCATAAGCACCCGCTCGGCACACAGGCCGCGATTATTGGCGAGGTTGTTGAGGACGAACACGGTTTCGTGCAGATGCAGACCGCCTTCGGCGGCAGCCGCATCGTCGACTGGCTGGCTGGGGAGCAGTTGCCGAGGATATGTTGATATTAAATCGGCAATCTTTTTCTTTCTTGCCTTTAGCCGCTGGCTCGAAAGGGTTTCGCACGCAGAAGCTGTCAGTCCTTCGTAGCTGTATTCGTGCGAGCGCGCGAGTGACTTCTTTTCTACAGCCAAAAGAAGTCACCAAGAAAGGCCGCCCCCACATGCCCTTGTTTCGTCAAAATCCCCTTCAAGCCCGCGCCCGAAGTACAGTCGAATCGCGTCCGCGATTCGACTGTACTTCGGGCGACGAAAGGGCTTGTGGGGCGTCCTTTTTTTCGCCTCTTTTTTTGGACGAGCAAAAAAAGGGGCTCGCGCGCATGCAAGAAAGAGACTACGGAGTACCGTCAGTTGTTGCGTGCGAAACAATAACGAGGAACTCACTACTCGAGGATATCTCGCAGTTTGTAAACCAGGAAGGTTTCAATCAATGAAAATCCTCCTCCTCTGCCATGCCTTCAACAGCCTAACCCAACGTCTATTCGTGGAACTGAAAGACCTGGGTCATGAGGTCTCCGTCGAATTCGACATCAACGATGCGGTCAGTGAAGAAGCGGTCCAGCTATTCCAGCCAGACATCATCATCGCGCCCTACCTCAAACGCGCGATCCCGGCATCGATCTGGCAGCATCATACCTGCCTCATTGTGCACCCCGGCATCGTCGGCGACCGGGGCCCCTCGGCGCTCGACTGGGCCATCCTGAATAACGTACCCGAGTGGGGCGCCACCGTGCTACAGGCCAACGCCGTGATGGATGCCGGCGACATCTGGGCCAGCAGAACCTTTGCGATGCGCGCGGCAAGCAAAGCCAGCCTTTATCGCAACGAAGTCACCGAGGCCGCTGTCAGCGCCGTGCTTGAAGCTCTGGCCCATTTCAACGACCCCGAATTCAAGCCGCTGCCGCTGGCCGAGGCGAATGGCCAGGGCTGCTGGCAAGCGTCCATGCAACAGCAGGATCGTTCTATCGACTGGCAGGTCGATAATACCGATACAGTTTTACGCAAGATTCGCTCGACCGACGGCTTCCCCGGTGTGCGTAGCGAGCTGTCCGGGCGCGAGGTCTATCTGTTCGACGCCCACCCTGCTAAAGACCAACACGGCGAGGCCGGGCAGATCATCACCCACGATGACCACGCCATCTGCGTCGCCACGGTCGATGGCGCGGTCTGGATTGGCCATCTCAAGGACAGGCAGGCCGAACATCCGTTCAAACTGCCGGCTGCACGCGTGCTGGGTGCATCACTCAACGAACTGCCATCGCCCACTGACGCCCAGACAAATGGATACGAACGGATTCAATTCACGCAGCGCGACAACATCGGTTACCTGGCGTTCGATTTCTACAATGGTGCGATGTCCAGCGACGACTGCCGCGCATTACAACAGGCTATTCAATTAGCCAAACAACAACCCATCAAGTTGCTGATCCTTCTCGGTGGCCCGGATTACTGGTCGAACGGCATGCACCTGAATCACATCGAGGCCGCCGACAGCGCGGCCGATGAATCCTGGGCGAACATCAACGCCATCGATGATCTTGCGCTGGAAATCATCGATACACCCAATCAGTACGTGGTATCGATGTTGCGTGGTAACGCCGGGGCGGGCGGGGTATACCTGGCGCGCGCCGCCGACCAGTTGTGGGCCAGGAAAGGGGTCATAATCAATCCACATTACAAGGACATGGGCAACCTGTATGGCTCGGAATACTGGACCTACCAGTTACCGCGTTTTGTCGGCGCCGACAACGTCGAGCGAATCACCCAATCGCGCCTGCCGATGGGAATGCGCGAGGCGACCCAACTGGGACTCGTCGACCGGGTCATCGACGCGCCGCGTAACGAGCTGGATCAGCGCATACACGATCAGGCGCTGGCATTGCTGCAGCAGGGACTCGATAACAGACTTGCGCAAAAGCGCCACCAGCGCTCCAGCGACGAATCGGTCAAGGCGCTGGCCGCTTATCGCGATGACGAGTTGCAACACATGCGGCGTAACTTTTACGGCTTCGACCCCAGCTATCACGTTGCCCGCTACAACTTCGTTTACAAGATTCCCAAGTCGCACACGCCGCTGACACTGGCCAACCACCGGCGCAAGGATCACAAACTGAGGAAAGTTTCATGACCAGCAAGGCCTGCATTCTCGTCGTCGATGACGAACAGCGCTCGCTTGAATCGATACGCCGGATCCTGGGCGAGCGCTTCGAGGTTTTTACCGCCATCGACACCGCTGAAGCCGAGATCATTTTGCGCCAGCAATGGATACAGGTGCTGCTGTGCGATCAGCGCATGCCCGGCATGACCGGTGTCGAGTTCTGCAAACAGGTGCGCGAGGCTTATCCCCACGTGGTGCGCATGATCATTTCGGGTTATACCGATGCCGAGGACATCATCGACGCCGTCAACCGGGGGGGTATCTACCAGTACATCACCAAACCCTGGCACCCCGATGAACTGATCACCAAGCTCAACAATGCGGTTGACCTGTTTCGTCTGCAACGCGAAAACGAACAACTGTCGATTGAACTCAAACTCAAACCGGATACCCTGGAGCAATCGCTGATCGACAAACGCCGCGTGCTCAAGGCGCGTTACGACTGGGATTCCGGCATCGTACGCAACAGCAAAAGCCCGATGAACGAGGTCTGCAGTCTGATCCGTAATGTCGCACCCTTCGATGTCAACGTGCTGCTGACCGGTGAGTCCGGTACCGGCAAGGAGTTATGTGCGCGCGCCCTGCATTACAACAGCCTGCGCCAGGATAGGCCCTTCGTCGCCGAGAACTGCGGCGCCCTGCCCGATGAATTGCTCGAGAGCGAATTGTTCGGTCACAAACGCGGCGCATTCACCGGCGCCATCGAGGATCGCATCGGCCTGTTCGAGCGCGCCGATGGAGGCACCATTTTCCTTGACGAGATCGGCGAGACCTCGCCCGCGTTCCAGGTCAAGCTGCTACGCGTATTACAGGAAGGCGAGATTCGGCCGCTGGGGTCGAATATTCGCCGGCCAATCAATGTACGCGTCATCGCCGCCACCAACCGCAATCTGGACGAGGATCTGCGCAGCGGCCGTTTTCGCCAGGACCTGTTCTATCGTATCGCCACCTTTGAAATCGAATTGCCCGCTTTACGCGACCGCGCCAGCGATATTCGCCCCCTGGCCATCGCCATTCTCAATCAATCCATGGATCAGCTCGGCAAACGCGTCAAGGGCATCAGCGAGGAAGCTCTGCAGGCCTTTGAAAGCTACCAGTGGCCGGGCAATGTGCGCGAGATGCAAAACGAGATCAAACGCATGCTGGTATTGGGCCGCAATGATTACCTCGGCTCCGACCTGGTATCGCCGCAGATACTGCACGCCACGCCCGAGGAATCCATGGCCGACATGGAGATGCTGACCGGCATCGATGGCAGCCTGAAGGAACGTGTCGAGGCGCTGGAAGCGCGCATACTGAAGGAAACCCTGATCCGCCTGCGCTGGAACAAGACCCAGGCCGCGCAGGAACTGGGGCTGTCGCGCGTGGGCCTGCGCAACAAGCTGGAGCGCTACGGCCTTGAAAAAAACAGCAACATCGAATCGATCCACGATGTCGCCTGACCGCGGATACCGGCACATGAACCATTCGGCGCACAATCGCGAAAACCGCCTGACCGACCAGGCCGGCCTGTCACCGCAACTCAAGGGCCAGGCGCGGCGCGCCGACGACCATGCCTGGATCGAGGTCATCCAGCAGATGGATACCATCTATGCCGATCTGGTGCATTACCAGGTCGAGCTGGAAAAGAAAAACGGCGCTCTGGAAAATGCCCAGCGTTTCATTGAAAGCGTGATCTCGTCGATGTCGGACATCCTGATCGTCTGCGACATCAATGGACATATCCAGCAGACCAACCAGGCGCTGGAGGATTTAATCGGCCGCGATGCTGCCAATTTAAAGGGCATTAGTCTTGAAAAACTATTCGACGAGCGCTGCCGCGCGCGGGTCGCCGAGTTCCCCGAACATATTCGCTCCGGCTCACTCATCGATTGCGAGATGGACCTGCTCGATCGCGACAATCAACCGGTGCCGCTGGCCATTAACTGCAATGCCCGTTTCGATGACAAGAACCGCCTGTCGGGTCTGGTCATTACCGGTCGCCCCATGGGCGAATTACGCCGCGCCTACAGCGAACTGCACCAGGCACATGAAGAATTGAAAACCGCACAACGCCAGCTTATCCAGTCCGAAAAAATGGCCTCGCTGGGCCGCCTGGTGGCCGGCGTCGCGCACGAGTTGAACAACCCGATCAGTTTTCTGTTCGCCAACATGCATGCACTGAAAGGCTATCAGACGCGCTTTCACCAGTATATCGAGGCGGTGCATGGCAAGACATCGAAAGCAGAACTCGCCAGGCTGCGCAAGGATCTGGGCATCGACGCCATGATGGACGACATCGAACCACTGGTGGAGGGTTCACTGGAAGGCGCTGAACGGGTCAGCGAAATCGTGCAGAACCTGCGCCGCTTCGCTACCCCGCAGGAAGGACAGCGCAGCCGCTTCGACCTGGCCGCAACCATTAAACGCGCCACCTCCTGGGTATTGAAGGCCATCACCAGCCAGCCACAGATCGACAATCACTGCCCCGATGAGCTGATCATCGATAACATCGAGGGATACGTTCACCAGATTCTCATCAACCTGCTGCAAAACGCCATCGACGCCGTGCAGGGCCAGCCCCGCCCCAGGCTTGAAATCAAGGTTGAAGTATCCGCGAGCATGGTGCATGTGCACATCCGTGACAATGGCCAGGGCATCGCCGAAAAAGACCTGGTCAAGCTCTTTGACCCGTTTTTTACGACCAAGGCTGTCGGTAGCGGCACGGGGCTTGGCCTGTACATCAGTTATGGCCTGGCCACCGAACAATGCCGTGGCGACCTGCGCGCCGCCAATCGGCCCGGCGGCGGCGCTGAATTCACACTAAGCCTTCCGCGGTAAACGGGCGATGAATAACTTCAGCATATTATGGCTACAGTCGGGCGGTTGCGGGGGCTGCAGCATGTCGTTGCTGAATGCCGAATCACCCGATCTGTACAGCACGCTCCGACACAATCACATCGAATTGTTATGGCACCCATCATTGAGCGAGGCCAGCGATAACGAGTTCCACCAGTTGCTGCAGGCGATTGAAACCGGCGAACGCCGTCTCGATGCATTGTGCCTCGAGGGCTCGGTGTTGATGGGGCCGAACGGCAGCGGCCGATTTCATCTGCTAAGCGGCAGCAATCGGCCCATGTTCGATGTTATCCAAAGTCTGGCGCAACACGCGCGTTACACCCTGGCCATCGGCAGTTGCGCGGCCTTTGGCGGCATCACCATGACGGAGCCCAATCCCGCCGAGGCCTGCGGCCTGCAATACGATGGCCAGACCATCGGCGGGCTGCTGGGGAAAGCCTGGTTATCCAGCGCTGGACTGCCCGTCATCAATGTCGCTGGCTGCCCGACGCACCCCAACTGGGTCCTGGAAACATTGATCGAACTCGCGCAGGGCGAACTCGACCTGTCCCAGCTCGACAGCCTGAAACGACCACGCAGCTACACCAACCACCTGGTGCATCATGGCTGCCCGCGCAACGAATTCTATGAATACAAGGCCAGCGCCAGCCTGCCCTCGCAGCAAGGCTGCCTGATGGAACATCTGGGCTGCCTCGGCACCCAGGCCCGCGCCGACTGCAACACCCGGCTGTGGAATGGTGAGGGCTCGTGCCTGCGCGGCGGTTACGCCTGCATCAACTGCACCGCGCCGGAGTTCGAGGAACCCGGCCACTGCTTCACCGAAACCCCCAAGATCGCCGGCATTCCGGTCGGCCTGCCCATCGACATGCCCAAGGCCTGGTTCGTTGCACTGGCATCGCTGGCCAAGGCAGCAACGCCGAAACGGCTCAAGGTCAATGCCGCCGCCGACCATATCCGCGTGTCGCCCGGCATGACCGATGAGGATGACAGACATGAATGACGATGCGGGCAAACGCCTGTACGGCCCCTTCAACCGTGTCGAGGGCGATCTCGAGGTGCGTATCGAGGCCGCGGCCGGACGCATCACCCATGCCTGGGTGAATGCACCGCTGTTTCGTGGTTTCGAACAAATCCTGCATGGACGCGACCCGCGTGATGCGCTGGTGTATACGCCGCGCATCTGCGGCATCTGCTCGGTATCGCAATCGGTCGCCGCCGCCCGCGCACTGGCAGACGTTCAGCAACTGACGCCGGCGCCGAATGGCGAACTGGCGACCAACCTGATCCTCGCCGCCGAGAACATGGCCGACCACCTGACCCATTTCTACCTGTTTTTCATGCCCGACTTCGCGCGCGACTGTTATGCCGATCAGCCCTGGTTCAACAAAATCGTCGCCCGCTTCAAGGCCCAGCAGGGCAGTGCGGCGCGCGACGTGTTACCCGCTCGCGCTGCATTCCTGCATCTGACCGGCCTGCTGGCCGGAAAATGGCCGCATTCGCTGGCCCTGCAACCGGGCGGCACCACACGCCCGGTGGAGCGCCAGGAAAAAACCCGCCTGTTGACCACCATCCATGCCTTTCGTCATTTTCTGCAGGACGTGCTGTTCGGCTGCGAACTTGAGCAGATCAGCGAACTGCACAACGCCGACGCCCTGGCAAGCTACCGCCAACAGTACCCCGACAGTGACTTCTCGCTGTTTTTGCAGGCTGCTGAACGGCTGGCGCTGAACGGCCTCGGATGCGCCTCGAATCGGTTCATGAGTTATGGCGCCTATGCGTTCAGCGACCAGCCGCTGTTCGCGGCCGGGGTCTGGCACGATGGTCTGGACGTGCTCGACAGCGGGTGCATCACCGAAGACATCAGCCATAGCTGGATGGCCGCGCAGCCTGGCCCGCGTCATCCTTTTCACGGCAGCACCATTGCCGACGACGATCCATCCAGCGGTTACAGCTGGTGCAAGGCGCCCCGGCTCGACGGCCAGGTGGTCGAGGTCGGCGCGCTGGCGCGGCAACTGGTCGATGGCCATGCGCTGATTAGCGAGCTGGCGGCAAGCAGCGCTGGCAACGTTCAAAACCGCGTCATCGCACGCCTGCTGGAACTGGCGCGCGTGGTGCCCGCCATGGAACGCTGGACGCGCCAGCTGGAGATCGGCCAGGCCTATTGCGAACAGGGCAGACTGCCGGATGAGGCCGACGGTTTCGGACTGGTCGAAGCCGCTCGCGGCAGCCTCGGCCACTGGTTACGCATCAAGAAGGGGCGCATTCTCAACTACCAGATCATCGCGCCCACTACCTGGAATTTCTCGCCACGCGATGGCGCCGACCAACCCGGCGCACTGGAGCTGGCGCTGCAGGGTACCGAGTTCAATGACGATGCGCTGAGTGCAGCGCGCATGCAGCACATCATTCGCTCTTTCGATCCGTGCATGGTGTGCACGGTTCATTAGCGAGCAGAAACCATGCTGATGCACTCGTCCCCCATTTCCAGCCAGACCCAACGCCTGCGGGTTCGCGGCCTGGTGCAGGGGGTTGGCTTTCGCCCTACGGTGTATCACATTGCGCGCGACATGCAACTACGCGGCGAGGTGTTCAACGATGGCTCGGGCGTGGTTATCGATCTGACCGCCAGCGCAACACAGATCGACGAATTCGTTGAACGCCTGCGCGCCGAATGCCCACCGCTGGGGCGCATCGACAGCATACAGCGAGAGAGCTTGAAGAGCGCAAGCCAGTGGCCGGATTTCAGTATCCGCCACAGCGAGAAAAATGCCGTACACACTGGCATCGTAGCGGACGCCGCCACCTGCTCGCACTGCCTGCAGGATATCCGCGACCCGGACAATCGCCGTTTCGGTTACGCCTTTACCAATTGCACCCACTGCGGTCCACGCCTGAGCATCGTGCGCGGCATTCCCTACGACCGCGCCAGCACCAGCATGGCGGCCTTTCGCATGTGCCCCGAATGCCAGCACGAGTACGATGACCCATCTGATCGTCGCTTTCATGCCCAGCCCAATGCCTGCCCGGCTTGTGGACCGAGGTTGTGGCTGTGCGACAACCAGGGCAATGCAATCGACTGCGACGATGTCATCGCCACTGCGGCCCGTTTCATTGAAAGCGGCCAGATTCTGGCCATCAAGGGCATAGGCGGATTTCAGCTGGCCTGTGATGCGGGTAATCACGAGGCGGTTAAGAACCTGCGCCGACGTAAACAACGGCCACACAAATCACTGGCGCTGATGGCCGTCGATTGCGATCAGATCGAAGGATATTGCAGCCTGTCCAAGGCAGAACGCGAGGCCCTGTGCTCGCACCAGGCGCCCATCGTGGTATTGCAGCGCCTCGACAAACGCAACGAGCTTTCAGCACTCATCGCCCCGGATCAAAATAATCTCGGCTTCATGCTGCCTTACACCCCGCTGCACCAGCTGTTGATGCAGCAGCTCGAGCGGCCTATCGTGCTGACCTCAGGAAACCGCTCGGAAGAGCCGCAGTGCATCGACAATGAGCAGGCCCTGGCGCGTCTCGCCGACATCGCCGATGTGTTCGTCATGCATGATCGCGATATCGTCAACCGCGTCGACGACTCGGTCATTCGTTTTGCTGAAAACATGCCACAGTTCTACCGCCGCGCTCGAGGTTATGCGCCGGCCCCGCTGACGCTGCCTGATGGTTTCGCCACAGCTCCCTCGATTCTCGCCTGTGGTGGTGAGATGAAAAACACCTTTGCCCTGCTGAGCCAGGGTCAGATCACCCTGTCGCAACACCTCGGCAACCTGGAAAACACACAAACCCATGCCGATTACCTGAAAAACCTCGACCTGTATCATGCGCTGTACGATTTCACTGCCGCGGCTATCGTGGTCGACCGCCACCCCGGTTACCTGTCGACGCAACATGGCGAACGCCTGGCCGCTGAACACAATCTGCCGCTGATCAGCGTGCTGCACCATCACGCCCATGTCGCCGCCTGCCTGGCCGACAATCGCTGGCCGCTGGACGGCGGCGAGGTGCTGGGCGTGGCGCTCGACGGTCTCGGTTTCGGTGACGACGGCACGATCTGGGGCGGTGAGTTTTTGCGCGCCGATTACGAATCCTGTAACCGCCTGGCGCGCTTCAAACCGACACCGATGCCGGGCGCAACCAGGGCCATTCTTGAGCCGTGGCGGAATACCTACGCACATTTAAAAACCCATTGCGACTGGTTTGATCTCAATCAGCATCATGCGGGGCTCGATCTGCTTCAATACCTGAACGCACAACCCTTGCAGGTGATCGATCGCATGCTGGACAAACAGCTCAACTCGCCGCTGACATCATCCTGCGGACGACTGTTCGATGCGGTGGCCGCCGCACTCGGCCTGGCGCGCGAACACATCAGCCACGAGGGCCAGGCGGCGATGATGCTGGAGGCGATTATCGACCCTGCCGAACTGGCGCGCGAGTCGAGCTACCCGCTGCAACTCGAACACGGCGAGCTCATTGAAATCAACCCGCGCCTGATGTGGCAGGCGCTGCTGCACGACCTGCAACAGCAACGCCCAGCCGGGGTCATCGCGGCGCGTTTTCATCGCTTCATCACCCAGGCCGTGGCCACCACCTTGCACCAGTTGCGTCAGCAAACCGGCATTTCAGCGGTCGCACTGTGCGGTGGTGTATTCCAGAACATGAGCCTGCTGCAGCTTGTTAGCGAACACCTGCAGCAGGATGGTTTCACGGTGCTGACGCATCGTCAGGTACCCGCTAACGATGGCGGCCTTTCACTCGGCCAGGCTGCCATCGCAGCGGCCCAACTCCAGCGGGGACTTGTTGCATGACCAGCCTGTTATTACTCGGATTTCTGATCGGTATGCGGCATGCGCTGGACGCCGACCATCTCGCCGCGGTCGCCGCCATAGCGACGCGCCATCACTCGATTCAGGACAGCATACGCCATGGCGCGGCATGGGGGCTGGGACATACCATCACGCTGTTCCTGTTCGGCTCGACGGTCATCTGGCTCGACACCCTGATGCCGCAGCAGCTGGCGTTTTACCTGGAGATGGCGGTTGGGCTGATGTTGATCGCGCTGGGCATCGATGTCATTCGTCGCGTCATCAAGAGCCGCATCCATTACCATGCGCATGCCCACCGCCAGCAGGGCGCACACTTCCACGCCCACTCACATGCCGGCGAGGGCGCTCACGACAACAGCCCGCACCAGCATCAGCACGGCCAGCGCTTTCCGGTGCGCACCCTGATGATCGGCCTGATGCACGGCATGGCCGGTTCTGCTGCTCTGATACTCTTGACGCTGGATACCATGACCTCGTTATGGACCGGCATGGGTTACATGCTGTTATTCGGCCTCGGCTCCATGGTCGGCATGGCATTGATCTCGATGATCATCGCCATCCCGATGCAGGCCTCAGCCCGACGCCTGACGTGGATGCACAATGGCCTGCAACTGGGGATTGGGGTGATGACGGTAGGACTGGGGCTTAGCATTGTAGTTTGACCCAGTTCATCAGCCTTCAAACCTGTCAGATTCCTTTACAATCATCTACCCGAAGCTGTAAAAAAATTTTACAGCACACGTTATCTGCATCCCATTGTTATTGGCGCTGGGGCTGGTGTTTCCCGCCTCATCAGGCGCCGTCATAATCGATTTCAACGGCGGCACAGCCTTCCTGTCGACCGGCGCGAGTGTATCGATAAGCGACACAATGACTTCACCCCTGTATTACTCAAATGTCGATTACTACATTGAGAATGGAGTCAAGTTTGACTTTATAGGCGGGTATGGAACCGTAGGACGGTACTACGATTCATTTGCCGGTCATTCTTCAACGGAGTTCAACAGCGTGATCCATGCGCACTGGCAAGAAGTCAACAGCATGGTCATCTCCATGCTCGATGGCTCCGTTTTCGACCTGAATTACATCGACTTGTCCTCGAACAGCACAGTGGGCGGCTACGCCTCGACTGGAACGGAGCTTTCATACATTACCGCCAGCAGCGGCCACTCCGAACTGCTGCCTTCCTCCGACTGGGGTATCGATTACCTTTCTAACGGCGCGCAGGGTGATGGCATTGAACGACTGCTGCTGGGTAGTGAATTCGATGCGGTATCCTACGTCTCGTTTACTTCAGATAATGCCTATTGCTTTGGCCTCGATAATTTCTATATCAATGAACCCGCTCCGATGCCAGAGCCATCGATCATCATGTTGATGGGGACCGGCCTGATCGGATTGACCCTGGTATCGGTGAAAAGAAACCAGGCAGATTAACGCGGTTAAACCGGTAGAAAAGCCCCCGGTATCTGACCGGGGGTAGCCGGAAACACAAGGGCGCTGATATTTATCTTGCGCCAGATTTTTTACTGAGCAGGATCAACTGCGCTCGCTATCAACAGGTCGTTACCCACCTGCTCCTCTTTGCCAGGCAATCAACTCTACCAATCAGGTCGCCAGGGGCGGTAAGAAATCGATCAATTCATCCGCCGTCATCACCTGGCAGTAGATCATGTTGATGATTTCCAGTTCCTGGCGGTGTAGTTCTTCGGTGGCGGCGGCGCAACCGTCATCGATAACGATGACATTGAAGCTTTCATCAGCCAGGCTGCGCACAGTCGATGACACGCACTGATCGGTGAATATACCGGTCATTACGACGTTTTTAATGCCCATGTTGCCAAGAATGAGGCGCAGATTGGTGCCGGTCAGCGCGCTATCGGTGGTTTTGGTTATTTCAATCTCGCCCGGCATGGGCGCCAACTCGGGCACGATCAGCGAGGCATGGCTGTCTTTGGGCATGAGCAGGTAGTTCCAGCCCGGCTTTTTCTGGCTCAACGAACGATCACGACCATCCTCAAGCAGGCAGGCGATACGCGCATGAATCACGTCCATGCCGCGCGTGCGAAAGCTGTTCTGCAGATGCGCCACTGTTGGAATCACAGTGTCGCGCATGCGCTGCTGAAACGGCTGCCAGCGCATACGCGTTTCGGCATCCTCGGCAGCCGCCAGGTAGGTATTCTGGATATCGATGGTCAGCAGCAGCGTGTCGTTACGGCCCAGCATCGGGTCTTCAGGCTGCGGAGCGCCCTGGTAATAGAAGGATCGATAATCGGTTTTCCAGTTCATTTCAACACCTCGTTAATAACGCCATACAGGCTAACACTAAACCCCGCGTTTTCGACAGCCTCAGGCCCCGGCCAATTCGAGCGATCCTGCGAAAATATCTTGCAGCGGCGAAATTTAAGTTTCGCTTAAGCCATCAGCGGTTATGCTTGGCTCACTTTCAACGATGGAGACCGTGCCATGAGCCACAAATTTTTGATAATCCCCCTGGCTGTTATTGCCTCAAGCCTGGCGTTTGCACCCGCACACGCTGATAGCAAACACTTCACCCAGGACAACTGGGCCGATGGCCTGATCAAGGTGAAAAAAGGGGATGATGATGGTCGTCGCTGGGACCGCCGTCGTGACGACGATGACGATGACCGCTTTGGTCGTGGTGGGCGCGACTATGATGACAGCGACCGGTACCCACGCGGCCAGGGTTATTCCTACGAAGACAGGCGTTACCAACGCAGTGGGCGCGATTTTGACGACAGCCGCTACCCGCGCGGCGGACGAGACTTCGATGATCGCAACCGTTACATGCGCGGTGGGCAGGATTTCGATGACAGCTACCGCTACCCGCGTGGTGGACGTGACCATGATTACGATGATCGCGGCTACCAAGCCCCGGCGGGGCCTGACCCCCGCCTGCTGCAACGCTCTGACCAGATGAACTTTAAAGAGCGTAAAAACTTTGAGCTGCGTCAGCGTCGCGAAGAGGCCATGCGCGAGTCGATGCAAGCTCCCCCGCAGCCGCAGTTCGATCAATAGGTGACACGCCACTGAAGCGGATCAGAGAGGCCGCTCCGGCATACGACATCTCGCTGGATTCGCCATGAAGCAGGCCGCCTCACCTGTTTCATGGCGAATCCTATTCAGGAGTCGCGTTGAGTGAATGGACTTCATAATCATCGAGGCTGTCAGGCCTGATCCACCGGGCCATGGTGATGATCATCTCGCTGACATTGATCGGTTTTGGAATCAACTGGTTCATGCCCGCATCTATGACCTTCTGGTAATCATCCTTCATCGCATTGGCTGATACGGCCAGGATCGGCAAATCACGGAAACGCGGCTGTTGGCGAATGGCCGCCGTCGCCTGATATCCATCCATTACCGGCATGTAACAGTCCATCAATACGCCATCGAAAGACTCCCTGTCGAGCAGTTCCAGCGCCTCGCGTCCGTCGTTGGCGGTTTCCACGAACAGGCCGTGACTGACCAGAATCTCCAGCGCGATCTCCTGATTGATCGGATTATCCTCGACCAATAACACCTTGGCCCCGCGTAACGCCTGGGCTGCCCGTTCATAATCCCCCGCTTCAACAGGCTGCGGCGCTGATTGCAACAGTTCGTTCGGGGATTTCTTGAGCTGCACGGCAAAGTAAAAAGTTGCCCCTTTACCCGGCGTGCTATCGACCCAGATACGACCTTCCATCATTTCAACCAGGGTCTTGCTAATCTTCAGCCCGAGCCCGGTGCCGCCATATTTTCGCGTTGTCGATGCATCACCCTGAGAGAACGCGCGAAACAGCTTTCCTTCCTGTTCTTCAGACAGACCGATACCGCTGTCGATGACACTGAACTGTAGCCAGATCGTGTCGTCATCATGACGAGGCGGATGCAGGCTTTCACAGCGTATGTTTACCTGCCCGCCGGTCGGCGTAAACTTGACCGCGTTGCCGCCCAGATTAATGAGTATCTGGGTCAGGCGGGTCGGGTCTCCCTGCAGCAGGGCAGGCATATTCTGTTCACATTCGAATCCAAGACGAATGCCTTTTTCCTGGCATTTAAGCTCGAGAATGTTCTTTAAATTGTCGAAAATCTGCGGCAGGGAGAATTCGATACACTCCAGCTCGAGCCGGCCTGCCTCGATCTTGGAGAAGTCGAGAATATCGTTGATGATGCCCAGCAGGTTTTCCGCCGACGAGTTGATCTTCGACAGGTAATTTTTCTGTCGCTCATCGAGGTCGGTTTTAAGCGCCAGGTAGGACATACCGATAATGGCATTCATCGGCGTTCGAATCTCGTGGCTCATGTTGGCCAGGAACTGCCCCTTGGCCTCGTTGGCCAGTTCGGCCTTTATCATGGCCCGGTTGATTTCCTCGGACAGGCGCATGACCTTGCTCTTCTCTTCCGCGACCTCTTTGGTCAGCGAGAATATATTCAACAGAATATCCTTAACCTCTTCGACCCTGGGAGTAAACTTGTCCATGTTGATCGGCTTGTTGGCATGGACCCTGTCGACGAGGTGTTGAACCTTTAGAATATCCTCCTTGAACAAACCGACCAGTTTGCGTGAGAACAGCAGCGTGCCAATAATGGTCACCACGAATATCGCCACACCGATTGCCATCGTCCCGATCAACAGCGGGTCGGTCTGATTTTCGTGATCGTGGTACTGGATCCGCCAGTCTGTCTGCGGCACCTTTATCCACGGAAAGCCCGAAATATCAATACTGTTAGAACCCACGACCTGCCTGGCAAACAGTTGTCCTGTGCCATCCTGTACGAAAATGGCCTGACCATCTTCCTTCAGCACAGATTCGATTTGCTGACGAATGATGTCAAGGTGAAAGCTGATGAAAACCCATCCCAGTCTCTCACCGTTCTGTTCGATAGGTTGTGAAATATCGAAATGTTCAAAGTCCGGCCGCTCGACATGAACCGGCGGACGCGCTGCAAAACCACCTTCGATGATGCGTTTGATGTCGGTCAGGCAGGCAGGCCCGACTCGCTGCATGACCGGATCGCCCAGAACATTGCCCGAGCGGTCAAACAGCGCCACACCGACAACCCCCGGTAACAGCGCGATAATGTTGCGTGACCACTGGCTGGCCGCTGCAACGTCACCGAATTGCACAATATCCCTGACCTGCACATCGCGGCTGTAGTTGCCAACGATGTTTTCGTAGAAGCTCACCAGCTGCGATATCTGAGCAGCGACCAGGCGCGTTTCATCCTGAAAATGGCGCGTCTGATCCTTGCTGAAGAAATTGACGAGATTGACCGCAATCAGCGCTGCACCGCCAAAAAAAACAACCAGCGCAATCGTGTAAAACTCCCAGATGGTCGCCTTTAAAGATTTGGTCTCGCTGCTGGCCGAACGCATCAACTAGATCACCACTTAAACTTCTCGTTAACGAATGCTGCGCCGGGCGTCAGGTCCGAAAAACGCAGACTAAACCTTGATCGGGGGATATCAGCTCAAGTATAGACCAATCATGCGCGAGCACATTTTTCCCGGGCCAGGGAGATGTCAACGGTAACGATCACGCCACCGGGGTACCGGCACTCGTCGTTACTGCTATTTACAGGTCATGAAGCTTGCGGCCAAATTGCGCCACCTGATCCCAGTCGGTGAAATCGATGACTGCATGCGGATCGGTCGGGCCGCTGGTCATCCACATGATCAGGCGTATCACGAGGCGATCCAGACGGCCGTAGCTGGGGTAGTCCAGTCGTCCTGCAAACACCTCGACATGCTGCGGCTGCCAGTTGATCTGCGACAGAAACTTGCGCACATACGGATTAGTTTGCGGCGATCGCTTGTGCGCCTTGCGCGCTACCAGATTGACCGAGAAAAAAGCGTTGGGCCGGGCATCGAGCAGCGCCTGGTTGTGCTCAACAAACCGGTAGACGGCAGGCTGGTGTTTGCCATAGCGAATGCTGGCGCCAATAACGACCTTGTCCATCGCCTGCAAATCAAAAGCGTCGGATTGCTCGACATCCGCCACGCTGACCCGATTTCCCAGCGCTTGTAACTGCTGCTCAAGGCGCTGGCAGATCTCGCGCGTATGCCCGTCTGTTGTCGAATAGAGAATGAGAATTTCTGCCATTTTCAAACCTGCCGTTGCTGCCGCCACCGGCCGATTACATCATGCTCAGGTCGCTGCTCGCAATGATCGAAGGCATACGCCGAACAATTGCCGCATAAAACATGGCCATTGATATTATTCATACTGATCATAAAGTCGTCGCTATCTTCATGCCATGCGCTGTTTTATAGTTGACGGTTCATCCCGCCGGGTAGAACTTGACCTGGGCCAGCACACAAACCAACTCATTGATAGCAGGATTCGGGCAAGCCGGGTGAACCCTACAACGAAACCAAACGAGGATTTTTAGCAATGACCCAAGATGTCGTTATATTAAGCGCTGCCCGTTCTGCCATTGGCAGCTTCGGAGGTGCACTCAGCTCCATAGAACCCTGTGAACTGGGCGGCGAAATCATGAAGGCGTCCATCGAGCGTTCCGGCGCGGACCCAGAAAAAATCAACTATGTGACCGTAGGTAACTGCATTCCCACCGATTCGCGCTTCCCTTATGTGGCGCGAGTGGCCTCGATTCAGGCAGGCCTGCCCAAGGAGTCCGTTGCCATGGCCGTCAACCGGCTGTGCAGCTCGGGCCTGCAGGCAATCATCACCACCGCGCAGAACATTCGCCTCGGTGACTGCGAATACGGCATAGGCGGTGGCGTCGAGGTCATGTCACGCTCCGGTTACATGTCAACCGCCATGCGCAGCGGCGCACGCATGGGTGATACCCAGTTGATCGACCTGATGGTCGCGACCCTGAGCGACCCGTTCGGCGTTGGCCACATGGGCGTGACCGCCGAGAACCTGGCAGATAAATGGAACATCACTCGCGAGGAACAGGACACGCTCGCGGCCGAGTCACACCGCCGCGCCGCCGCCGCGATCGAAGCGGGCCGTTTCAAGGAGCAGATCGTGCCGATCACCATCAAGGGACGCAAGGGGGACACGATTGTCGACACCGATGAACATGTGCGCCCCGGCACCACGGTCGAGACACTGGGCAAGATGCGGCCCGTTTTCCGTAAGGATGGCACGGTGACCGCAGGCAACGCCTCCGGTCTCAACGACGGCGCGGCCTTCATGGTCATGGCCTCGGCAGCCGCCGCTGAAAAGGCCGGCCTGGCCCCCATGGCGCGTCTGGTGGCTTACGCCGTGGCCGGTGTACCCAATGAGATCATGGGCGAAGGCCCGATCCCGGCTTCGAAAATGGTCATGCAGAAATCAGGGCTGAGCCTGGATGATATGGATGTCATCGAATCCAACGAGGCCTTCGCAGCCCAGGCCATCGCGGTCGCGCGCGGTCTGGGTCTGGATATGCAAAAAACCAACCCGAATGGCGGCGCCATCGCACTGGGCCACCCCATTGGCTGCTCGGGTGCATTCCTCGCGACCAAGGCGCTGTACGAACTGAAACGCATCAATGGACGTTACGCACTGGTTACCATGTGTATCGGCGGCGGCCAGGGCATCGCGGCCATCTTCGAACGCCTGTAGTACCCCCCTGTCGCCGGGCCAGCGCTGGCCCGGCGATCATCCTGTTGTGCCCCCGCTAACACCAAATCCGGATAAGGATCACATTTCCTGACGAAAATGCCTGCACGCCGCCCTGTATCACCCAACTAAGGCAGAAAATTCGGCGCTTTAATCTATAGTGGTATTCTGATACAGACCGATTTTTTGACATGTCCCTATCTGGCGATCCAGGCATTCAACAAACACTCGTCGAAGAGCGCACACTGGCAGCGTTGTACGACCTCAGTCTAAGCACACTGACGAGTGACCAGTTTCTCGGCGAGATTCTCAGCCGCCTGTGCAAGGCGCCGAATCTGCCCCGGTTGTTACCGGCCGCGTGTTATTTTCGCCGCGAGTTCGAACTGCAGGATACGCGTTTCACCCTGAGCGCAGGCCACCAGCTACCCCCTGCTCTGGACGAGTTCTTTTCCGCAGCAACCTTCAGGGACCCGCGCATACACCAGGCCGTGGAACAACGCAGCATCAAGCTGTCTACGCGGCCGGAACTCCCTCGCCTGGCAACCATTCAGGGCAGGGATATCAAGGGCATCTTTTACCTGCCCTTAAATGCCGGCGATGAGACCTTTGGCGTTATCCTGTTGTTTATCGATGAGGCCTACAAACCGGAAAAAAACGAGATCAGTTTTTTCAAGCGGGCGACACGCGCCATTGCGCGCGGCCTGGCCCAGCGCACAAGCCAGGAAAAATGGGTGCATGCCTATCAGGAACTGCAACTCAACCACATCCACCAGTTCAGCCAGATAACCCGCCTGTGTCAGGATCTCGGTCTGCCATTGAGCGCGGTCTCCGGCGTGGCGGAACAGATCGCGAAACAGAATTTACCCGCCATTCGCGACCCGGTGCAGTTGCTCAAGAGTTCGTCCAACCACCTCAAAACGCTGGTTAACAAGCTCAACGACTATGTTGCCTATGGCTCCAAACATATCGATGTTCACACCCGCGTGTTTTCGTTCAATGAATCGATTACCAGTTATCTGCGGGAAGTGCGCGCATTGGTCGAATCGCGCGGTCTGAGGTTTTCAATTCATGTCGATAAAAACATTCCGGCACAATTGATCGGCGATTTTGACAAGATCAAACAAGTGATCTCGATTCTCACCGATAATGCCATTAAGTTCACCCTGGCGGGCGAAATAGCGATTGCCATCGATGTTGTCAGGCAACAAAACAACCGCATGGATCTAGAATTCAGCGTGCAAGACACCGGTTTGGGCATTCGTGAATCGGATCAGCCGACGCTCTTCACCCAGGGCATACTTGCCCATCTAGAACAGGGCGCCGACATGCCATCGATGCGCCATGGACTGCGTCTGGCCAAGAAGTACATCGACCTCATGGGTGGACAGATCGATGTATCCAGTCGGCCAGGGGTGGGCAGCAAATTCACTTTCACCCTGCCGCTCAAACCACATGCTGAATCGTCTTCCAGCAATTCGGTCGAAGACACCCTGACCATGGAAGCCATTACCGTGCTGCCGCAAAACATGATCAGCGAAACCGAACGGGTTAAACACGACAATCACGACCTGATCAATGCCCTGTTCAATGGGCTGAACCGCAAGTTATGCGATTACGACATCACCTCCGATCAGGCGATCGATCAAATCATTCCGGTGTTGAAGAACACCGTCTATCGCAAGGATCTGAAGTCGATAAAAACCGCCATCAACAAATACGATTTCGAAACCGCCTGTCAGCTCCTGCAACAGCTATCGCAGGCTCTTGAGGTCGACCTTAGCGCGCCATGATCGCGAAATTCAACAGCCGATGCATGACGCCGCGCATGTGTTTTTGACCTGCAATAAAAAGCCCGCCGCGACTCCATGCGGGCGGGCTGCAAATCCGCAAGCAACACGGCTAGAAAGAATGGCTCCAGCTCAGCTCCAGTTCGACCTGTTCCATCTGCACCGAGCCGGTCTGGCCGGGTGTAAAAACCGGATTTGATCCCTCGATGGTTTCATTTAGCGAACGCGTGAACGCAAAATTCACCTTGTTGCTGTCACTCAATGTATAGGTGCCACCAAAACTGAAATGATCGCTGACGGTAGCGGGCGCCAGAATATTGAACAGGGCCTGACCACTGTCGAACAGCTTGGTGGCATGGCTATAACCTGCACGCAACGTCAGCTGCGGGCTTTTCCGCCATTGCAGACCCAGCTTGGCGATATCAACATCCTTCCAGCCAAAACCCAGACCACCATTGGCGCCCAGCAGCCCCTGACCAGTTGGATCATTGAAGATATTGATGTCGTTGGAATTGGACAGCGATTTAACCTCGCCGTAGTTGATGCGCTGAAGGTCCAGCACGAACTGGACATCCGAATTGATGCGGTAGGTCAGTCCCACGACCCAGGTCGACGGGGTATCGAAGTCACCCTGCTCGGCGAACAACCCCGCGTAGTCCTTGAATTCATCCATTTCCAGGCGACTCTGCCAGGACACGCCCAGGGTCAGCTTATCGCTTACATCACCAAGCCAGCCGATGCGCAGCCCATACCCGGTCGATGTGTCGTACCCGTTGTTGGTGACCTTTCCCGGCACCGTGGTGAACTGGTTGAATGGCTGCAGACCTTCGGCCTTGAAACGCTGATAAGCCATAATTGGCATTATCCCTACCCATTGCCCGTCAGCTATCTGCTGTGCATAGGTGACACCAACGAACAATTGGGCGAAATCAACGCCGGTCGGCGCACTCGAGCCACCAAAACTATTGAATACCGCAGTATTGTATTCGGTATTCATGCCCCCGTTGGCGCCAACCGACACACCAACACTGCTGGACTCTGACAATGGCTTGTTCCAGCCGAAATGCGGAATGAAGAACAAATCGTTATCACTGGTATATTCACCGGGCGCAATCTGGAAAGGCGGATTGCCATTATTATCGGCGGTAAAACCCCGGTTGGAAGGGCTGAACAGCGCGATGCCGGTATCGATGCGGTGACCCACCAGCGCCATACCCGCGGGATTGGTTGCTGCCGACATGCTGTCCTGGGGCAGGGCAACACCTGCACCGGCAATACCCTTGTTAATCGTTCCAAAGCCAGTTGGTGAATAGCCATTCGTGGCCAACAGGGCTGGACTCGCCAGTGATAGCGTGGTCATAAGGACCGCACCGGGCAGCGTTTCGGAAAAAAAAGTTCGTTTCGATGTTACAGTCATTAGTAGGCTCCTTTGACACATCCCTGCGCGTTATTTTTTAATGGGGTTAAAGTAAACACCTGCCATATCCAGACGCATGGCCAGTGACGAGGCTTGATTATAAGTATTTACTAATATTCTAATCAATAGGCCAAGGTCTGACCTGCATGCCGGCACGCGAGGCGTTCTTGCTCTGGATCAAATAGCAGGGAATTTTACGAATGGCGCCTGTCGCCAGTTTACTGCAGCCATCAAACGCCGCGCGCAAACACCAGCGTGAAAAGAAAACGACTGCCCTGTTGCGGCTGACTGCTCACGACCATGTCGCCGCCCATCAAGGCCACGATGTGGCGGCTGATCACCAGCCCCAAACCAGCACCTCCATGCTCACGTGTATTGGAGTTATCGGCCTGATCGAATGGCTGAAACAGCCTGTCGATCAGTTCGCCGGGCATGCCGATGCCGTCATCCTCGATGCTGAAATCGACAACCGCGCTCGCGTCCTCGAGCCTGGCCAGCTGCAGGCTTAATTGCGCACGGGTTCCAGCAGGATTGAACTTGATGGCGTTGTTCACCAGGTTCTGCAACACCTGGGCCATGCGCCGGGCATCCCCCAGCAAATCGTCCGGCAGCCTGTCATCGATGCTGAGCACCAGATTGATACCTTTCTTATGCGCCAGCTCGTTTTGCCCCTTGAGACAGTCCTCGACCAGTTGGCGCAGATTCAATGGCGCGGTTTCAAGCTGCATTGCGCCGCTGTCGATGCTTGAAAAATCCAGAATATCGGTGACGATGAGGCGCAAATGTTCGCCCGATTTGACGATTCGGTCGAGCCGGCTGCGTTGCGTCTCGTTGAGTTCTGTTCGCCCCAGCAGGTGAGCCATACCGCTGATGCCGTTGAGCGGGGTCAGCAACTCATGGCTGATGTTGGCCAGAAATTGAGACTTGGCACGGTCAGCCGCCAGCGCCCGGTTGCGCTGCTCTGCCAGCCGGTGACTGAAATCACTCAAGCGTTCAATCAACTCATCGAAGGTGCGCGCCACCAGGCCGATTTCATCTCGCCGCGCAAGTAACTTTTGCGTCGGATGATAGCCTGCATCCAGACGTGCTTCGCGGATGCTGCGCAACAGGTCGTTGGTGGGTTTGCCAAGATAATGGTTCAGCAGCAGATACAACAAACCCATGCCGAGTGCGACGGCCAACGCCATGTATAGCAACATCGAATACATGAACGAGGTGATCTCATCATCGATCATCTGTGCGTTCAGCACCACGATGATATATCCCAAAGGCTCCTGCTTATCCGGCCCCAGTGGATAGGATGCAAAAAGAATATCCCGAGAGTGCTGCGGAGCATCGATCAGCTGCGCATAGTCGCTGATCAAAGGTGGCCAGGCCGGCAGCTTGCTCTGGTACAACACCCGCTGGTTACGATCGATAATGGCCGCCTGGCGAATCCCCGGATTATCCTTAACCATCTGGTCGAGCTGTTTGTCAAAGTCGGAAAACTCGTGCAGATACAGCCCCAGTTTGAGCAGGCGACTGATTTGTGCCGCCAGCTCACGGGCCGAGATGCTGGCGCGCTCGGTTACCAGCACCTGGTAGCGGCCGTGGTAGCTGTTTGATACCAGGCGTATATTGAGTAACGCAACCACGCTAATGGCGACCAGCGCCACCAGCATGATGCGGGTTCGTAACGACACCGTTATTTATTCCACACGTAATCGCTGATGATGTGAGTGGTCAGCAACAGTTCGCTGTCAATCTCAATACCCAGCTTGCGCGCCCGCGCCAGACTGATCACCGGCTCACCAGACTTACTGGCAACCATGGGGATGCTGCCCGGCGACACAGCGTCGAGGAGGATGCGCCGCGCCATCTTGCCCGCCTGCAGGCCCTGCTGATAGCCAGACACCGTCACCGCACACAGGGTGCCGCGTTCGACCCGTGTCTGCCAGAAGGAAAAATCGGGCAAGGCGCTGTGTTGCTCGGTCCAACGCAACACCGTTTCATAATCGACATTGTTGCCTTTTTCATCCTTCAGGTTGAATACCCCAAGCATGGCAATGGCATCGGCAGTCTGTTGATAATCAGCGACCTTGCGCTTGAATTCATCGAAGCGATGAATCAGTGCCCAGTCGACAATTTCAAGGTCGGGGAAATTATTGATCTTGTCGCGAATCCGCCCGATCACGCCTTTCCAGGTTGGATCATCATCCACCACCACGGCGATGCGGCGCACATTCGGCTGCAGACGCAATAACAGGTTCAGGGTGGCATTGAAATGTTCGTGTTCGATTACCCCGGTCACGTTCTCAGCACCCAGAAAACCATACTCAGCAGGATCGCGGTTGACGCCACTGAACACCACGGGCAATTCGCTATTGACGTAATCCTCGGTCAGGTAACGCTGCACATAATCGTCGTTGACGTATAACAGCTGCGGCTTCCATTCGCTTATCAAACGTCTCGCCTCGGTTATCCTTTCGCTTATGACCTGCCTGTCCGCCTGCCGCTTGGTATCCAGTTCAACCACCCGGTATTCGACATCCAGATCTGACAGGGCGCTCTTGAAGCCCTCCAACTGGTCGATGTTCCACTTCCAGGTCATGTGATAACTGGGCACATGCAGAATGCGTAATGGCTCGGCGGCGACAGCAGGCTGCGAATGCATCGACAGCCAGGCTGAGACCAGTATTAAAGTTATTTTCCACATACGAACAAGAAACTTGCCAATCCGTTGCCAAAAACGTTCGTGCGACCTGTACTGATTATCTTTAAAGTTTGCCACGACGACTCCGCCAGCACTTTAAGCTCACCACTGATTATATCAGACGCTACAGTCAAGTCGGCGAAAATGCGTTACCGCATCGCGCCAAATCCATCCGGTATCAGATCAATATCAAATCGCCGACCAGATACAACTTAGTTGTACAAGTATTGACTTTATGTACAACTAAGCCTAGCATTCAAAGTTATACAGAGAGAGAAGATATGTACAACTTTGAAATCGATCGAATCCGCCTTGGCATCAGCAGTTGCGTGCTGGGTGAAGAAGTACGCTTTGACGGTGGTCACCGGCGTAGCCATTTTTGCAGCGAGGTTTTGTCCGAATACGTCGAGTACGTACCGGTATGTCCCGAGATGGCCATCGGTTTAGGCACACCGCGACCCAGCATCAAACTCAAACGCAGCCATTCCAGCGGCCAGCCTGACAAACCCACGATCTCAGCGGTAACCTCCACAGGTCAGGACGTGTCTGTGGCGCTGGAACAATTTGGTCAGCGCATGGCCAGAGAGCTCGATTTTCTGAGCGGTTACATTGTGTGCGCGAAATCGCCCAGCTGCGGCATGGAACGCGTTCGCCTCTACGACGCCAACGGCCAGAACCCAGCCAAGGAAGGTATTGGCCTGTACACCCAGCAGCTCATGCAGGCCAACCCGCTGCTGCCGATCGAGGAAAACGGGCGCCTCAACGATGCCGCCCTGCGCGAAAATTTCATCACCCGGGTATACGCCTACCACGACTGGAAAGGTATGCTGCATGACGGTTTAACACCCGCTGCGCTGGTCGCCTTCCACAGTCGCAACAAGTTCCTGCTGCTGGCGCATGATCCCGACACCTACTACCGGCTCGGCCCCTTGTTAAGTGACCTGTCGCATGACCTCGAAGCCAGGGCAAATACCTACATCCAGGGTTTCATGCAGGCCCTGAAAAAAGTCGCCACGCGCAAGCGTCAATGTAATGTGCTGCAGCACATCCAGGGATTTTTCAAGGAACACCTGACGCCGTCACAACGTGAGGAACTGACCGAGGTCATCGAACGCTACCGGCTTGGAATGTCACCGCTAATCGCGCCGCTAACGCTGATCAACCATTTCCTGCGTGAGCATCCAAACGCCTACCTGCATCAGCAGCGTTACCTCAAGCCCTATCCCGACACACTGGCNCTGCGTTATGGCATGTGAAGGCAAGTACCCGATCCGCGAGATCGCCGAGCTGACCGGCGTCAACCCGGTCACCCTGCGTGCCTGGCAGCGTCGCTACGGGCTGATCAAACCCGCCCGCACCGACAGCGGACATCGCCTGTATTCCGACGATGATCTTGAACGGATCAAGCGCATTCTGGGCTGGCTCGAACAGGGCGTGAGCATAGGCAAGGTGCGCGCCTTGCTCGATCAGCCTGACGCCACGCCGATGGCGCCGGAATGGCAAGACACCGTCGACAACCTGGTCGCGGCATCGATCGAATTGCGCACGGGCAAACTCGACAGTCAGTTACGCGAACTGTCACGCCAGTACCCGACCGAGGGATTTGTGCACAACATCGTGCGCCCGTGGCTGCAACAACTGGCGCAGTTGGTACGCATCGATCAGCCGCTGATTGAACAAATGAGCCGCCAGCTGCTGATGGAATTGCTCGGGCGCTTCATCAAGTCACGTTCCGGGCCGCTCATCGCGGTGGTGCGTTGCGGCAGGGCCCATCCGCTTGAAAGCGTGCTCGCTCGTTACCAGTTGCAGGGGCTCAAATGCCGCAGCATCGATCTGGGCGAACTCGAACCTGATCAACTGGCGCTGGCGGTACAGCGCGTCCAGGCAGCGGCATACCTGGTCATCCCCGGCACCGGGCTGAACGAAAGCTGGTTCGATAAACATCGCGCACACTGGCCACAAACCACGCTGTTTAGCGGGGAGATTGCTCGTATCTACGCGCAGAGCGGATGGCTGCCGTATGCCTATGCTGAATCCATCGCCCAACTGGTCAAAGACAATGACGCACTGTCTGGCCTGGTTTAGAAACGACCTGCGCGTCAGCGACAATCCGGCATTACATCACGCCCTGCAACAGGCCTCGCAAAACCGGGGCACGGTGAGCGCGCTGTTTATCGACTGCCCGGTGCAGAACCGCTTGCACGGTCAATCCGCCATTCAGGCCGATTTCATTCGGCGCAACCTGGACGCACTCGATGCAAGCCTGCAATCGGTGGGTATCGCGCTGCATCGATTGCGATGCGAAACCTATACCCAGGTACCTGCCTTGCTGGAACAATTCTGCCAACAACACGCCGTCGACAAGATCTTCGCCAACCGCGAGGTTCCGATCAACGAGCGCCAACGCGACAAGGCCGTCAAGCAGCAGCTCGATATTCCGCTACAGCTTTGCAATGGTGATTGCGTCATGCTGCATGGCAGCGTGACCAAAGCTGACGGCGAGATGTATAGGGTATTCACGCCGTTCAGCCGGGCCTGGTTGCAACAACTGCAACATCAGGGTTACAGTCTTCATCCAGCGCCGCCTGGCTCACGCCTCGCCGCAGCCGACGAACACGCCTGGCCGGCGGGAGAAAGCGAGGCCTTGAAACGCCTGGATGCATTCTGCCAGCAGCCACTGCGCGACTATTCGACACGGCGTGATTTTCCATTCGAACACGCCACCAGTACACTGTCCCCTTATTTGGCCATCGGTATTTTGTCACCACGCCAGTGCCTGGCAGCCATCGAAAAATCGCTCGGCTTCCTGCCCATGAGCAAGGGCGAAACCGGTTTTGCCTGGCTTAACGAGTTGATCTGGCGCGAATTCTATCGCCACCTGATGGTGGTGTTCCCCGAACTCTCGATGAACCGCCCGTTCAAGCCCGAAACCGCTAATCTGCAGTGGTCCGACAACGAGCGACATTTCGCGGCCTGGACAAGCGGGCACACCGGTTTTCCCATCGTCGATGCCGCCATGCGCTGCCTGGCGGAAACGGGCTGGATGCATAATCGTCTGCGCATGATTGTCGCCAGTTTCCTGACCAAGGACCTGCAGATACACTGGCGTCGGGGCGAGGATTATTTCATGTCAAAACTGATCGATGGCGACCTCGCCGCCAACAATGGTGGCTGGCAATGGGCCGCCAGCACTGGCGCCGATGCGGCGCCCTACTTCCGCATATTCAACCCGGCCACACAGGGCGAGCGCTTTGACCCCGGCGGCCTGTTCACCCGTCGCTGGCTGCCGGAGCTAAAAAAAGTACCCGACAAGTATTTATATCAGCCGCGCATCTGGCTCGACCAGAATGACCCCGGCAATCTTTACCCTCAACCTGTTGTCGATCATCGCCGTGCCAGAGCGCAGACTCTGGCGCGTTTTAAGGCGATCCAGATCCCAACCCGCACATGACATACCCGGAGCAATACCATGCAAAGCGCCAACCGAGCCGCCTTTGAATTCTCGCTGCAATGGCAAAGCCATGTCGCCAGCCATGTCGATCGTTTATATATTGGCAAAATCGACTTCTGGCGCGACATCTTTCCTGATGACATGCAGCAGGCAGCCGAGCTGCAACCTGGAGAATCTTTGAGCAGGACCTTCGCCGCCGGCGAATTGATCACGCCACACGACCCCGGCCGCCGGGTGCGCTTTCGCAAAAATCTGTTCGACAGCAGTCAGTCGCAATTGCTGATCATGCCACGCGTGGGGCGCTTCTACCCCCAGGGTTTTGCGCCACGCGCTTTCAACTGCTACAAAGGTGATTTCACCCCGTTTCGGCTGGTTGATATCGATGGCAACAGCATGCTTGGCGATGCCAATCACCCGCTCGCGCGTTTTAACCTGACACTCGACGCGACCTGCATCGAAAAACTGGGCCCGATCGAAGAACATGGCGGGGTATGTCATGACATCGCCGAGGAGGTCACCTTACGTGGCCCCGGCATGCAGGCGCCGCACCGCGAAACCGATACTGATTTTTTCGGCTTTTATCCGTTTTTACGCGACAACGAGGATGACGATGCCGATTTCTACCGTGAGCCGCGCCTGATTCCCCACCTCGACAGCCTGGCGCGCCAACAGGTCAGTGAAATCTATGGCCGCTTGCTTGGCCAGGGCGCCAGGGTGCTCGACCTGATGTCGAGTTATTTGTCGCATGTTCCGGAGGAACTCAATCTGCAGCTCACCGGTCTGGGTATGAATGGCGAGGAAATGGAGAGCAATGCTCAGCTGTCAGCATTCAAGGTTCAGGACCTGAACCGACAGGCGACCCTGGAATTTGACGACAATGCCTTCGATGCCGCGATATGCACCTCGTCGGTGGAATACCTTAGCGATCCGTTGGCTGTATTCGGCGAGATCGCGCGCGTGGTAAAGCCGGGTGGATTCTTTGTTTGCACATTTTCCGATCGCTGGTTCCCCGGCAAGCAGATCCAGCCCTGGGGGGAGATGCATCCATTTGAACGGCTGGGCCTGGTGCTCGACCTGTTCCGCAAGGAAGGGCTATTTGAACATCTGCATAGCGAATCAATTCGCGGATACCCGCGTCCGGACGACGACCGACACGCCGCGACCATGGCCCATGCTGACCCTGTTTTTGCGGTCTGGGGTCAGGTCGCCATGTAACGGACATCCCGACGCACTGTTACGTATTGCCGAAGCCCCGGTTTGTCGCCTGTTGTAGCCCGGGCGAGCAGCGGGGTGTTTCGGCCCCTTTTGCCCTGAAGTTCACAAAAAAGCGATATTTTGCAACCTTTTTTGAGACTTCAACCGCAACAACAATGGCCCCTTCTACAAAAATCAGCATTTTTGGATAGACTTATTGAACAAATCACCGGGCTAAAGGCTCGTCAACATCAATCAAGAAAGTATTTCAGGCAGTTTGATATGATTTCGGCAAAACCGTGCAGGTCATCGCTGACAGGGCGCATGGAAACCCCCATTCTGCTGATTCTGGTCGTACTAACGGCCTTGGCTGGCATGGCGGCGCTGCTGATCTTCTCGATCAACACCATCAACAAACTTACCCAACAACATCTTCATTCCCAGGTTGAGGTTGCAATCGATGTCGAACACACGCGTTTGAATGATCTGGTGGTTGAATACAGCTACTGGGACGAGGCCTACCAGAAACTGGTACTCAAGCGCGATTTGGAATGGGCCGATGAAAATATAGGCGCTTACCTCAACGACAGCTACAGCATCGATCTGGCCCTGGTTATCAGCGCAGATGAGCGCATCATTATCGCGTTTGAGAATGGCAAATCAGCCCCTGACATCGAATCAACGGCGTTGTTGCAGGCCCTGCAAAGTCTGCTACACGCAAGCCGTCAAACCTACACAGAACCCAACCCGCAAAAAGGATTTATCGTATACCGTGGCGACGCCTACATGTTCAGCCTCGACAGCTTCACCCCGGAGTATGCGCACAGCCACAAGACCGATGGCAGTGTGCTTGCCCTGGGGCGCAAGCTCGACGAGCACTACATCAGCCAAATCAACAATACCTACCGCCTGCCAGGCCTGCATCTGTCTGACCTGGGACACACCCGCGACAGCCGACTGCTGTTGCGCTCAGCGCATAACCGAGTGGTTGCCGCGCTCGGTTGGCCAAAAGCCGCCCCTGCAACGCAATCCTTCAAGGTGGTTTTTGCGCCTTTGCTGGCTCTGGTCGCTTTAATGATCGGACTTGGGGCATGGATTCTGCGACGGGAAAACATCAAACGCTGCCAGTACGAAAAACACCTGCAAAACCTGGCGCGCACCGACCCGTTGACCGGCATCCTGAATCGGCGCGCGTTTTACCAGATGGTGACGCGCGAGATGGGCCGCGTGCATCGCGACCATAGCGACCTGACCATGCTGGTGCTGGATCTCGATCACTTCAAGGCGATCAACGACCAGTTCGGCCACGAGACCGGCGATTCGGTTCTGCAGGCCTTCACCCAGCTCATCCGCGACAACCTGCGCGAAGCGGACATCTTTTCGCGCATAGGCGGCGAAGAGTTTGCCCTTGCGCTGCCAGGCACCAACGAACAACAGGCCCTCGAAATGGCCGAACGCCTGCGGCGCAAGGTCGCTGCACTGAAGATCTTTCACGACCTGAAAAAAATGCAGATCACGGTGAGTATCGGTATCAGCCAGTACCAGCCCGGCGACACCCACGAATCACTGATCACCCGCGCCGACCGCGCGATGTATCACAGCAAGGACAACGGTCGCAACCAAAGCTCGATACTTGCCCGTTGAACACGGACGCGGTGACGGTCGGGGCTTGCCATACAATAGCCGCGATACCAGAATAATGCCCTTGACAGGTGGGTACCCGCACTGAAACCACCCACCAACTGACCGCGCACGATTGCAGAATCAACCCAATGCCCACGCACCCACAACACGACCCGGCCCTGCAGCGTTTTCGCTGGCTGCTATGGAGCATCGTACTGCTGGTGCTGATATGGCAGCTGCTGCCGTGGCTTACGGGTCTGCTGATCAGGCCCAGCAGCGAGCCGCGCGCCGTAACCGCTCGCGGCGAGCTCGCCGAGGACGAACGCGCCACCATCGAAATCTTTCAACAGGCCAGTCCCTCGGTCGTGTTCATCAGCACCAGCCAGCGCGTGCGCGACTTCTGGACACGTAATATATTCAGCGTTCCGCGCGGCAATGGCTCGGGTTTCATGTGGGATAACCTTGGCCATGTTGTGACCAACAATCATGTCATTGCCGGCGCTTCCGAAGCCAGCGTGCGCCTGAATGACGGCCGCAGCTACAACGCCGTGCTGGTTGGCGCCAGCCCGGCACACGATCTCGCCGTTTTGCGCATCAGCATCGCCTTCGATCAACCGCCTCCAGTGCCTGTCGGCACCAGCGCTGACCTCAAGGTCGGGCAAAAGGTATTCGCCATCGGCAATCCGTTCGGCCTCGACTATACCCTGACCAGCGGGTTGGTATCGGCGCTGGATCGCACTATCGATACCGAACAGGGCGGCGCCATCGAACACCTCATCCAGACCGATGCGGCAATCAACCCCGGCAACTCTGGAGGACCTCTGCTGGACAGCGCCGGACGTCTGATCGGCATCAATACCGCCATTTTCAGCCCGTCGGGCGCGTATGCCGGTATCGGCTTCGCGGTACCGGTGGACACGGTGAACCGCGTGGTGCCGCAGCTGATCGCGCGCGGGCGCTATATTCGTCCGAGCCTTGGTGTGAGTGTCGATGAAGACCTTAATCGACTGGTGACCCAGCAACTCGATGTCGAGGGCGTTTTGCTGGTGCAGGTGCAACCCGGCTCGGCCGCTGAAAGAGCAGGACTGCGGGGGACCCGACTCGACCCGAGCGGCGACATCATACCCGGCGATATCATCACCGAGTTGGGCGGACAAGCCGTGGCCTCGGTCTCCCAGTTGTTATCACGACTCGACGATTACCGTGTGGGCGACCAGGTCACACTTCGCATCTGGCGTTCAGGACAACAGCAGGAGATCGAGGTTGTGCTGCAAGGGGGTAGCTGACAACCCCTGATAGAGCCGAATCAGGCGATCATTTGGCTATTATGGCCGATCGGCTCCGTAACACCTTGAGGAACCCTCGCCCACACGCGCTCATGGAAATAATAGGCGATGGTGTTGACTGCCGGCTCCACCATCGCGATGGCGCTACCCACCAGTATGTCACCCGTCATCAACCAGCCGACACTGAACGCGACGGTGAAATGCACAACTGCGAAACTCACGGTTTTTTTCATGTCTGCGACTCCGGTGAAATATTCGATGGTTTAATTATTGCTCAACCCAATGAATATATAAAAACGTTTGTATTTATTATTTTAATCGGTTATTCCTATCATAAAATGCGCGGATTTAGCTTCGCTGAGCTCGTTATCACAACGTTACAAGGAGCCATACCGGCCCGGAATCAGGAGAAAACCGCGGCATGGCCACGACTCGGAATGGATCGAACTGGGTGTTACAAAGCGTGCCGCCCAGGGCCAACAGCGGCCAGTCTTTGGCGCTGGTGTCGCTTCCTTGACTAGTTCCTCAGCGACTGCGGATTGACCCAGCCATCCCAACCCAGCCAGTCGCTGGCATCGGGATCATCCACTGCAGGAGGCTGATTGGACGTGCTGGAAAACCAGCGGTACCAGGGATTCAATACCAGGCCACTGATGACTGCTTGTGTATAAATTGAGGTTTTCATGTGACCAGCATAAATCTGGTCGAACAGTTTTAATAATCGTTTATATTTTGCCTTGTGATCGACAATATCTATCGATGAATTCAGGCCGCCACATCGATTTGTTGCAGGGCGCCGGCCTGACCCGATTCGGTCACGAACAAACCTGAACTGCGCAACTGCCCGGTCAACTCACCGCTGGCTTCGAGCAGTTGAAACGGCGTCTCTACATTACCGAGAAACAACGCGCCGACGTTGCCCTGCTGTAATGTCAGCAACTGCTGCTGGCCATCTGCGCCGGGATGAAACAAGCGCAAGCGCGTGA
>JGI10211J34971_10000227_pt1 | contig 44188 bp, 45 predicted proteins | sample Etolagsediment_FD_34971 | JGI IMG/M metagenome (IMG submission 34971) | reverse complement strand
AAGGAAAAAGCTTTACCAATACTGTTAACTGTTCATGAAGGTTTATCTTCAAGTCAATTTCGTCAAGCTGATAAATACATGGAAAACAATGATCTTATAGAGGTTTACTACATTAGAAGTGGTTTAGTTCCTGATGAAAGAGTTACCGATGATGAAATTACACCCTACATGTTTAAGAATGGTAAATTGGTCTCAATCGGTTGGGCAAAACTCGGTGGCATAAAAGCAACAGCACATTAGGAAGATAAATGTTAATAACTATAATTATAATTTCCTTGATCGCTATTTGGTTAATTTGGTCGCGATATTTCTCAAACAAACTTATAAAAAAAGGATTTGAATTAGTTTCAAAAGATAATCCAGTACGAGTAGATGTCGCCTTAAGAGAGGTAATGGGTTATTGCGAAAGAAACCATTTAGATTATCGCTACATAAAAAGTCAGGAAGCCATAGTAATTGAAATGGAAAATGAATATGGAGGAGTTACTATTTGGGGTGATGGTAATTTTAGGCTTGGATCATGCGTTTTTTCAGTTGACTAATGACAATAACTGATATTCGTGCAACTAACATTTTTAGTATCGGTATAGAAGATTACTATCGTTATGATCATTTTTACGTAAATCTTGACATAGAAGATAGCTTTTCAAATGAGGTGATGCCAGCAGATGCTATTGATGATTTAGTTTTGGATATTTTAGAAGTCATTTCTTGTGATGTGGAGAAACATACTGCTAAGTTTTCTTTCATGTTTGAGAGTGATTGGATGCACTATGATTTCACTCTCTCTAAAATAGACGATAATTTCATTAAAATTGTGAGAAAGAAAACATATACAAGTTGCGAAGACATCCCAAAAAGAAATGAGTTCTTCGATAGATACTGCGTGGAACTTGAGAACTGTAAACTCTACGATGAGATCACTTCAAAAGTGACTGTGGAAACATTTTATGTAGAAACAGAGGTGTTAAAAAAAGAGGTAAAAAGATTTCAATCATCATGCCAAACTCATCGAGGTATAGAGCATACTACTATGCTATACGAATTAAAGCATCAGGGAGAGCGAATCTGTCCTCTACCGCCTCAATGGGCAAAGGTTAATCAAGCATTACGCAGGCAGAAGCCTGAAGGTGCTACAGAGCCGCCTGCACCATTTATACTATCTGCTTGGTCGATGAGAAAGGATGTAAAGCATCAACAATGGCTTAAGACAATAGAGTGGGCAAAAGAGCATGGATTGTATAATATTATAGAGAAGCTATCAGATGAGGATTATATTTATTTTGATTCGGATAAAACATGACAATTGAAGAAATAATATGCAAATGTCCACATTGTGGTGAGCTTGTTGAGACTTATCGTGTAATGTCACAAAACACTTTTGGTGCTGAATTTTGGAGTGATGGAAAAGCCAATGGATTAATGATGGAGGATACAAGCTCTATTAAAAGATGTCCACACTGCAAAGAAAAAGTTTGGGCAGGAGAATTTAAAGAGGTAGCTAAAGAAGATATTCCCGAAGATCATCCACTAAACCCATATTTTTACAAAATATTTGTAGAGAGATATGGAGAAGATTTGGAAGGTTTATTTGGAGGGATAAGAGATTTGGTTCCTATGTGCCATCTCATAGAGCAAGAGCTTCGTCTTGTTGAGCAGATGTTAAAAAAGCAAGGTCGCTGGGAACGTGACTTTGAGAATCCTATTTGGCTAAATAATATAAGAATAGCTTTATATCGTTACATAAAAAGTCTTTATCAAATGAGTGATCCTAAAAGTGATCCTAAAGTTGCAGATACATTAATTAAGTCAATTTTCGAATACCACTAACTACTGTATAGTCTTCCAGGTTGTATACATATATAACAACATTACATACAAAAGATACACTTCTAGAAAAGAAAGACTCATAAATATGAGATACATCAGCAATATTTAGACCACCTACACCACAGCCGAGTAGAGGTAGTACCAGCTTAATGGATTCAGAGTTCTTTGTTGTATACCATTCCAAATAGAGTTCAATGTTTTCTAGGGTTAGTTTAATATCATCAAGAGTAGGGTACTTATTATTTCCTTTTGTGTATTGATTGTAATCCATAATCGCAGCATGCAATGAATATGTGAAATTCGTTGCATTTGCAGATGATGTAGCAACAACATCACCTTTTGATAGAGGTTGTCCTAGTAATTCCAATTTTAATCTCATCTCTTCTTGTAGTTCTACTCCACAATGACGCTTAAAGGACATTGATACGCCTGAACCTAATAGTAAGCGTGTATTAGATGCATTAACGATAAATGTAGCATTATCTTCTTCTAGTAGATTACCTTGTTTAATGCTGATTTGATATGCCATTGATTCTTTACCTTTTTAATTTTATATATTATGGCCATACTTTATGTAAAATAAAATTAGAAAGATGATATTTATTGAAGGATTATTAGTATATGTAAAATCATAGTAATCCACCAATTCTAATCACAAGTGCAATTCCACCTCAAGAACATCTTCTTACTTGGGATAGTAAAGCTATGGATAAAGATAAAGAGTTACTATCTTCTAATTTTCCACTAATTTTAAGTATTTTGAATGAAGGGTTTAGAGCAGTTGGTACCACAGCTAAAATAAAACTAATAAATAAATCGGATGTATCTTCATAACCAAAAAGTATTAAACGAGTTTTTTAATACAAAGGTATCCCCTAGAGTATCCCCTAACAGTTATAAAAAGTGATTAAATGCCTTAAATAAGGGCTTTGAAGATGGTGCGGATGAGAGGACTCGAACCTCCACGCCGTAAAGCACCAGATCCTAAGTCTGGCGTGTATACCAATTTCACCACATCCGCATGTGATTAACACTTATTTCTCTTCGCAAGGCGAAAGCTTTAGTGTCTAAATAAATAATGGACTTTGTTCATTATTTATGGGTTAACAATAGTAAGTGGTACACCCATTAGGATTCGAACCTAAGACCCTCGCCTTAGAAGGGCGATGCTCTATCCAGCTGAGCTATGAGTGCACAAAAAATAATAATAAATAACATAACTGATTCATTAAGTGGTACGCCTGAGAGGACTCGAACCTCTAACCCTCAGATCCGAAGTCTGATGCTCTATCCAATTGAGCCACAAGCGCTTCGGGGGTTACCCAATTAATTACCAATGGGGTGGGCGACGGGACTCGAACCCGCGACAACCAGTACCACAAACTGGCGCTCTACCAACTGAACTACGCCCACCATAATTAAATGATTACTTATTATTAGTTGTTAAATATCTAAATGGTCGGAGTGAAAGGACTCGAACCTTCGACCCCCTGGTCCCAAACCAGGTGCGCTACCAGACTGCGCTACACTCCGTTACTTCAAACCTACAACATGAGGTTAAAAAGGAACGCAATTATAGTCAAAAGGTTTTAATTTGTCAATAGTATTTTTCGTTTTTTGTAAAAATACTTATTTTCTTTGCCTTATGCCAATATATTTACCTCTCTACCTAAGCCATATGACAAAAACTATCTTATACAATAAAAGAATTACTCTCACATAAAAGGCACCTTTATATGAATGAATTTTTTACTGCGATCAACGATTTTCTAGGACAAATACTCTTTTTTGATATCCTCTTTGGTAGCGTTCAGGACACGACTATACCTTTCTTGGTAGCGTGGCTGATCACCGGGGGAGTTTATCTTACGGTCAAAATGGGCTTTGTCAATCTGCATATGCTTAAACACTCATATCATATCATCATGGGACACTACAAAACAAAAGAAGACAAAGGGACCATTGCACCCTATAAGTCTCTAACTACAGCCCTTTCAGCTACTGTTGGACTTGGAAATATCGCGGGGGTTGCCATCGCGATCGCCATCGGTGGTCCAGGGGCAACGTTTTGGATGATTGTTGCAGGTTTTTTAGGTATGACCCTCAAGTTTACTGAAGTGACGCTTTCTTTGAAACATAGAGAGTTTTTGCCTGATGGGACTATTATGGGCGGAGGGATGGAGTATCTCTCAAAAGGTTTGGAACAGAAAGGATTTGCACGCTTTGGTAAGGTGTTGGCCATTGTCTTCGCACTCTTTATGATAGGTGGTGCCATAGGAGGAGGCAATACCTTTCAAGTTTCACAAGCCGTAGGCGCCATTGGTAATGAGGTTTCTTTTGTCAAAGAAAACCCTTGGATCTTTGGAGTTGTGCTCGCAGTACTCACAGGATCTGTCATCATAGGTGGCATCACACGTATCGCAGATACTACGTCAAAGATCGTTCCTCTTATGGTAACGATCTATATCGCTGCATCACTATGGATACTTATTGTACACAGTGATGCCATCCCAGCAGCCTTTACCATGATCTTTACTGAAGCATTTATGCCAACAGCGGTTGCAGGAGGGATGATAGGCGTGATCGTACAAGGTTTCCAGCGCGCCGTGTTCTCTTCTGAAGCAGGTCTGGGGTCTGCACCGGTTGCACATGCCCCTGCACGGGTCAAGTACCCTGTTCGCCAAGGTATGGTAGCCCTTTATGAACCTTTTATCGATACCATCATTGTCTGTACCATGACAGCACTCGTTATCATCATCACGGGCGTATGGGATCCAGCCAATGGTTATGCAAACCTGATCGAAGCAAAAGAGGGAGCGGCACTCACGGCAGCAGCTTATGGTACAGTGATCAGCTGGTTTCCTACAGTACTCTCTGTTTCTATCTTTCTCTTTGCCTTCTCTACCATGATCTCTTGGTCATATTATGGAGAGAGAGCATGGGTATACCTCTTTGGAAGTAAAAGTTCAGTGCTTTATAAAGTAATCTTTTTGAGTTTTATCATCATGGCAAGTATCGTAGATACAGGCGTAATGGTTGATTTTAGTTTTTATCTGATTCTTGGCATGGCATTACCAAATATCTTGGGTCTCTACATTTTAAGCGGGGATGTGAAAAAAGATTTGAAAATCTATCTTGAAAAACTAAAATCAGGGGAGCTTGACAAAGAAGCGATACGGGATTAACCCGCCAAAGAGGTGCAAGGTATTGCACCAAAATTTTTAAATAAGCGATTAAATAAGTTCTGCTTTTTTCTCGCCTTTTTCAAGGTGACCTATCACATAACCATCTGTATTTGCAAGGACAGCATCTACATTTTCAGGTTCTACCACCCATACCATTCCTACGCCCATGTTAAAGGCTCTATACATCTCATCTTCGTCCACATATTGACCCATAAATTCAAAAATAGGTAAAACTCTGATACTCTCTTTGTTGACTATGGCTTTCATGCCTTCAGGAAGGACTCTAGGAAGGTTTTCTACGATTCCCCCACCCGTGATATGGGCCAAAGCTTTTACGTGCTGTTTGTTGGCTTTATACTCTTTTACATAGATACGTGTGGGTTCAAGTAAAGTCTCTACCAACGGTTTGCCTTCAAACTCAGTTTCAAGGCTCATACCCAGCTTATCGAATAAAAGTTTTCTAACCAGAGAATATCCGTTAGAATGAATACCTGAACTTGGCATAGCAATAAGTATCTGACCTTCTTTTACGTTGGCTATAGTATCCATTTCTGCGCGTTCTGCGATACCTACTGCAAATCCAGCAAGGTCAAAGTCATCATCTGAATACATACCCGGCATTTCAGCTGTTTCACCACCTACTAAGGCACATTCAGATCTACGACATCCCTCGGCGATACCCGCTACTACATCTTTTGCATTCGCAGGAAGTAATTTGCCTGTTGCATAGTAGTCCAAAAAGAACATCGGCGTACCGTTATTACAGATAAGGTCATTCACACACATGGCCACAAGGTCGATACCCACGGTATCAAGTTTACCACTCTCAATAGCGATTTTGAGCTTTGTTCCTACACCATCTGTCGCAGAGAGTATTACCGGTTCTTTATAGCCTGTTGGAAGGGCATAAGCACCTGCAAACGAACCGATACCGCCGATCACATTTTTATCAAAAGTAGATTTTACATCACTTTTGATCGCTTCTACAAACTCATTACCCGCATCGATATCTACACCAGCGTCTTTATATGATATATTTGACATTATTGATTATCCTTATCTTCGCATTTACATGGAGGAAATATTTTTTTAAGTACCATTAAACCTGGGCAAAAACCTGTTAGACCAGCGATGACAAGCATGACCATCATGGCAAATTGTAAAATAAACGCCGCAGCATACATACCAGAACCTGCCAATCCCATGACAAAACCCAATATACTCGCCTGTATTAAACGTTGTATCTTTTCAGCACACATTTAAAAATCCTTATTAGAAAGTGTGCGTATTATATCTAATTTTAGCTGTTTAACTTCCGTTGACATCGTGTTCTATCGAGTCAAACGGTCACAGGTCTGTTTCAATTAAGAACGAAGTTTTCGTCCTAATTTCTCCTCAACGGCACCCACTTTATTCTCTAATCTACCCACAGGACCATCACGCCAATCGATCTTGATAGAACTATAGACACGGCCACAATCTTTTTGAAGCTCTTCGTAAGCCTTATTGATGACATTCAATACTTCTTCAACCGTTTCCCCTTCGATGATCGTTCCCATAGGGGTAAGTTGATACCCTAAACCGCTTTGATCTACGATATCTAAAACGCGTGCCACAAAGGCACTTTTACTTTGGGTTTTTTCCGTGGGGAACATACTGAATTCTACTAATGCTGACATAATTATCCTTGAGTGTTTTTCAAGTTATAACAGATTATAGGTTATAATCACCCTATAAAGGATGAAAATGGTTGATATGATTGTTGTAGGTGCGGGTGCAGCAGGGCTTATAGCTTCGATCACTTATGCAAGGTCTGGACATCAAGTAACGTTACTTGAACAAAATAATAAAATAGGTAAAAAGATCCTGGTCTCCGGTAACGGAAAATGCAACATTGACAACAAATATATCTCCACTAACCATTTTCACTCACAAAACCCTGATTTTATAGAAGAAGTTTTAGAAGATTATGGCTTTGATGCCGTAGAAAAGTTTTTCACATCTATAGGCCTAAAGCTTATCGAAGGCAAAGAGGGAAAAATGTTTCCCATGTCTTTACAGGCGTCTTCTGTGGTAGAAATTCTTGCGTATGAAGCTAAAAGTGCCGGAGTAAAGATACTTTGTGACTCTGCAGTCACATCCATACATAAAGAAGCTGATATTTTTACTGTAGAAACGCCTCAGGGAACAACACGTTGCAAAAAACTACTCTTGGCTTCTGGTTCAACTGCATCCCCACAACTCGGAGGTTCCAATTCAGGATATGCCTTTGCTGCAAAAATGGGACATAGTCTCATACCGCGTCACCCTTCACTCGTACAGCTCTGCTCTGAAGAAAAATGGGTTGAAACATGTGCAGGCGTCAAAATGGAAGGAATTGCTAAACTTTATGCCAATGGGTCGTACGTCACAGAAAAAAAAGGTGATCTGCTTTTCACCAACTATGGCATAAGCGGCTTGGCTATTCTTGACATAAGCCGAGAAGTGAGTACTAGGCTAGCCAACTTCGACTACTGTGAACTAAGTCTTGATCTTATGCCCAAACTCAGTAAAGAGAAGCTGACAAATTTACTGCTAACAAGCATTCAAGAGGGGAGTCAAAAACCTCTTTCTTTGTGGTTACAAGGTGTAATAAACAAAAAACTCATCGCTGTGATCGTAATGCAATCAAAATGTAAAGTAAAAAGAGAGGGTGAATTAAATAGAAAAGAGATCAATAAACTTGTACACACAATCAAAAATCTAAAACTGAGCATCCATGAAACAAAAGGTTTTAAAGGTGCTGAAGTAGCTACAGGCGGTATAAACACGATGGAAGTAAACCCTAAAACCATGGAATCAAAACTTGTACCAAATCTCTTTTTTGCAGGAGAAATACTCGATGTCGATGGAGACAGAGGAGGGTTTAATTTTCACTTTGCCTGGGTAAGCGGACTGCGTGCTAGTGAATAGTGAAAATTATTGTATAAAAACTTAAGTCCATCTCAAAAAATATTTTGCTGTAGATTTGAGGGTTGTTGAGAAAGAGCATCCGATCAGTATCTGACCGAATAAACTCCCTAGAAGATACGGTGAAATAAAAGAACTATTTTGCGTTCTTTTTGTCTCTTGCCGCTCTCTTTCTTTCATTCGCATCAAGTGATTTTTTACGAATTCTTACAGAGACAGGGGTGATTTCAATAAGCTCATCGTCTTCTATCCACTCCATTGCTGACTCTAGTGTCACAGGTCTTGGTGTAACAAGTTTGATAGCATCATCTGCACCAGATGTTCTCATGTTTGTAAGTTGTTTTCCTTTAAGTGGATTGACATCCAAGTCTCCTGGACGTGCAGATTCACCGATCACCATACCTGAGTATACTTTATCTTGCGGGTTAATAAACATGACACCTCTTGACTGAAGGTTAAAAATAGAAAAGGCTACGGCTTCACCGTTATCCATAGACACAAGTGCCCCTGCCGTTCTACTTTCAACTGTACCTGAGTAAGGTCTATACTCCAAGTAAGAATGGTTCATGATACCTTCACCTTTCGTATCTGTCAAGAACTCATTTCTAAACCCGATAAGCCCACGTGCAGGGATTTCAAATTCAAGTCTTACTGTACCGTCTGGCATAGGGTTAAGTGAAGTCATATTTGCTTTTCTTTTCCCTAATTTTTCGATAGCAACACCTTGAAACTCTTCAGGTACATCTACAACAAGATGTTCAAATGGCTCCATTTTAACACCATCTTCTTCTTTTACAACTACTTCCGGACGTGCAAGAAGAAACTCAAATCCTTCTCTTCTCATATTCTCTGCCAAAATACCGATCTGAAGTTCACCACGACCTGAGACTTTAAATGATGCATCACCCATCGGTTCCATACGCATCGCAATATTTGTTTCCATCTCTTTTTCAAGTCTTTCTTTGATTTTGTTAGAAGTGACATGCTTACCTTCTTGTCCAGCCAAAGGACCGTTGTTTACAGACATAATAACAGAAAGTGTAGGCTCTTCAACGTGCATAGGGTCTAGCGCTACTGGATTGACAGGATCACAGATAGAGTCACCTACATCGATATCATTAAATCCGGCTATAGCAACGATATCTCCGGCTTCCGCTTCTTGGATCTCGATACGCTCAAGTCCTTTAAATCCGATGAGTTTAGAGATACGGCTTTTAGATTTTGTTCCACATGCTTTCACAAGAAGATACTCATCACCTTTTTTCACTTTCCCGTTAAATATACGCGTAATACCAATACGGCCCACAAAATTGTCAGAGTCAAGCGTGAATACCTGTGCTTGCGTATCGTCATCTGGGGAACCTTGAGGATAAGGTACTTTTGTTAAGATCGCTTCAAACAATGGCTCCATGTTCTTGTTTTCATCTTCCATTTCCCATTTTGCGTAACCATCTCTGGCTGCTGCGTAAAGTACTGGGAACTCAAGTTGCTCTTCATTTGCATCAAGTGCCACCAAAAGATCAAATACCTCATCCATAACTCTATCCGGATCTGAACCATCTTTATCGATCTTGTTAATCACAACAACCGGAATAAGTCCCAGGGCAATCGCTTTTTTCAAAACGAATTTAGTTTGAGGCATAACACCTTCTTGTGCATCTACCAAAAGAAGTACACCATCTACCATTTTAAGCACACGTTCCACTTCTCCACCAAAATCGGCGTGACCCGGAGTATCGATAATGTTGATCTTGTGATCACCATATACAATGGCTGTGTTTTTAGAAAGAATCGTAATCCCTCTTTCTTTTTCGATAGCATCACTATCCATAGCTCTTTCTTGTACTTCCTGGTGTGCTGCAAATGTACCAGACTGCTGAAGAAGTTCATCTACCAATGTTGTTTTACCGTGGTCAACGTGAGCGATAACCGCAATGTTTTTAATCTTTTGCATAAAATGTCCTAAAATAAAGCTTTTGCCCTATGTAATTTTCGCGAATTATACCCAAAATATATTATATTAGAGATTTTAACAAAAAGTGCTCGCCTAAATTGTACCGGTACAATGAGCAGACTGCTGAAGTTATCGTAGTGTATCCCTATTAGGTGCAACTCAACGTTAGCATAGGAAATAAGGGCTTTGCTCTTATTTCGTCCTATAGTGAAAATCCGTACATTTCGTGGTAGGTTTTCATCGCATAACGATCAGTCATTGCCGCAATATAATCTGCTATGACACGCTCTTTTCTACGTACTTCAAGAAGCTCTTTTTGATGAGGAGGAAGCAGGTGAATGTCTTCAGTGAATGCTGTGTATAGCCCTTTAATGCACTGTTTCCCTGCATGCATTTTACGTACTATTTTTTGATGTTTATAAAGTTTCTGAAGTAAAAGTTTTTTGAGTTTTTTAAGCTGTGTCGCTGTTTCCTTAGAAAAACCCACAGGCAAGTTTTCTTGAGCATCTATCGTGACACAGATAGGATTATCTTGGCGATATTTTTTTGCACCCTCTTTTGAGTTTTCTATAAAATCCTCTACAAGCAGTTTAATAAGCCCTGCGACAAAACGGTGTCTATAAAGTTTTTCATCTCTTTTTATACCTTCATTTTGTACCACTGCATCTACCCTCAAACAAAGTGCATCTTTTAGCAGATCATCAAAGCCAATAAGTCCATACTTGATACCGTCATCTATGTCATGTGACGTATAGGCTATCTCATCTGCATGGTCCACCACCATCGCTTCAAGAGAAGGATGCTTGTTTAAGTCAAAACGGGGATCTAAACTTTCTAAAAAAGGTTTCTTATAGGGGTATGAGTGTTTAAGTACCCCTTCGAGCGTAGCAAAAGTAAGATTAAGCCCATCAAACTCTTTGTAGCGTTTTTCAAGTTTGGTCAAAACCCTAAACGATTGAAAATTATGTTCAAAGCCTAAAGATCTCCCATCGGCTTTAAGCAGTTTATCTAACTCATCCCCACCTACATGTCCAAAAGGCGTATGCCCCAAATCATGCGAAAGTGCTATCACCTCTGCAAGGGTTTCATTCAGTTTCAGCATACGTGAAAGTGTTCTGGCTATCTGGCTTACTTCAAGAGAGTGTGTAAGACGTGTGCGAAAGTAGTCACCTTCATGGTTTAAAAAAACCTGTGTTTTGTACTCAAGACGTCTAAAAGAACTGCAGTGCACCACTCTGTCTCTGTCTCTTGCATAAGGGTCCCTAAAATCTTCTTCAAAAGAAAAAAAACGTTGATTGGGTTGCATGTTTGTACCTTTACTTTATAGTGATATAATTGTATCAAAATAAATTAGTATGAGTAGGGTGGAATAATGGAAAAGATAGAAATGTACCATATCGAATACGAAAAACCAAAAGTCACACTTTTACAAGAAAGTGGACTTGGAGTTGCAGAGATAGCAGCAAGAACATGTTATGACAGTTTTGAGAACAGTGAAAATGAATGTGTGAAGCATGCCATGCATACTCTAGATACCGATGCCATAAATGACATTGAAGANTCTGATCTGCTTTCAAACCTTGCATGGGTACACCACCACCACTCTATCATTGAACATGCCACTTTAAGTTTTTTAATACAAGGCACTTCAAGAGGCGTACTTCAAGAACATGCGAGACATAGACTTCAAGCTATTTCTGTGAGAAGTACACGCTATACCATGTCTAGTGTTATCAATGCTTTTGTCGCTTCACTTGAAAATGAAGAGGGGTTTTCATTCTTTTTAGAAACACTACTTACACTCAATCTCTTTGTTATAACAGACAAAGAGTATTTAACCATAGAGATTAGAGCCATTTATGATAAATTATTCTTTCAATATAAAAAAGAGAGCGACTTTATAACTGTTGCTGTTGCCAAATCGTCTATTCCTTTCATAGAAGAGAATAAAGGCGATGCCCAAGCACTTTTTGCAGCATTGGAAAATGGAAAGAAAAAAAGAAATGTGGGTGATGGATTTAAACACATTGTTTCAGACAACTGGAAAGTAGATATGGTCGTCACATTTAACATTAGAAGTCTTAAAAACTATTTTGATCTCAGAGATTCAGGTGCTGCATGGTTTCAGATACAATGGCTTGCGGAAGCAATGAAAGAAGTGACCCCTGTAAAATACTTGAAACTGATCGATAAAAAACATAAGTAGTTTTTGATTATTTAAATTGAGATATAATACGCAATATTTACATCAGGGAAATTTTTTGCAACGCATCACACTATTATTATTTATTGGCTTACTGCAGATCCATCTCTATGCAGAGGCACTTTCCATAGAAAATATTTCTGCTCATATCCAAAAGGGAGTCCAAACACGTATTAAAGGTCAAAATAAACCTATCATCCAAAATATCTATGAGCAAACAGGCTATAAACCTTTATGGATAGGAAATAAAAATAAAATCAAGACTGGCCAGCTGATTCAAGCACTCAATGATCCTCTTTTTAATTATAAAAATAGATCCTTTGACCAGACATCTATCAAACTTCTTTTTTATCAACTTGACAATGCAGAGATCAGTCAAAGTAAACAAGCTGCTGCGTATGCAAAACTTGATCTTGTACTGACCAGTTCCATGGTGCGTTTGGTACGATTTATTGTACAAGGTGATGTAGATTGGAACCTGGTACAAGAAAAACTCAATACCTTAGCACAAAGTGATGACATTGTAGCGCGTTGGGAAATGTCACCTAAAGCATTTCCTGATCAGAGTGACCTCATATCTGCAATAGAAGATGGTAATATCTATGCCTATTTAAGCACTTTGATCCCTATGGAAAAACGCTACAGAAAACTTGTTAAAATGCTTAAAGATTATCGTGTAATGGATAAATTTCCAAAGATAAAATATAGTAATACCCCTTTAAAAAAAGGTGACAATTCAAGTCGTATCAAAGAGATAAAAAAACGTCTGCAAATCTCAGGAGATTATCCTAAAGAAGCTCGTCTGGACAATAAATTTGATGAAACACTAAGAAAATCTGTCATTACGTATCAAAAGCGCTATCTGCTTAAAGTAACTGGTATGGTAGACCGAACGACGACCTACTATTTAAATCAACCTGCAAAAAGCAATATACAAGCGATCATTACCAACCTAGATAAAACAAAACTTTACCCAAAAGCATTTGAAAAAGAATATGTTGAAGTAAATATACCTGATTTTAATCTTCGGTATTACAAAGAATATGAACGGGTGATGAAAAAAGGTATTGTAGTCGGGCGCATAGACAGACCAACCCCACTTTTTTCAAATACCATACGCTATATGGTGATTAATCCCACATGGACGATTCCTGACAATCTTATCAAGAGAGATTTGATTCCTGTTTTAAGACAAAATCCTTTATATATGAAAGAAAACGATATCCATGTATTTCGAGGTAAAAAAGAGATAGAAATAACCCAAAAGATGCTAGATCCTTATGAAAAAAGTGAAAAACCTATACCTTACCGTTTTGTACAGTTTTCCGGAGAAAAGAATGCACTTGGACGCGTAAAATTTATGTTTCCCAACAAATATGCCGTCTATATCCATGATACAGATAATAAATCATTACTCTCACGACGTTACAAAATATACAGTTCTGGTTGTGTCCGTGTAGAAAAGCCTTTTGATCTTGTCAATTTACTGCTTGACCATACATGGAGAAAGTATTCACAAAATAAAATAGATCAAATACTTCAAAGCAATAAACCCACAACAATCAGTCTTAAAAAAAGAATCCCTGTGCATATGATATATTTTACTGTTTATGAAGAAGATGGGTTGGCATATTTTAAAAATGATATCTATTTATATGATAAGATCATTGAAGAGTCAGTGGTTGGAAATAAAAAAGCTACCTTTACTGTGCCTAAAAAACGTATGATATCTGTGAAAAAAAATGCGCAGCCTCTTTCTAATTAGGCTTCTTTCTCATTTTAACCCTTTGAAGATGTGTCAAGCTTATCGCCATGGCATCTGTGATATCTAAGGGTTTTATCTCTTTTTTGATACCAAAGAGTCTTTTTACCATAAATGCCACTTGTTCTTTCGTAGCTTTTCCGTTTCCCGTAACTGCTTTTTTTACTTGTAATGGTGTATATTCGTAAAAATACCCCACTTCTTGAAGTACCTTTAATGAGAGTGCACCTCTAAACTGTGCGAGCTTTAAAACAGACTGAGGATTATAGGCAAAAAAGATATCTTCAATTGCTACTTCATCTACCTTATGTGTCTTTAAAATAACGTCTATACCCTCTACAAGCTCTACTATCTGTTCTTGTAACACTTTTGCTTTGATTTTAAGTAAACCTGCTTCAACAAGTGAAAAGTTTTTTCCATCCCAATATATGATACAGTACCCTAAATTACGGCTTCCGGGATCTATTCCTAAAATATTCATTCACACCTTTGTTCACATAGTGAATAAAATTATTCAACTCTGTTTAATAACGCTATTTTAGCTTAAATTGGCTAAAATGTTACAAGTTATTCACATTTAGAATTTTAACTCTTTATAACTGTGAAAAATTATTCACACATTTTAAAATATCAAAGGCAACATAAAATGAATCTAGGACAAAAAGTACTTTTTGAATTGAAAAAAGAGATCCCTGAAGTAGAATATGAACGATATATAAAAAAACTTGTCTATGATACAAAACGTTCCAGAAGCAATGTCGTTTATTTTAATGCACCCAATATGATTATTGCAAAATGGATCAAAAGTAAATACACCAATAAACTGGCACATCTTTTTGAATTACAAAATGAAATAAAGCCAAATATAGAAATTACAATAGGCAAACAAAGTCAACAAAATACAACCCCTCTTCCCAAACCAAGTAGTGAAAAAAATACTTCTAAAAGTACTTATTTGAACCCTTCTTTGACTTTTGAAAGTTTTATCGTAGGAAACTCAAACCAATTTGCTTATACTACTGCAAAATCAGTAGCAGAAAAACCTGGAAAACAATATAATCCGCTTTTCCTCTATGGTGGTGTGGGACTAGGTAAAACCCATCTTCTTCAAGCTATAGGTAATTATCATATAGATCTTGGTAAAACAGTCATCTATACCACTTTAGAACAATTCATGAACTCTTTTACTTCACATTTACGTTCTCAAACTATGGATAGATTTAGAGACAAATTTAGAGAATGCGATTTACTTCTTATAGATGATATACAGTTTTTAAGCCGAAAAGAACAAACCCAAGAAGAGTTTTTTCACACCTTTAATGAACTTTATAACAATAATAAACAAATTGTCATCACTTCTGACAGACAACCTAATAAAATTGCCGGACTCGTAGATAGACTTCGTACCCGTTTTGAAATGGGACTTATGGCTGATGTACAACCTCCAGGACTAGAAACAAAGATTGCCATCATTCAAAAAAAATGTGAGCTTGACGGTATCTCTCTGGACAGTGAAATAGTCAACTATATTGCTACACATATGGGTGATAATATCCGTGAAATTGAAGGAACTATTATTAAACTCAATGCGCTNTCTTCTATGCTTAATCAGGAAATTACTCTCGATTTTGCCCAAAATGCTATCAAAGATCAACTCAAAGAAAAAAAAGAAAATATCACCATAGATGAAATTGTAAAGATCATTTCCAAAGAACTAAATATTAAACCATCTGATATGAAATCTAAAAAACGTACTAAAAATGTGGTAAATGCAAGAAGAATTGCTATTTATTTAGCTAGAAATCTTACACCAAACTCTATGCCACAAATCGCTGTATATTTTGGAATGAAAGACCATACTGCTATCTCACATGCAATGAAAAAAATCAATGAAATTATAGAGAGTGATGAAAATTTTAAAGTACTTTTAGAAGAACTCTCCAACAAAGTAAATAGCCATACACAAAATGACACAGCATAAACCATTTTAATGATAGAAAACTTGAATAAAAAAAAGATATAATTTTAACAGTGAATAAATGTGAATGTTTAAAAACAGTTAATCATTCATTTAAATAACGGTCACATAAGCAATAAAGTAGTTTTTCACATATTCATGTCGTACTACTACTACGTACTAATATTATTAAAAATAAGGAGAGTCAATGAAGATAAGAGCACAAAAACAAATTATTGAATCTATACTCATTAATTTACAACCTTTTTTAGAAAAAAAAGATGCCAGTCAAATAACATCACATATATTATTTACCACTCAAGATAATAAATGTATTGTAAAAGCAACAGATTCAGAGATAGGATTAAAAATTGTTACAGATAATATTAGTATAGAAGCAGAAGGATCATTTACTGCTCATGGAAAAAAACTTCTAGATATTATACGTATACTTAAAGATGATGAAATTACCTTAGAATTATTAGATAATACCCTTATTATTAAACAAAAACATTCGAAATTCAAACTTCCAACATTTGATCCAAACTCTTATCCTTCATTTCCAACTATAGAAGATAAACCACAAATTTCTCTAGATTCTTTAAGTCTTATTCAAAATCTTAAAAAGATTTCACCAGCAATTGACACAAATAATCCAAAGTTTGAACTCAATGGTGCTTTAATCAATATTAAAAACAATGCTACAGATCTTGTAGGTACAGATACCAGAAGATTAGCTATTGCTACGATACCAGGTAATAACAGCGAAGAACTTTCTTTAATTGTGCCTAAAAAAGCTATATTGGAAATTCAAAAACTCTTTTTAGATCAAATAGATATATTTTATGATGAAACAAATCTTATTATTACAAACGAAAATTATTATTTTTATACGAGATTGATCAATGGAAAATTCCCAGATTATCAACGTATTATTCCCTCTTCTACTAAACATCAAATCAATCTTCCTAAAAAAGAAATGATCGATGCCATAAAAATGATTACAACTATTTCACAAGAAATAAAAATGACATTATTGTCTGACACTATTATCTTTAACTCATTAAGTGCAGATAATGTTGAAGCTAAAACTGAATTAGAAATCAACACAGGTTTGAGTGATAAATTTGAACTCTCTTTTAACAGTAAATATATATTAGATTTTATTTCTCAAACCAATAAAAATGAATTTACTATAGAATTTAATGAACCATCACTGCCATTTATTGTTAAAGACGATAATTTTATTACCATCATCATGCCTATTGTTGCATAAAAGGAAAAACGTTATATGAGTGAAAATAAAACAAAATATATTTTTGTTACAGGTGGAGTATTAAGCTCTTTAGGAAAAGGAATAACTGCTGCAAGTATAGGTACACTATTAAAACATACTGGATTACGTGTTGGTGTATTAAAACTTGATCCTTATATAAACGTTGATCCAGGAACGATGTCACCTTTGGAACATGGTGAAGTTTTTGTCACCAAAGATGGTGCAGAAACAGATCTTGATTTAGGTCATTATGAAAGATTTTTAGACACATCTCTCACACAAAATAATAACTTTACTACAGGTCTTGTCTATAAAACAGTGATTGAAAATGAACGTAAAGGGAAGTATCTAGGTAAAACGATCCAAGTAGTTCCGCATATTGTGAATGAAATTAAAGAACGTATCGTAAGAGCAGGTGAAAATAAAGATGTGCTTATTGTAGAACTTGGTGGTACTACAGGTGATATCGAAGGTTTACCATTTTTAGAAACGATTAGACAGATGAAGCATGAATTGGGTAAAACACAAGTAATGAATATACATGTGACACTGTTACCTTATATCAAGGCTGCTGGAGAGCTTAAAACAAAACCGACCCAACATTCAGTTCAAGAGCTTAGACGTATAGGTATAGCGCCACATATGCTTGTACTCAGAGCGGAGCAAACTGTACCTTCGGAATTAAAAAGAAAAATAGCCTACTCTTGTGATGTAGATGAAGATTCAGTCATAGATGCTATAGATGCACCTACGATTTATGAAGTGCCGTTAAACTTTTTAAAGCAAGATGTATTAACACCTATTTGTAAACAATTAGATCTTGAAAATTGTCAACCTAAAATGGACGATTGGAGAGATCTTGTGCATAAAATTATTATGCCAAGCGATGAGACAAAAATAGCTTTTGTAGGTAAATACTTAGATTTAAAAGAGTCTTATAAATCACTGACTGAAGCACTTATTCATGCGGGTGCACATTTAGACCATAAGGTCAACATCAAATGGGTTGACAGTGAAAAAGTAGAAGATGACGGTGCACAAAAGTATTTAAATGACTGTGACGGTATATTGGTCGCAGGTGGTTTTGGTGGACGTGGTGTTGAAGGTAAAATTCAAGCAATTCAATATGCCAGAGAAAATAAAATACCATTTTTAGGTATTTGTCTTGGTATGCAACTTGCCATGGTGGAGTTTGCTAGAAATGTACTTGGCATTGAAGATGCTAACTCTGTAGAATTTGATAAAGATACAAAAAATCCTATTATTTACCTTATTGATGAATTTATAGATGCAAGTGGCTCAAAACAAGTGAGAACCACAACATCTCCAATGGGTGGAACCATGCGTCTTGGTGAGTATGAGTGTGAAACCAAAGAGGGCTCAAATCTTAGAGCTGCTTATGATGCACCTATTATATTTGAAAGACACAGACACCGGTATGAAGCCAATCCTAAATACAGAGATGGCTTCGAATTAAATGGTATGGATATTACAGGTGAATCTAATGGACTGATAGAAGCGGTTGAGGTCAAAGATCATCCTTGGTTTTTAGGTGTACAATTCCATCCAGAATTTACCTCAAGACTTCAAAATCCAAATCCTTCTATTTTATCTTTTGTAAACGCAGCAATTCAACATAAAAAATAGATGGTTAAGCCATTATCACTTTCCGAGTTAGAAACTCTCTTAACCGAGCGCTTTAAAGAGGGATTTCTCTCTTTGCGTGATCTTCCCCAACCTTCTATGTTTAAAGATATGGAGAAATCAACAAAGCGTATTGTCTCTGCCATACAAAATAAAGAAAAAATAACCATTATTGGAGATTATGATGTAGATGGTGTAACTTCTACTACACTGATGAAACTTTTTTTTGATGAAATTGAGTATCCTGTTGAGTGGATCATACCTAACCGTTTTAGAGATGGATACGGACTTTCAGCGAACATTATTCCCCGTATAGTCGGTACAGATTTGGCTATCACGGTTGATAACGGTATCTCTGCTGTTTATGCAGCCCAACTATGTAAAGAAGAGGGTATAGACCTTATCATTACGGACCATCATCTTTTAGCACCTGAAGTACCCGATGCCTATGCAATCATAGATCAAAAACAAGTGACATGTACATTTCCCTATGATGATGTCTGTGGGGCACAAATTACCTGGTATCTTATTGCTTCACTTAAAAATGCTTTAAATGTGAAGATAGAGATGATGGCATACATGGAGCTGGTTTGTATTGCTATTATTGCAGACATGATGCCATTGAAACATATTAACAGAGCAATGGTTTTGGCAGGGGTACAAGCTTTGAATAAAAGTAATCGACCTGCGATTAAAGCGTTTTTAGAATACAGTCAAAAAGAGACATTGAGTTATGATGATATAGGGTTTTTTTTAGCTCCATTATTGAACAGTGCAGGGCGTATGGATGATGCTTCTTTTGCAGTGGATTTTTTACTATCGACAAACATCTATGATGCAAGAATCAGACTTGAGCGTCTCATAGGGTTTAATACCCTTAGAAAAGCTACGGAATATGAAATCACACAAAAGGCTATGACACAAGTCAATCATCATGATGAAGTGATTATCGTTGTAGGTGACGTATGGCATGAAGGGGTCGTAGGAATCGCAGCGGCAAGAGTTGCAAGGGCATGTGAAAAACCTTGTATTGTCCTCACCAAAAGTGAAGAAGGATTGCTTAAGGGAAGCGGTAGAAGTTTTGGAACATGTGATCTTTTTGCTATAGTAGACAGTACCAGAATGCATTTAAAGAAGTTTGGAGGGCATCAGGCAGCCATTGGTCTCTCTTTAAAAGAAGAGAGCTTAGAAGCCTTTAAAACAGAAGTACAAAAAAACTTTAAAGAAGGTGATTTTGTTAAAGAGGCTTTTGATCCCGATATAGTAGGAAGTTTACATTTTTCAACACTCTCTTTTGATTTGACAGCCATAGTAAAAAAGTTTGAACCTTATGGACAAGGAAATGCTGCACCAAAATTCATGAGTACCAATGTTGAAATACTTCAATCAGATACTATGGGGAAAGAAGGTGAACATTTACGTTTTTCATTTGCTCAGGATGGCATCGTAATGCCAGGAGTAAAATTTAAAACCAAAGAAGTGTTTGAAGTGGGATCTAAAGTAAATATTATTTACACAGTCAATGAAAATTCTTTTAGAGGAAAAACTACATTACAATTAATGATAGATAAAGTGATCTCAAACCCAATCTAGGTGTTGGATTTGAGACTAGAAGTACTCACTAGATTGGTAAAACTCTGATGTTTCCATCCAGTTTTTCTTTTAAGATGTTCTCTATAGCGAAAAGTGTACCGGTACTCGAACTGGCACAGCCTGAACATGCACCTAAATATCTAATATAAATATCGAAATTAGCACCATTTTCTTTAATGTCAAGAATTTCCATATCACCACCATCCATAACAAGCATTTGTCTAATATGTTCATCTACCACTTTATCTACCGCTTTGATACGTTGAACGATCGTCATTTGCGCAAAATCAGCACCCGTACCAGCCACATTACCAAGTGTTGCACCCGCAGCCATTTTTTCTTTTTCATGCTCTTCTAGTAAATCGACAAGATAAACATCTTTTGCTTCATGCCCACCAGGCTTGATACATGATTTACAGAATGCACCTGCTTTGGTATAGTCGGTGATTTGTTCAACGGTTGTAAGATCATTCAGACGGATGACCTCTTGAAGCGTAGAGAGTGTTACACGTGCACATTCACACACGATCACTTCTTCTTCAAAGCTTTCCATATCAACGCCTTTATATTGTGCTGCAGCTTTTTTGATCACATCATAAGCCATTACAGAACAGTGCATTTTTTGAGGTGGCACGGCTGGAGTATCAGGATTGTCACGCATGGCCATTTCTACATCAATATTTGTGATCTTTACTGCTTCATCTACGGTTTTGTCTTTACAGAGTTCAGCCATAGTATCTGAAGAGGCAATGGCTGTACCACAACCAAAACTTTTAAATTTCGATGAAAGAATCTTATCTGTTGCAGGATCAACTGCCCAGTAAAGTCTTACAGCATCTCCACAACTCTCCGCACCAAAATCAGCAACGATGAGTTTGGCACCCATTGCTTCCGCTTCTTCTTGTTTTATTTCACCCATGTTTTGTGGGTTGTTCATTAAATCTGTTACTTTATCGCTGTACTCATCCCAGATGGTACCGCCTATTAAACTATCCATTCCCATGTTATATCCTTTATATATTTTATCTATTAATGGTGATGCGCATCTAGACCACTTTCGTGACCTTCTGGGGCATATGCATAAGAGCTAGAGATACCTCTAAGTCTTTCTACAGCTTTTTTTACAACTTCAAGTGTATAATCAAGCTCTTCTGGTGTCGTATAGCGGCTCAGTGAAAAACGTATAGCGGTATGTGCCAAGTCTTCCGCTGCACCAATCGCTTCCATGACTGAGTTTGCTTCCAGGTCTTCACTTGCACAGGCTGAACCTGTACTTGCACCGATACCGGCACGGTTGAGATCCCATAACATTGATTCACCCTCAATTCCTCTAAAAGAGATAAGGATGGTGTTGGGTGTTCTTTTTTCTCTTGGTGTGACAACAAATGTATCTTCTATTTTGAGGAGTTCATCTTCAAACTTATCTCTCATCCTTCTTATCTCTGACATTTCAAAGTCAAGGGCATCAATCGCTTGTTCCATGGCTTTACCCATACCTACGATTCCGGGCACATTGAGTGTACCTGAACGGTATCCACCCATCTGAGCACCACCATGAAAAAGAGGTATAAGCTCTTTACCTTTTTTCATATATAAAGCACCCACACCTTTTGGTCCATGGAACTTGTGTGCTGAAAAGGTAAGATAATCTACATTAAATGATTGCACATCTACAGGTGTTTTACCTATAGCTTGTACCGCGTCCGTATGAAAAAGTACCTTATGCTCTTTACAAATAGCACCTATTTCCTCTACGGGAAAAATAGCACCAGTTTCATTATTGGCCCACATAATAGACACAAGCGCAGTTTTGTCTGTAATATGCTCTTTTACGCTTTGTGCATCTATGAGACCTTCATGATTAATAGGAAGGTAAGTGACCTTACATCCCATACTCTCAATGAATTTAGCAGTAGCAATAATAGAAGGGTGCTCAACTTCTGAGATGATGATATGATTTTTTTTACCTGTAAGAATGTACTCAAAATAGATACTTTTTAGTACCCAGTTATTACTTTCTGTTGCACAAGAAGTAATGATCACAGAATCTTCTCTGGGAGCATGTATACCCGCATAGATCTTTTCCATTCCATCTTTGATAGCAGGATGTGTTTCACTGGCAAATAAGTGAAGCGAGTTTGGGTTACCATATCTTTGTACAAAATAAGGTTCCATTTCACTAAACACCACTGGATCAACAATTGTTGTTGCATTATTGTCTAAATAGATTTTCATCATATTTTTCCTTTGAAAACGATACTCAATTTTAATTAGGACAATTTTAGTCCTAATTAGTTTTCTGCATATTACGCAGTTATTCTTAAACTAACATAAAATATAGTGTTAAAGAGGACAATTGTACTCCGAATTAGATTAAATACCCTTGATATTGATTAAAGGCTTTATATTTTTTCTGCCCTATAAACAGGTATGAGATAGCAGACTAAAAATTAGAAGGCGTAGGTGTATTAATAAGGTTATAGAATTCATTTCTGGTACGCTCATCACTTTTAAAGAGACCGCGAAGGGCAGAACTGACAGTCGTTGAGTTGATCTTTTGAACACCTCTCATTTCCATACACATATGACGCGCATGAACGACTACAGCAACACCTTTAGGTTTTATGGTTTCCGAAATCGCATCTGCAATCTGTTCAGTCATTTGTTCCTGTATCTGTAAGCGTCTGGCATAGACATTTACAATACGAGGAATTTTCGAAAGACCTACGACTTTGCCATCAGGTATATATGCGACATGCGCACGTCCAATAATAGGTAACATGTGATGTTCACACATAGAGTAGAATTCTATGTCTCTTACCAGTACCATTTCATCATTACTTGTACTAAAAAGCGCTTGATTGAGTATTTCTTTAGGGTCTTGTTGGTAGCCCTCAGTAAGAAACTGAAGTGCTTTAGCGACACGGTTAGGTGTTTTAAGTAAACCCTCACGTGTAGGATCTTCCCCTAAAAGTTCAAGGACTTTAGTCACGGCTTGTTCAAATTCTTCTTCTTTATTCATAATGTTGACCTACAATAGATATTTTTCACATTGTAGCTAAACCCAAATAAATTCATACCCGTTATAGATTTATTTGGGTGAACAATGTAACTATTTTTTCATCCACTTTGGAAATAGCAAGTTTTTGTATTTCATCTTCACTAAAATAGTCAGGCTGTTCAGGACTGTTTTCATAGTAGAGATAGACTTTGCCTATGAGTTTAAAATGTGTATAAACATGGTTCACTTCACCAATATACTCAGCAGCACAAAGTGGCACTTTGACAGACTCAAACCCCCATAAGCCATGCAGGAATTTTCCTTTTCTTTGTGTGAGTGACAGTTTGTCATCATAGACACGTACAAGAATGTTTTGTTCCCTGGTTGGTACCACACGTTTCTTTTTTGTAGGGTAGAGAGTAGGCTCCTCTCTGCCTGTGCAAATATCTTGAAGAGGACAGATCTCACATGTTGGATTTTTAGGCAAACAGATAGTTGCCCCTATATCCATCATTGCTTGGTTGTAATTAAAAGGATTGACTTTGTCTACCAAGTCATAAGCGATCTTCCAAAGCTCTTTGTCACTCGGAGTCATAAGTTGATATAAACGGCAAAGTATACGCTTGACATTGGCTTCCATAATGGGAACAGGTTGGTTAAATGCAAAGCTAGCAACTGCATGGGCAGTGTTTTTACCTATACCGGGTAGTTTGATGAGTTCTTCTATATCGTTTGGTAGGGTATCAATAAGCGTAGCAGTTTTGTGTAAATTTTTGGCACGATTGTAATACCCGAGGCCTTCCCACAGTTTGAGTACATCATCCAGAGGGGCTTCTCTTAAATGCTTCAGTGTGGGAAAACGCTCTATGAAAGGAATATAATAACGTTCTAGTACAGTCTTCACTTGCGTTTGCTGAAGCATCACTTCTGAAAGATAGATATAATATGCCTCATCTGTATTGCGCCAAGGAAGGTCAAGTCTTCCGTTTTTCTGATACCAGTTTTGAATATTTTTGTGCATTTTTGTATACATTACAGGATTATAGCACGTGTTGCTTTGGTCTTTAAGTCAGATGAGATATACATAAATGATACAAAAAAGAACTTTGTTGAAGAGAATTTCATTAAAGTATCATTTATCTTAAGGTTAAACACAAATTAATATAATTTTTATTACCATTGGCAGTACTATTTAACAATATAAGGAAGAGATATGAAATTACATAGAGTGATACTAGCATCTATGATGCTTTTTGGATTAGCGCAGGCTAACGTAAAGTCAAATATGGCAGAAGCTAAGTTAACTGCAGAACTTAAGGGTTCGCAAGGTAATAAAATAGCAGAATTGGATGGATTGATCAAAAAACTCGATACAATTGGTTACTCTACAGTCGCAGCAAATAAAAATATCCAGGTGCATTATTACAATAAATTTAAAGAGAAGACTTTAGAGATGATCTCTTTCTTTGGACTGGTAAATAAAGAAGCACTTAGACCACTTTTACTGCACAACCCTGATTTTGGTGCGTATGCTCCATATAACTTCTTCGGATACAAAACACTTGATAGCGCAAAAGATGACAATACATGGTATGGGCATCTTGCAACAGATACGATGTTAGATATCATTGGGGAGAAAGATGCGGATGCAAGAAAAGCATTTACGGACATGGTAGGTTCTTTTGATGCATTGATGGAAAAAGAGATGAAGCCAACTTTATCAAAAAAGTTTGAACATACAAAACCGTTACCAAAAAATGGTCTTACAAGAATGGTTAAAAAGTTTGAAACTCCGGATGATATGGAAACATTTGTCGAAGATTTTGTGATGGAGCATGACGGACGTTTCGCAAAGCATAACTTTATCATCGCGGGATTCATTGATTTCAAATTTGAATATTCTGATATGGATTTGGCATTTGATAAGTATGATGCTTACTGGGTTTCTATGCTTTGTCACTTTGAATTCTCAAATTCAATCTTTAACAGAGGTGTTCCTGAAGCAGGTATGTTTGCACCATGTTCAGTCTATTTTTACATTCCAAAAGGAACAAATGAGCTTCACGTAGGGTATGCAAGTGTAGATAACTGGATCAATGCATTGAACTTTAAAGACCAAAAACGTATCGATTACATGAGAGCGATCGATGCAGAAGTGGTTGAAACTTTTCAAGAGATGGGCTTCGAAGTTGTCACTTTGGGCAAAGATTAATCAAGCTGTGAAAGCACAATAGATTAAAAATAATACATAAAGGGAAAAAGATGAAATTGATTAAAATGACAGTAGCGTTTTTATTGGCGTTGGCTACAGTACAAGTGAGTGTGCAAGCAGAAGGTACTAAGTTAGAAGTAGGTGCACCTGCACCTGCTGTGGTGAGTGCATACTATACAGCTAAAGCACAAACTGCAAACACTGTAAAATCAAAATTAAAAGCCAATGGTTTTTCTATTTTGGCGACAACTGCACCGCTTAAGGGCGCAACGGTGATTACGATTACCAATAAAGAGTTAAAAAACACAAACTCTTGGCTAGCAACACTGAATGTACTTGTAAATGAAAAAGAAGTACGTGTACAAAACCCATCATATTTTGGAGCTGCATATCTTCAAGACAACTTTAAGTACGGTCAGTTTACCGGCACACTGAAGTCACTTCAAAAAGCACTTGGTGATCTTCATACGGTCAAAGATGAGTTTAAACTTTCAAAACTTGCTGGGTATCATTTTATGATGGGTATGCCTTATGTAGATGAGACGATTATCGTAGGTGAAGGTGCAGACTTGACAAGTAAATTGAAGAAAAATAAATATGTAAGTTATAGCCTTAAGCTTCCTAATGGTGCAACACTTGTTGGACATAATTTGGTAAAAAGAACCAATAAATTTCTTCTTAAGATCGATGCAGGTCACAATGCGCTTATCTTGCCATATAGAAGTATGATAAAAGACGGTAAAGCAGTGATGCTAGACCCTAAGTATTATTTGGCGGTTTCTTTACCTCTTTTAAGTATGGGGGAGTTTATGAAAATAGCATCTGCTCCAGCTGAGATAGAAAAAGATTTGAAAAGAGCATACAAATAGTATGATCTTTAGCTATCCAGAATATACGCTGGATAGCCTTCCTACCAACCCCTTCACCCCCTATAATTTTTAACGCTTATGGGTATTTCAACATTATTTAGATAAAATCATGTAATTATATATATAAAGGATTGTAGTGAAAGTTACAGTAAAGAAAGTAGACGACGCAAATGTGATCGTAAGCGGTACGATAGAAAATAGTGCGATTGAAGAAAATATTAACAAGATGGCTGTTCAAGCTGGTAAAGAGATGAAAGTTGATGGATTCAGAAAAGGTAAAGTACCTGCACACGTAGTAAAACAAATGCATGGAGACAAGCTTGCACAAGATGCTGAAGGTGAAGTCCTTAAAGACCTTATTGATGCAGGTATTAAAAAAGCAGGTATTAACGCTACAGATATGCTTGGCCAGCCTACATTTAAAAAATATGACAAAAAAGAGTCTGGTATTGATGTTGAAGTAGAAGTTTCAACTAGACCGGTATTTGAAGCAGAAGGTCATATGGATGTACTTCCTGATTTCAAAAAACCAAAAGCAACTAAAAAAGCGATTGATGAAAAACTTCAAGAAATCGCATCACAACAAGCACCTTTTGAAAAGATCAAAAGAAAGCGTATGGTAAGAGACGGTGACATGGTTGTGATCGATTTTGAAGGTTTTGTTGATGGTGTAGCATTTGATGGTGGTAAAGCTGAAAAATTCAGTCTTAAGATCGGTTCAGGACAATTCATTCCAGGATTTGAAGAGCAGATCATCGGTATGAAGTATGAAGAAGAAAAAACAGTGACCGTCACTTTCCCCGAAGAGTATCAGTCAGCTGATCTTGCAGGAAAAGAAGCAGAATTTAAAGTCACACTCCACGAGATCCAAGAGCAAGTAGCTGCAGAGCTTAACGATGAGTTGGCACAAAAACTTCTTCAAGGTGAAGAGAATGCAACGCTTGAGCTATTGACTGAAAAAGTAAAAACACAAATTGAGTCCACTGAAATCTCAAAAATATATAATGAAGACCTTAAACCAAAATTGGTTGAAGCATTGGTTGCTAAATTTGATTTTGCATTACCAAACAACATCGTTGAGCAAGAGATTGATGCAAAGATCAATGCAAAAGCGCAGCAGATGAGTGAAGAGGAGCTTAACTCTTTTAAGGACAACCCTGAAAAAGTTGAAGCACTTCGTGAAGAGGTAAGAGCAGATGCAGTAGCAAGTGTAAAAGCAACATTTATCGTAGATGCATTGGCTAAAAAAGAAGAAGTATCAGTAGACGATCAAGAAGTATCCCAAGCGATCTACTACGAAGCGATGATGAGTGGTCAAGATCCACAAGAAGTGATCAAGTATTACCAGGAAAATAATCTTCTCCCTGCAGTTAAAATGGGTATGATCGAAGACAAACTTTTTGGTAAAATGTTAGGGTTAGACAAATAAAGCAAACACACAAATAACAACTTAGGTTGTTATTTGTACTATTAACTTATAGAGTGTATAGTTGAGTTGATAAATAAGTCTATTTAACTATATATTATTAAAGGCAAAAAATGAGCTATATTCCATACGTTGTTGAACAAACTGGTAGAGGTGAGAGATCTTACGATATCTATTCACGATTACTTAAAGACCGTATCATTATGTTAAGTGGTGAGGTGAACGATCAAGTGGCCTCTACTGTTGTAGCACAACTTCTTTTTCTTGAAGCACAAGATCCTGATAAAGATATTTACTTTTACATTAACTCTCCAGGTGGCGTGATCACATCTGGACTCTCTATGTTTGATACGATGAACTATATTAAGCCTGACATCGTTACTATTTGTATCGGTCAAGCGGCATCTATGGGAGCTTTTTTACTTGCTTCTGGAACCAAAGGTAAACGTTATGCTTTACCTCATGCACGTATAATGATTCATCAGCCTTCAGGTGGTGCACAAGGACAGTCAACAGATATCCAGATACAAGCACAAGAGATACAGAGACTTAAAGACACACTCAATGAAATTTTGGCTGTGCAAACAGGTAAAACGGCAAAACGTATAGAAAAAGATACAGAGAGAGATAACTTTATGTCTTCCCAAGAAGCATTAGAATATGGTCTAATAGACAAAGTACTCACAAAAAGTTTTACCTAATAGAGACGATGTATGGTTAGAGAAATAGTAGTATATCCGGACAAAAGACTCAAGCTTATCTCAAAAGAAGTAGTGTCCTTTAATAGTGCATTGCATGATCTTCTGGATGATATGTATGAGACCATGCGTGCACGCAACGGGGTAGGACTTGCAGCTATTCAGGTTGGTATTGATCTAAGAGCCCTCATCATTAATATCCCGTTAGAGGATGCAGACGGTGAACATGACCAGCCCAAAGAAAATACCCTAGAGATGATAAACCCTGAAATCATTGAAAAAGATGGGTCAGAAAAGTTTCAAGAGGGATGTCTATCTATCCCTGGTGTTTATGAAGAAGTAGAACGTGCCAAGCATGTCAAGGTGGTATATTTTGACAGAGAGGGGAACAAGCATATCATAGAAGATAATGATTTTCTTGCTATTGCGATACAGCACGAGATGGATCATTTAGATGGCAAAGTGTTTATTGAAAAACTCTCTTATATGAAAAGAAAAAAGTTCGAAAAAGAGTGGAAACGAAGACAAAAAGAGGCATAATAAGCAGTTTTACACCATGTATTTTTTCGAGTCTTTAGTGTATACCCATAAAATGCATAGTGTAATCTCACCTCAGTACTTAAACCCCTTGGGCTATCATTGCATTGGCGACACGCTTAAAGCCTAAGATGTTAGCACCAGAGATCAAATCCATTTCTAGACCATAATCATCACATGTCTTTTTAATATCTTTATAGATTTGAGACATAATATTTTGAAGTTTTTCATCAACCTCTTCTTCAGAAAAGTAACTTAAAGAATTGTTTTGACTCATTTCTAAAACGCTGACAGCAACCCCACCAGCATTTGCAGCTTTTCCCGGTGCAAAGATGGTATGATGTTCTTTAAAGAGTTCTACTCCCTTCTTTGTTGTTGGCATATTAGCACCTTCTGCAACCACTTTTACATCATTTTCTATCAGTTTCAAGGCGCAAACTTCTCCCAATTCATTTTGTGTGGCACATGGAAATGCAGCAAAGCAAGGGATGTCCCATACATAATTACTACCCTTTTCATAGTTCTCTTTTTTTACATAAGTGGCACTTTTTTTCTCGCTTACATAGTACTCAAGTGAAGCCCTTCTTTCTAATTTTAGCTTTTTTAAAAGTGCCAAATCAATCCCGTTACTGTCATGAATGGCACCTCTAGAGTCAGAGCAAGTAACGGGAATCGCCCCTAGGTCATAAAGTTTTTCTATAGCATGTATGGCAACATTGCCACTACCACTTATNGTACAAATCTTACCTTTGAGTGTCTCTCCCCTATCTTTTAAAAGGGTTTGCGTAAAGTAGATAAGCCCATATCCTGTTGCCGATGTGCGACCTAAACTTCCACCCAAAGAGAGAGGCTTTGAAGTAATGATGCTGTCGTAAGAGTTGGTGAGTTGTTTGTATTGACCAAAAAGATACCCGACTTCTCTTTCACCTACACCGATATCACCGCCAAGTACATCTATGTCGGCCCCTAAACTATTATAGAATGAAGACATAAAAGCTTGACAGAATCTCATGATCTCTTTATCACTTTTTCCTTTAGGGTCAAAGTCTGCTCCACCTTTTGCTCCACCGATATGAAGCCCCGTGATAGCATTTTTAAAGATCTGTTCAAATGCAAGAAATTTTAAGATATCAGGATTGACACTAGGATGAAACCGTACTCCACCTTTATAGGGACCTAATGCATTGTTAAACTGGATTCTGTATCCATTATTGACATGAACAATACCTTTATCATCCAACCATTCTATTTTAAAGTGTATTTCTCTATTGGGGACAACAATGCGATCAAGAATATTATCATTTATATATTCAGTATGATTTTCCATAAGAGGTTGAATAGACACAAGTACTTCTTCAAGTGCTTGAAAAAAAGTTGAATCACCTTTACAATTACTCTCTTTAATACGTTTCATCACTTGCTCAATATACTCCATAGGGCTCCTTTGTAATACTTATATAGAAGCAATTATATTACAATTTGACATATTTTCCACCTATTTTTCACATTTAGCGCATAATTAGACTATGAATGCAAAAACGGATAGTGGTACCCCACCTAAGAATCAAAAAATACGCCAGAAACAAACAAAAGAGTCCATTGTGAATAGGCTTACCTGTGCAACGCTTGAAGGCGTGAATGCACAGGTCATAGAAGTAGAAGCTACATTTACGAAAGGATTACCCGGATTTTCTGTCGTGGGATTGGCGAGTAGTGACATTCAAGAAGCAAAAGAAAGAACAAAATCAGCACTACTGACCAATGATTTTGTCTTTCCTCCATTGAAAATAACAGTGAATTTAAGTCCATCAGATCTTAAAAAGTCAGGGACACACTTAGATCTCGCTGTGGCACTCTTGATAGCCATGCATAAAACAGTCATAGATGAAGAGGGACTCTTTGTATTTGGAGAACTTGGTTTGGATGGTAAGGTGAAAACGAGTTCTATGCTTTTCCCTTTGGTGTTATCTCTTAAGGAACAAGGACTTATTAAAAGAGCGATCGTACCAAAAGAATCCATTCCTTATCTAAATCATATCTCTGGAGTAGATTTTATCGCAGTAGAATCATTAAGTGAAGCCATATTGATAGTAAAAGACAAAAACTTTAAGGCAAATGTCCAATCATTTTCTTATGATGCTGAAAGCTTTACTGTACAAGACAGATGTTATTATTTTGAACGTAAATATGAAAATGATTTTCTGGATGTGAAAGGACAGTCTGTAGCGAAAAGAGCTTCGCTTATCGCAGCTGCAGGGATGCATAATTTTCTGATGGAAGGAAACCCTGGGTGCGGAAAGAGTATGATAGCCAAACGTATCAAAGATATTTTGCCTCCACTGTTTGAAGAAGAGATACTTTCCATAGCCAAACATCAGTTTTTGGATGGAGTAACGCCGAACTTCTCAGCCCTAAGGCCTATCAGGTCCCCCCATCATACAGCCACTTCGCATCCATCTTCGGTGGAGGGTCTTCCGTGGCTAAAATAGGTGAGGTGGCTTTGGCACATAAAGGGATACTCTTTTTTGATGAACTTCCTCACTTTTCCAAATCGGTATTAGAAGCACTTAGAGAACCCTTGCAAGATAAGAAAGTACATATAGCAAGGGTCAATGCCAAGATAGAGTATGAGGCCGATATCATGTTCGTAGCAGCGCAAAACCCTTGTCCTTGTGGTAATCTACTTTCAAAAATGAAATCTTGCAGATGCAGTGAAGTCGAAATAAAACGTTACCAAAATAAACTCTCAGATCCTTTTTTAGACCGTATAGATCTTTTTGTTGTGATGCAAGAAGTACATAGTTTAGACAAAGGAGATATCACTTCTGCACAATTGCATGAAGAAGTAATCAAAGCATTTAAAATGCAAAAACAAAGAGGACAGATAAGACTCAATGGAAAGTTATCGGAAGAGGAGATAGAGAGCTATTGCTTATTAGACAACAACGCAAGAAGTATTTTAGAAAATGCTATCAGTAAATTTGGTCTTTCCCATAGAAGTATCGCATCCGTAAAGAAAATAGGGAGAACCATAGCAGATTTAAATGCACATCAGAAGATAGAGAAGTCAGATATATTAGAAGCGCTCAGTTATAGAAAGAGATAGAAGCAAAGCCTATCTCATACGATTTAAGCGCAGACTAATTTTGTGATGACAAATCCACCAATGACAAGCCAAGCAAACATTGCTGTAGCAGTGTAGACGGGAGCCAGTCCTAATCCCTTAAATTTTGAGAAGCGGGTGCCCATGCCCAGTGCGGTCATAGCCATAGTGAGAAGAAAAGTGTCAATTTCATTGATGATATTCACGATATTGTCTGGTATGAGGTGAAGTGAGTTAAATCCAGCTACACCGATAAAATAAACAGCAAACCATGGGATGACAAGCTTTACATTTCCTGAAACACCACCCTCTTTTTTTGCAGTATAGCTTAAGTAAATACCTAAAATGATGAGCATAGGTGCTATCATGATCACGCGGGTCATTTTTACAATGATGGCTGAATTAGCCATCTCTTCAGGGGCACCTGGCACAGAAAATGGGACTGCAACAACCTGAGCTACTTCATGAATGGTACCTCCCACATAGATACCAAACTCTCTGGCGCTCATATGTAAAAACCCTATAGCATTCTCGAAAATAGCGGTATAGAGTAGGGGATAGAGAAACATAGAAATAGTACCAAATAAAACGACCATAGAGACTGCAATGGCAGTTTTATACTCTTCTGCTTTAAGTACGGGTTCTGTCGCTAGTACAGCAGCTGCACCACAAACAGCTGCACCAGATGCAGTTAACATTGAGGTGTCTTTTTCCATCCCAAATACTTTATGTCCCAGCCAAGTACCAAGTATAAATGTTGTTGAAAGCATGATCAATGAAACTAAAAAACCATCCATACCTACTTCAGCAATTTGTTGAAAAGTGATTCTAAACCCATAAAAAACGATTGCAAAACGAAGTATCTTTTTTGCAGAAAAGGTAATACCTGTCTCCCATGCTGAAGGGAGTTGGTTGTGCAAGGTATTGGCATAAAAAATACCAAGAACGATACCGATGACCAAAGGTGAAAGACCTAATGCTTTTACCGGCCCAAGAGTTGCGATAAATGTGGCTGCTGCAGAAAAGATCGCAACAAAGAATATGCCACTTATTGTACCTTTCCGTTTTTTTGGGGAAAACGCCATAAAAATCCTTTCATTCAAAATAATTGATAATATTTGGAAAATTCTACTATAATTTTGATATAATTTACGAATTATTCAGTAGCAGTAGGCTAATAATAAACTATATGATGTAAGACAATTCTAAGTAAAGAGAGTAAATATGAAATTAACACTTAGGCAAATGGAAATATTTTTAAACGTCGTAGTCTCCGGGCATTTAACGAATGTTGCTAAAGATATGAAATTAAGTCAATCGGCTATCTCTATGTCGATTAAAGAATTGGAAAATATCTTGGGTCGACCAGTGTTTGACAGGATCAACAAAAAGCTAGTACTGAATGAAATGGGACGGGCATTTTATAAAGAGATAGACCCTATTTTTAAAAAACTTTCAGATATTGAGTATGAATTTAAAAATTCAGAGAACAAGGGGATGATTCGTGTAGGTGCGAGTACAACCATCGTTGACTATTTGATGCCTGCGATTATTTGTAGCTATATGAGTTCTTACCCTGAGGTTAAAATTACGCTCAAAGAGGGCAATACTAAAGAGATTGCAAATATGATCAAAGAGGGGGCCATTGATATTGGTTTTGTAGAAGGCTTTGTTCAGGGTTCTGATATCGTGAAAGAGAAAATAGGGGTAGATGAACTGATTGTTATGACAGCAGATCAAAACTTGTGTAAAAATTGTACAATAGATGAACTTGAAAATAAGAGATGGGTGCTTAGAGAAGAGGGTTCTGGGACTAGAGAAGTCTTTTTGGAGTATATAAAAGAAAAAGTGGAGGATTTAAATATTTTCTTGGAACTTGGGCATACGGAGTCTATTAAAAGTATTTTGATGAACCGTGAATGCTTGACATGCATTTCTAAAATTTCAGTGAAGAATGAAATTGAGGAAGGTAAACTGTATAAGGTCCCGGTACAGAACTTTCAATGTAAAAGAGATTTTTTAATGATCTATCACAAAGACAAATATCATAGTTCATTGTTTGAAAAATTTGTCTTCTTCTCTCGAAAACTTATGACCCAAATGATAGAGGGGCAGAACTGAGTTACTTTGAGGTATTTTCAAAATGCTTTATAGCTTTTTTATACTCCTGAGGATGATTGAGGTTTGTAAAAGGGCTGTCTTCATCAAACCGTACGAAAAGTGTACGGGCAAGATCCAGCAGATCCCCCAGTTTGTGATTCCCTTTTTTTAATTGTTCATACGCCAAAGGCAGGATTGAACTTTTATAAAGACCACAAAGAGGCTGAATACCACTTGGGCTTTGTGCAACCATAGCATCTAAGCTACTTTTATTATGATCCAAGAGCTTCTTTATAATATGTTCATCAACAAAGGGAGCATCCACACTTAAGATAAAGAGTGCCTCTGCCTGTAATGTTTCAAAAACAGAGATAAGCCCTATGAGAGGAGAGCTTTGCATAGAAGTGTCTTTTATCACCATACAATCAAAGTCAAATTTATTCTTTTTTGCCGAAAGGTATACTTTATCAAATAAGGTACTTAGTTTCTCTTGTTGAAATTGGGCAAGTGTAGGGTAGCCTCCAAAAGGAAGGAGTGACTTGTCTTTTCCCATCCGAGAACTTCTTCCTCCTGCAAAAATGACCGCGTAAAGAGGTTTTCTCATGCTTGTATATACTTTTTTCGTTTTTGATGTATAAAGAGAACTACAAATGCCATAAAGGTGATAAGTGCTTCAACGAGGAAAAGATATTCTCCATAGATTTCACCAGAAAGAATCGCACCGACAGATCCACCAAGTCCAAATGCTATACCCAGAAAAAATTGCTGGGCAAGCTTTTTTTGCGTGTAGAGTGAAAAGACATAGGTGATAGCCGCAGTATGATAGAGTGCAAAACCGATAGCATGCAGGGATTGTGATGCAAAGGTAAGTGCTACAGAATCAGGGAATAGGTAAAGTACCATCCATCTCATTGCAGTGACAAGTGTCGCAAACTGTAAAATAGACAGTAAATTTCTTTGTAGTAGTGGACCTTGAAAATAGAGCATAAAAATTTCACATATCACACCAAAACTCCACATCCAGCTTGTCATTTCAAGTGATATACCATGGGCAACTTCATAGATGGTAAAGAAGTTATAAAATCCACCAAAGCCCACTTGCATTAAAAAGACAGAGATCCAAAATGCCCAATATTTAGAGAGTGAGAAGGAGGCATCTTCTTCTGTAGTAGAATGAGAAACCGTATCATATTTTGTGATCAGAGCACCAAAAACAAGGGTTAAAAATGCCATCATACTTAAGTAAGAGAGTGCTTCTTGCGGTGTGCTTAATACTTTTCCTAACCATAGTGCGATACCCATGAAGCCAAGAGAACCCCAGAGACGTACTTTCCCATACCGCTCTTTTGATAAGGAAGCTAGAGCAATGGTCTCAACATAAGGCAAAGAGATTCCCATCGCTGCACCAAAGAGAAGATTTGCTACCAAATAGACCCAAAAATCATTGATAGTTCCAATAAACAGCAGCGTTCCAATGAAGGTAAAGAGTAAGGAGAGTTGATAAACCTTAGCCGTCAAAGCGAGAAAGTGTCGAAATGCAAAAGGCAGTAAAAATCGCATAAAGGGGGCAGCCGCATATATGATACCTACTTCCAAAGGATCATAACCAAGGTCTAGTAAGACTTTTGGCATAAAGATGACATAGATCCCTACAAGGGCAAAGTAAAAAAAGTAGTAAGCCCCTAAAAATGTTAAAAACAGTGGTCTGGTTTCTTTCATTTTTTGTTTACAACAGCAGTTGCAGATAAGAGGTCATGTAAGGTTTTATTATCTTTTCTAAAAAACATAAGGACCCAACCAAAAATACTAAAAAAAGAAAGAAGTGTAGCCAGATTTCTAAAGAGGATGATAAACAAAGAGGGTTTCTTTTTTGTGTTTTCATCGATAAGCATAAGATCATAAGCACGATATCCAGGTGTTTGTCCTGTTCGATAGATAAAAAGTGTTTGTATGATGACCAAAGGAATAAGTATGTAAAGCCACCCCACTATTTTATGTGCAGCAAAATCTTCTCTCCCGTCCATCACAAAATAAAATACGATATACATGATAGGCATGAGAAGCATAAAGGCATCCGTAAGAAATGCTTTTATTTTTAATCTCGAAGAAGCATAATTTTCTTTTTGAAGTAGCGGTTTTACGTTCGATACGGATGCTTTGACTTTACCTTGTTTCGTATCTCTAAAACGTTGCTTAGCCATCTAAAACTCCAAGTAAAAGTAACATTATTTTAATCCTTGTGTCATGGTAAAGATAGGAAGAAGCATAGCCGCAACGATGATACCTACAACCAGACCAATAAAGAGCATCATAAATGGTTCGAGTAAACCTAAAAGGAGTTTGAGTTTGTCTTCATTTTCTTCCGCATAAAGAGAAGAGGTATTATCTAGGATCTGTGCTACTTCGCTTGATTCTTCTCCTAAGGCCAAAGATTGCATAAAGTTACGCTTTAGTTTTACCCCTTTTGACAGCTGAAGAGAGTTGGAGAGTTTATTTCCTTCAAGTACTTTGATGGATGCTTTTTCAAACAGGTCTCGAAGCCCATCATTTGCGAAAGTAGCTTTGGCAAGTTGCACTGCCTGTGCATAAGCTACACCTGAATCAAGCATAAGTGAGAGGATATAGGAAAATCGGCCTAATTCATGATTTTGGATCAGTGTTCCCAAGACAGGTATTTTCAGCAATAATGAATCAATGATGCGATGAAAGGTATCCGCCTTTGCATAAGTGATTTTAAATGCGAACAGAAGCACAAAAAAGGTTACGATGATAGCTATATAATGGGACGTTAGAAAGTCACTTAATCCAAGTACAAATTTTGTGATAGGAGGAAGCTCTTGGCCTGTATCTTCAAATATTTCTGTAATTTTTGGTACAACAAAAGCAAGTAGAAAAGAGGTCATTCCTATAGCCACAGTAAAAATTACAGCAGGGTAGGTCATCGCACTTTTTACCTGTTTTTTACTTTGTTCTGTGCCGAGAAAAAGTTCCCCATATTAGTGAGTACCTCAACCATTTTCCCGCTTTGTCCTGCGACATTAAGACTTTGGAGAAAAAAGTCTGGAAGGGCATAGACTTTTTGTGTATTGAGCGCATGGTAAAGCGACTTTCCTTCATCGATCATAGTTTTAATAGAGTTCAAAAAAGAGACATATTTCTTTTCTCCCTCATGTTGGTTCTCAAGGAGTTTAATCGCAGTGAGTATGGTCATTCCCGAATTGAGGTAAGAAGAGAGCTCTTTAGAAAAAGTACTCAGAAGCTCTACGGGCATTTGACGTTTGGAAAAGGCGTCAAGTGAAAATTCTTTGGTGGGAATAAGCCCTTCATGATAGATATTTTGCATACGCAGTTTTTGTCCTGCCTCTTCTACGGAACTTGCTGTAACAGTACCTTTGACTTTCTTCCCTGTTTTGTCAAAACCTTTGTACTTAAAAAGCATTCGTATTACATCCTTGCAGTAAATTATAAGTATTATAACTTTTTTAGCTGTATCTTGCTATTTTATATATCAAAACCTGAATCAGGCTAAAAAGACTCTAAGTTAAAATGATAATATCTTGAAGAATGCTGGTTTTTTAACATAATCTCATTGACAATCGCTGTAGGGCCACCGTTTTCTTGGAGAGGATGGATCTTTATTTCTTCAGGGATAAAGATCTCCCTATTGGTTTTCTTTAAAATCTCACGACTCTCCGACTTATTGATCTTAAAGAATTTTTGTAAAGTTTCATACGCAGTTTTATTGTCTTGATGATGTAAGAGAATGTTTTTGCTTACATAGAGAGAATCCTGTAGAGAACGCTTATTTCTTTCCATAATGTAAACGATTTGTTTTTGGTTGTCCGTATGCATCTTAAGCACAGGAATAATAGCAAGGGAAAGTATGATCACGGAAATAAGGATTTCTATAATGGTAAAAGCAGGACGTAAATGTTTCAATAAAAATCTCCACTGTTAGAGACTAAATCAGTGTTTCTCAACCAATACTCTTTTGCTTCCTCCAAGGAAGGAAACTCCCGAGGTTCTCCAAAAAAAGCAGGTAAAAAATAGCTTCCCCTGTCATTTTTTAAAATGATCTGAGTGGAACTGCCATTCTTAAAAAAATCCATGATTAAACAAATCTTTTTATCTTGATATCTGCCATATTCGATACGCGAGAGAGTGTCATATCGGTCAATCGTATAGGCTTCCGTATTGGTCAAATCTATAGGGTTTTCATAGGCTTCAAATCCTGAGGAAAGTCCACTTCGAAGATAGCAAGAGCGACACTTATCAACACAGAGAAGCGTCGCTTTTTTTTGAAAAAGTTCTGAGGAAAGAATGTTAGATTTAAGCGTAAGAGGAGTCAGTGTCTTGGGTGTTTTTTTACCTATCTCTACACCTTCAAAACCAAGAAAATAGACGATAGAGATAAGAAGTATAACGATAAGAAGTTCGACAAGTGTGAACCCTTTATGTAGACTATGTCTCTTCGTATGGAACATGAAAATAGCTTATTTGTTACATTGACTAAACAAGATATCTTTATTGCTCTCTTCACCACCTTCTTTTCTGTCCGCAGCGAAAGAGATAAGTTCAAAACCATCCCCTGTTTTCAGATAAACGAAGGGTGTTTTCCATGAATCTTTAGGCAACTTTTTGAGGTAAGGTTTAACACGATAATTAGGGTATTTGTCTGAGTCAGGATTAGTTAAAAGTGCAGCAAACCCTTCTTCTGTTTCAGGATAAGCACCATTGTCTAACTTGAACATATCGAGTCTTTTACCCAAATCATTCATCTTTAAGCACACTGTATCTCTTTTTGCCTGATCGGCACTGTCCATAAGACCAGGGGCCACAACTGCTACAAGTCCTCCAAGAATAACGATAACGATAAGTAATTCTATAAGAGAGAATCCTTCTCTTAGTGCTTTGTGTTTTTGCATGCATATCCTTTAGTTTGCTTTGGTATAATATTTTACTTAATTGTACAAATTCTACTTTAATAGAGCTTTCAGATGGATAAACTCCAACATACTCCCAACGATGCAAAACATAGACAAGGCTTTGCCCTTCTGGTTACTTTGTCTGTCTTGTCTGTGATCATCGCTTTAACGATGGTACTTTTGAGTTACTTTGAAGAAGTTCAAGAAGACTCCATCGATACAAAAGCACTGATACAGGCAGATATATACTACACAAATATAACAAATATATTTCAAAGTGTTAAAGATAAAAAAACCCTTTTTTCTGTACTCTACACTACCGCGATACCTCTACGTACGCCAGATGATGAATTTTCACTCATATTGGAGTGTCAACCATTGTATAAAGGAGTGAATATCAATTGGTTAGGCCTGGGGAATGATATCAAGCAAGCAGCATTATTTACCATAGCACAAGATCTTTTTGAGATACTTGCTCAGGACTATGACATAGAAGATGTAGGAAGACTGCAAGAGATGCTCATTCATGAGATAGGCCACAAGAAGCAAATCGTACAAAAAGAGCAAAGTAGGCTTCACCAAAAAAACGGTATTATATCGTATCAACAATTTGCAAAAATACTCAGCAAATATCAGTTCGAAGTAGATGATAGCAAGATAGGATCTGTTCCATGGAAAAAGTATTTTAGTTTTTCGCCTAAAGCAGAAAAGATCGATGGTGCATACAGCTCACCTGAACTACTTGCGTATCTGTTTGGAATGGATGTAGAAATCATGAAAGAGTGGATTTCTACGGCAGGGGGAAGCACATTGTCAGAGTTTGTAAACCAAAATGGTGGCGATTATGCGCAGAGAAAAAACATTTTAGCGGGTGAAACATTTTTAGAAGCAGCAGAATGCTCGGTAGACTATATGCTCGCAGAAAAGCAATATACATTTGGATTTGAATATATTCAGGGAGAGGCAAAACATTTTGAATTTTATGGGAAACACTAAGCCGTTAATACTTGCCTATCCTTCTATGGAGAAAGTGCATTTGGCAGAGTCTGTGAATGTGATGCTTCCTCCTCAATTTTATACATTGAAAAAAGAAGCTTTACCTCTTCGCTATGCTTATCAGGCCAAGAAAATAGCACCATCACTGTTTGATGGCTTGCTTGAACAAGGAAGACACTATGACTATATGGTTTGGAAAGAAGAAGAGGAGTGGGTCTTTCTTGCGTATGATTTAGAAAAGATCACTGCATTTTTGGAGACTAAAGGCTTTGTTTTAGAAAAAATTTCAAAACTCTTTTTTGCGCAACAGAGAGTAGATTTGTTTGATAAACCTCTTTTTCTGGGAGAAAATGAAGCATTGGTTTCTTTGGATAATATGATAGTCGTAATCCCAAGAAGTGCTTTAGCGCAAGATGAAAACACTTTCTTGGTGTTTGACAATAGCTTTACCCCCAAAAAAGGTATAGCATTGCAAGGAGCCTATGGTTCTATACTCAGTAAAAGGCAAACTTCGATCCTTGCAACTGTTTTTATACTTTTCGCATCGATGTTTTTTGTTGAAGGATGGCGTTATAGCAGCAATGAGAAAGCAGGAAAAGCTCAGTTACAGGAGTTACTTGAAGCATATCCTTCTTTGCAGAGTAAATATACGCGAGACAGTATCGTGAGTAAATATAAAACAATAGATAGTATTGAGCGAAAAAAACGAGATATCATGAAAACCTTATCGGGTATGATCTTTAAAGGGGTTACGCTCAATGCCTTGGAGATCAATCAACAAATCTTTAAAGTACAATTTTCATGTAAAGACGCGCAGGTAGTAAAACGTGTAAAAGTATTGGCCCAAAAAAATCACTTCACTGCTGTAGCTGTTGCAGGAAGTTATGATGTGAAAATAGAGGGATCATTATGATGTGGAAAAGATATCAAAATGAGCTGATAGTGCTGGTTGCTTTTGTGTTGATGTTTGTTGGGTATGTATCTAAAAATGTACAAGTCTCCTCCCAGGTCGAAATGATGGCGGAAACAAGAAATTCTGTCGGTGAAATTAAAGAAGTGATCTCCTTGCAAAAAATATGGTCAGATAAGAAAACGACAAAAAAGGTAGAAAAACTTCAAACGCTTATCCCTGCAAATAAAGTAAAATGGGAGTATAAAAACAAAAAGGTTAACGCACTTTATAAAGGTTTGAGTACAACAGAATTAAATACTCTGGTAACAAAAATTTTAAATTTACCAGTAGAGATACAAAAGCTTAAAATTCAAAAATTAGCTTCATTTTATGATGTGGAGTTCAAATGCAAATGGTAAAAAAAAGTTTCATTCTTTTCATTCTTATTTGGATGGCGATTCTTATATTTATGCCCAAGAAGGCCTTTTATTATAAGCTTGAAGAAGCGCTTGCCAAACATGAGATCTTATTTAATGAAGCACACATTGATGAAGGGCTGTTTACTTTAAATTTGAAGCAGGTAACTGTTTACTTTAAAGGCATGAATATTGCAACCATTGAAGAAGTGAAACTTGTGACTTTTCTTTTTTATAGCGCTATAGAATTGAAATCTATCGATATAGAGGACTCTTTAAAAACAATGGTACCTCAAAAAACGAAAAAAGCACTTGCAGTACATTCCATCCTTTCCCCCTTAGACGTCTTTGTTGAGGCACAAGGCTCATTTGGTGAGATGGTGGGTAGTATTGATCTAAACAAACGCAAGGTATACTTAGATTTTAATGAGAGTAAAAATATAGAGATGTTAAAGCCTCAGTTGAAAAAATCTGAAAAAGGATGGGTCTATGAAACATCTTTTTAAGCCAGCCATGCTGAAAGGGCTTTGGATCGTATTGATCGTATTGCTTCTAGTCAAAATGCTTTGGTTTCTTGTTGAGGTACTCTGGTTGCCCACCATTGGGGTGCAACATCACGAAGCCAAAGGGGCCAAACCCCTTTACTATAGAGTGAAGCTCGGTCCAAATGAAGCAGCTGCCCCGACTACTGTTAAGTCCGCACAAAAGAGTTCAGGGAGTATCAAAGATATCAAGCTTTTAGCTATCTATAATGCTTCAGATACCACTGTTGTGACGGTAGAATATAAACGTAAAACAAAAGTGCTTTCCAAAGGCGAAGACTTGAATGGTTTCGTGCTGGAGGGTGCAGGAAGCAGTTATGCGACTTTCAGTAAAAATGAAAAAACATATCAGGTCGATTTGATCGTGAGTACAAAAGGCAATGGAAGCATCGAAACGAGTGTTCCAAATGAAGTTTCTAGCCAGAAGATTCAAGGTGAGGTGATGGATGCGGGTGACCGCAAGATCATAGATAAGTCACTGATAGATCATTATGCGAAGAACATTGATGATATTTATAAAAATATTGGTATCAAAGAAATCAAAAAAGGCAAAGCGTTAGAAGGTTTTAGTATCTCTTTTGTGCGTAAAGGATCAGTTTTTTCGAAACTTGGAGTCAAAAGAGGTGATGTCATTAAAGCAGTAAACGGCCAAAAAATGGATAGTTATAATGCTGCGTTTGATGTATATAAAAATATTTCAGATATAAATAACCTGACATTGGTTATCCAAAGAGGTAAAGAAGAAATGGAGTTAGAATATGAAGTTAACTAAAATAGTATTGAGTCTATTGTTGGTAGTGTCTGTAGGACTACATGCTCAAGAGGAAGAGACGGTAGATGTAAATTTTCGTGATCTCAACGTAAAAGATTTTGTTGAGATGGTTTCCAAGATTACACAGAAAAACATTTTGATAGAAGCAGACTTGAAAGGGAAAGTTAATTTTGTATCAACCAAGCCCATTAAAAAAAGTGCGCTTTTCTCTTTAGCAAACTCCATACTTGGAGGCAAAGGATTAACGATCATCGATCAAGGTGAATACTATAAGGTGGTCAAAGGCAACAACGCTGCAGGAGAAGGACTTGATGTCAGCAGTAACATTAAGGGTGACACCATGATAACAGTCATGTTCCCACTAAAGAACTCCAATGCCGCGGTACTGCGTGCCAAACTTAAGCCACTGTTGCACAAAGATGCAAAAGTCATCTCATTCAAAGAAAATAACGTCTTGGCAATCACTGCAACACCGCGAACGCTTGAATCCATTTCAAAAGTCATCAAAGCAGTTGAAGTCACGGGCGAAAAAAAATCAGTGGTGGTCAAACTAAAGAACTCTACCGTAAAAGATATTTTTCAAAATGCCCAAAATATGGCAAAAAAGATTTTTCCTCAAACGATTGAAAGTGAGGCGGTGGACATCTTTAAAGATGAAGCAACCAACTCTATCATCCTTGTGGGACAAAGTGAAAATACTACGCGAATGATCAAGTATATCAAGCAGCTAGATATGGAGGGAGAAAGTACCACACAAAAAATGTATGTGATCAGACTCAAAAACTCCAATGTCGAAGAGATGGAAAAGATCATGAGTCAGCTCATCTCTCAAATGAACAATGTAGCAGTAAAAGCACCGGTAAAAGGTGGGGCAGCACCAAGTAAAGCAATGGTGGTATCTGATGTTGAAAGAAATGCGCTTATTGTACTCGCGACGTCAGAACAGATGAAAAACATACGAGAGACGGTACAAAAGATAGACATACCAAAAGTCCAAGTTTATGTCAAAGCACGTATCGTAGAGATCAACACAGAATTAGCAGAGCAGATAGGGCTGAGTTATGGATTTGAAAGTGGCGCCATCACCAGCCAAGGGCTTTTTTCTGCGGCTGCCAATATGGGCGCCTCTTCGTTAATGGTTTCTCCTACGTTATTAAGTTTTTTAAGTAACGAAACCTATTATCCTGCAACAGCAACATCACCAGGGTATACTACAACAGAGAAAGCATTTGAATTTGATTCAGGAATTTCTGAAGTATTCGCATTAGGAGCAAAACTTGATTTACTGAAACAAAATGGCGCAGCGCATATTTTGAGTGAACCTTCCGTGCTTTGCACCAACAATA
>JGI10211J34971_10000225_pt1 | contig 44299 bp, 42 predicted proteins | sample Etolagsediment_FD_34971 | JGI IMG/M metagenome (IMG submission 34971) | reverse complement strand
GAAGCTTTTGCAAATCCTTACAATTGGCTTTTAGGTTTTTCTTTGGTGTATCTAGCAAAAATAAATGCTGCTCTTTACTTTATGAACAACATAGACTATGAGCCAATAAAAAATAAAGCAATTGAATCAATAAAAATAAATATGATATTTTTCTTGTTCTTTTTTCTCTCTTTCGCTATTTGGACACTCTTAAGAGATGGTTATGCAATTACAGAAAACTCTATCATAGTGATTCAAGAGTACAAATATCTTCATAACTTTTTGGAAATGCCTATAGTATTAGCAATGTTTTTAATGGGTGTAGTAATGGTAGTTATTGGAGTTTTTGTAGCTATTAGATATAGAAATGTTTGTTGTATAAAAACAGTAGGAGCTGGAATTGTTCTTACAGTTATGTCAATACTTTTAAATGTAGGTTTAAACAACACAGCTTATTACCCTTCAACTTCGGATCTACAAAGTTCAATCACTATTATGAATAGCTCTGGAAGTCACTATACTTTGAAGGTTATGGCTTATGCGGGATTACTTATTCCTTTCGTTCTAGCATATATAGCATATGCATGGTACTCTATGGATAAAGTCAAAATTACAAGAAAAGAGATTGAAGAAAGTTCTCACAATTATTAGGAGTGAAACAATGGAATATTTATACGAATTAATCTGGGCAAGCCTGTGGCCACTCACAATTTATATAGCTTACAAAACTATTAACAGAAATGTAAAAAAATATAATTTTGAAGAGTAAAAATATTCACCATAGTATGGTGAATATACCCCTTTGTGTTGCAATACCTCAAATCGTATCTACTGTTTATATCTTTCCATACATTTCATTATAAAAGTTTAGTGCATATCTATCACTCATGCTTGTTATATAGTCCGCTACAACACGATGTTTTGCTCTATGCTCAAGTTGCTTATAATAAAAATCTGGAAGCATTTTTTCTTCTTCCATAAGACCATTATAAAGCCCTTTTATAGCCTGTTTACCAGCGTACATCTTTATAACTATCTTTTTATGTTGGTACATCTTTTTAAAAAGTATCTTTTTTAATTTTTTAATTTTTGTTTCTAAGTCCGGTTCAAAACCTACAGGTATTTCGCTTTTAGAATCTAGTGCAGCACTTAAAACTTCACCTGCTTGAATTCTCTCTTTTGAGTATTCAAGCAGAGAATAAACCAAGTGATTTATAAGATGTGAACTAAAACGATAACGAAACATCTCATCATTTTCTAATCCCACACCCTCTTGGGCAACTTTTTCAAGTATTTCTTGTATTAATTCACTCTCTTTAAGGTCATCAAAACTAATAAGACCAGAATTCACACCATCATCAATATCGTGACTCATATATGCTATTTCATCTGCTCGATCAACAACCATAGCTTCTATAGATGGGTGGGTTTCAAGGTTAAACTGTTCATGAATTGAGTCTGGTAAAAAGCTCTTTTTATATGGATAAGAGTGTTTTAAAATTCCTTCTAGGGTAGCAAATGTAAGGTTTAGACCATCAAAACCTTTATAGCGTTTTTCTAAAGTAGATACAACTCGAAAACTTTGAAAGTTATGTTCAAATCCATGCTTAAATCCACCAGCTTTGATACACTCATCTAAAGAATCTCCACCAACATGCCCAAAGGGAGTATGCCCCAAATCATGTGCTAAAGCTATTGCTTCGGCTAAGGATTCATTTAATCCTAGGTTTGATGTAATCGAGCGAGCAATTTGAGAAACTTCTATGGAGTGAGTAAGACGAGTGCGAAAAAAATCACCCTCTTGATTTAAAAAGACCTGCGTTTTATACTCTAGTTTTCTAAATGAACCAGAGTGAATTATTCTATCTCTATCACGAGCATAAGGATTACGAAAATCCTTATCTATTTTATGAAATCTATCACTTGGCAACATTTATAAATTACGCTTTTTTAATAAATTCTGTTTTTAAGTAAATCTTTGTTCCATTAACACGGCCTTCAACATGATCGTCCATATCATTTGGAAGCGCTATACGCGTTACTGTTGTACCGCGTTTTGCAGTGAAACCAGCACCTTTAACATCTAAGTCTTTAAGAATTACAATACTATCCCCAGCCTTAAGTTCAACACCATTAGCATCTCTGAAAATCACTTTATTAGCATCTGCATTAACAGCTTTTTGAGCTAAATCTAATTCATCTTCTTCTAAGTACATCATATCTATCATATCTTGGCGACCAAGTTTGTTAAAAAGAATATATGACATGACTTTTACAGCTGGTGTTTCACTCCACATAGCATCATTTAGACAGTTAAAATGATTTTCATCTAAATCACCACTTTCTATTTGATTTTTACAGTTTGAGCAAACATAAAGAGACTGTTCATCGCTTGAATCACTCACTGGCAACTCTATTGCACTTAAACCTTCACTACTACCACATAATTCACACGCACCACTGCTTCTTGATTCTAAACTCATTTTTTTTTCCTATATTATTTTTTTATAACTGTACCAACACCTTCACTTGTAAGTATTTCAAGTAAAAGTGAGTGTTCGACTCTGCCGTCGATGATATGCGCTTTTTCAACACCACCATGAATTGCTTCTAAACATGCGTCAACCTTTGGTATCATTCCGCCATGAATTGTTCCATCTTTTTTATACGCTTGAATCTCAGCTTCTGTCAAAGTTGGAAGAAGATTTTTCTGCTTATCTAAAACACCAATAATATCGGTCATAAAAATGATTTTTTTCGCATTAAGTGCAGAAGCAATTTTACTAGCACATAAGTCTGCGTTTACATTAAAGCCTGGATGATTTACTTCATTTCCCGAAGCTATAGGAGCTATTACAGGAATAAACTTGTCTTCTAAAAGTTTATGAAGGACTCTTGCATCTACCTTTGTAACATCACCCACTAAACCATACTTTCCATCTGACTTTGGCTTTGCTGTCATAAAATTTGCATCTTTTCCAGTTATACCGAGTGCTTTTGCACCATGAATATTTAAAAGAGTTGTTATCTCTTTGTTGATATTTCCGCCCAAAACCATCTCAACAACTTCCATAATCTGCTCGTTTGTGACTCTCATGCCATCAACAAACTCACTCTCTATATGAAGTTTATCTAGCGTTTCATTAATTTTATTTCCGCCACCATGAATTATAACTGGCTTTATTCCTACAAGGTAAAGTAAGATAATATCTTGAGCAAACTTATCTTTAAGTTCTGGATTTATCTGTGCAGAACCACCATATTTGATAACAAATATTTCATTTGCATATTTTTTTATATATGGAAGCGCCTCAAGAAGGGTTTGTGCTGTCTCAATTTTCTTTATCATTGTCATCCTTAGTGAACTTGATTATGTCCTCTTTACTCTCTTGTGTATTTTTTGTTTTGTCGAAGGCTTTATCTGCCTCTTCTTCGTTATAATTTCTACACTCTTGAGGCACTGTAGCATGTGGATCAGAAGCGATTTGATCACACATCGTTGCGTTTATGGTAAAGTTTGAGCACCCTGTTAATGCTAAAATGGTTATGAAATATATTTTAAACATAAAAACTCCTTTAAGATTTATTTTTTATTATTAAGTCTAGATATTTTTTCGGTGTGACTTTCATCATCTCTTGTGCAAGCCATCGTATCTGAAAAAACGCAGCGCCACTATCTCTGAGATTAAAATAGTTTTTTAAACTTCTTAGGTTAAATGTTACAACCATATCCACTTTGACGTTATCCGAGATAATATGCTTAAAAGCATCGCCAACATTGCGTTTTTTCTTTCCAGCCTGGAGAGCTTCATAGAGCGCTTGGGGATTTTGTGCATGTTGTGTTATAAAACCAAGTGAACTTTTTGCAACCGCAATAGCGTAAAAATCTTCTACTTGTGTCCTTTGATAATCTAGTTTATCATACATTGCACCAATTTCAATAGTATTATAGTCTATATCAGTCGTTACAAACATATCAAACTCTAAAACTTTAGCTATAAAAAAATCTCTGTCTCCACCATGTTTTGAAGCAACAAAGGCATTTATAACTCCACTCATTGTGTAACGTGTACTTCTAACGCTAATCGCTTGAAGCCGATGTCGTGCATGCTCTTGTAAAACGCCACGAGAAGTGCCACGAACTAAAAAAGAGAGGTTGGCATGCTCTAAAATAGAGTGGTGGAAATATGTCCAAGCCAAATCATCTAAAAGACTAGAATCATCAATTGCGTTTAATACCCCGCACATAGAAGCATTTGGCATTTGATGTTCTATATTTTTTATGACATCATTTTCACTATTTTCGAATGAGTCATAACAAGTTCTTGCAGCCGCTTCTGCAACACCTATGCCAGTCTCCTGAAGCAATACTACTTCTGGTTTGCTATATTGAATTCCATACATATCTTCCATTATTTTGCCCCTGATGTAATGAGTGATATTCTACAATAAAAAACTTATACTTGCTATCTTGAAATACTAAAGCCAATACCTACTTTATTTACATTATTATTATAATCTATTAAGCTTTCTCCATACCCGCTAAAACCTTTTACATATAAAAACAGATCATCTCGAGCAAAAATTGGATGTGAATAGTTTAATTCAATAGCATGTTTTCCATGAAAGCCACTTCTTAAAAGTAATTTTGTTAGATGTTTTTTATAAGGAATTATAAACTTTAGATGTCCATAGCCCATGTAATCCATCAAATCTTCATTATATCGCAAAGAAGCAACAGGAAGCCATAATTTTAACTCTGTAAACAACCATTCATACTGCAGGAAAGTACTTACACTTAAGTAGCTCCAAGATCTTTCCTCATCACCACCTCTTCCATTTGACTGATGGGCAAAAGAGAATCGAAAGGCTCTTATAAACTTAGAATCATATATTTTTAAAACTGGTAAAGTAACAAAAATTTCTGGATTATAATTTGTCTCCCTAAAGTATGCAGAATCAGCGTAAAGTTGCCAATATGACAATTGAGTATATCCAACACTATAAATCTCATCAAACCCAAATATATTTGCTTTAAAGTCATATTTTATACTGAGTTGAAACTCCGTCTCAGTGTTTAACGCCTTATGTCCATTTGTTGTATTATAATTGCCATTTCCTCTATAGCTTATTGGCAAAAAATAGTTGGTATCATATGCTGTTATATTATAAAGAGCTTGTGAATATTGTCTGATTGTTGTATCTGTTTCGTGATCCCATGATTTTTTTAAAGAGTTGTAAAGTTTAGTTTGTTCTTTGTATATATCTCTTCTTCTGTTATCTTTGTCTTTATAATAATAGCCCTTGGATGCTATTTTATACCAATGGGCAGCTTTTTTATTATTGGCTACACAGCCTTCGCCATGTTCATACATATATGCCAAAATATATGCGGCATCTAAATCATTTTCCTCTTCTGCTAAAGTTTTAAATGCTTTAAACGATTTCTCATAGTCACCAGACTCATACACCGTATAAGTCTCTTCAAATTTTGTTAAACCAATAAGAAGTGTTGCACTTAAGAACAGTATCACAAACAGTTTCATCTATTTTTGTACGCCATCCAAAACGGGAACAAAGTCACATTCATCTAATTCCTCTTCTTTTATAGACGAACCATTTTTTATAAAACGCGTAATGACTTGTTTGTTTCCTTTTTGCATCGGCGCTAGAAGTATACCACCGTCTGCTAATTGTTCAAAAAGTTTTTGCGGTATTACTGTTGCAGTAGCTGAAAATAAAATTCTGTCATATGGAGCATACTGAATCCAGCCGTTTTGCCCATCATCTGTTCTTGTATGTATGTTGTTAATATTTAATTTTCTAAATCTTATTTTTGCCTCAAGCATCAATGGTTCTATACGTTCAACAGAAAAAACACCTCGAAAAAGGTGAGATAATACAGCTGCTTGATAACCACTGCCGCATCCTATTTCTAAAACTCTATCCGCACCTCTTGGGATTAAGTACTCTGTCATCATAGCAACTGTAAGAGGAGAACTGATCCATTGAGACGAGCTCAAAGGAAGCGCATCTAACTTATACGCATTATGCTTAAAGCCAGTAGGAACAAAGGCTTCTCTATTTGTTTTTGCTATAGCACTTTGTATCTCTGGTGAAAGAGGGAAACGCTTATTACATTCTTGTGCCATATTTGCTGTTTTTGTTGCTGTTATTCTATCCAAATTACTTTATCCCTGTATCCATATATCTTCTCATAAAAGTTATCTCTTTTTTACTGTAACTATGTTTTAAGCAAGGCTTTTTTTTGTTTCGTTCTACTTGGCCTTGAGGTGTAATTATTCCGCTCATTTTTGTACACTCAGCATCCCCTGAATCACTGGCAATCACATAACACTGATTCATGATTGCTAAAGCCTGTGTGAGTGATTTAAAATGCTCACTCCTTAAAACTCCCCAGTATGATGGAACTGCAATCACATCTGCTCCTTCTGATTGTTGCCAAAACTTCTTAAAACGCAGCTCAAAACAGATAAGTATAGCTATTTTAATACCATCAACTTTTATGATTTTAATAGCTTCATCACTACCTTTACTCATATATTTATGCTCATCACCAAAACGAAAAAGTTTTGCTTTTGCACGCTCATACACAACTTCACCATTATGAAAAACCTTGGCAAAATTAAAAATTTCATCCTCTCTTTTTTCTATGATTGTTAGTATTATTATTTTATTTAAAGAAGCTTTTTTTATCTCTTCTATAGCAATGGGTGCAAACGCTATAACCTTATCAAAATTTTCATAATCATAAGCCGTTAAACATACTTCAGGAGCAACAATAATAGAACTATTTTGCGTCTGATTTATAAGCGTTAGTAGTGTTTGTAAGTTGTTGTTATAATTTGGAGTTGTTTTAAAAAGAAGTGAGCAGAGCGTATACTCGCTCTGTCTACCAGTCATCATCAAAGCTAATGCTACCTTTTGAATAGTTCGTTACTGTACCTTCAAAGAAGTTAGTTTTTTGATCATTAAATTTTGCAAAGTCATCCACCCATTTGATTGGATTTGTTACATTGTACAGCTTTTCAAATCCAACAGACCTTAATCTATCATCAGCCAAATACTGTATATATTGCTCAACTATCCCGTCAGTCAGGCCTAATATTTGACCTTGTGTAATATATTTTCCCCACTCTGTTTCTAGCTTAACAGCCTCTTTAAACATCTCTATAACTTCTGCTTTTAATTTGTCTGTGAACAAATCTGGTCTCTCTTTTCTAAGCGTATTAATAAGATTTTGAAACAGCACAAGGTGAGTCACTTCGTCCCTTTGTATAAACCTAATCATCTGCGCAGAACCTAACATTTTACCAGAACGTGCAAGCGTATAAATGTACGTAAATCCACTATAAAAATAGATGCCCTCTAAAATCTGATTAGCAAAACATGCTTTTACAAAGTTATACTCCGATGGCTCTTCAGCAAGTTCTTGGTAAACAGCTGCAATCGCATCATTTTTACCTTTAAGCATCATATCACGACGCCATAATTCATAAATCTCTTCGGAGTTCGTTGAAATACTATCAACCATAACAGCGTAAGATTGTGAGTGAAGAGCTTCTTCAAAAGATTGACGAACTAAAATAAGGTTGATTTCTGGAGATGTCACATAAGGATTAACATTATCAATAAGGTTATTTGTTTGCAGTGAATCCATAAAAATCAGTTGTGAAAGTGCTTTATCATACGCAGTCTTTTCAGCATCTGTTAGATTTTTGTAATCACCTACATCACGTGTCATATCTACTTCTTTTGGAAACCACGTATTGTTTAACATCATCTCCCAAAGATTATAAGCCCACTGATATTTGATGTTATTTAACTCAAAAATACCTGTAGGATTACCACCAAAAACTCTTCTTTGATTTACATTTTCTGTTGAATCTGGATTATAAATTTGTTTTCTTTTCATTATTGAGACTCCGATTATTTTTATTAAAGTACATGATTATATCCATCTATAAATAAAAACTTGATAAGATTGTAACAACTCATAGGATTATTAAATGAATCAAAAATTTAAACCAGGATTTGGATTTAAAAATAGACACATTCAAACTCTCTACTCTACATTTTTTAAAAAAAAACTCAATATAAAAATGAAAGTTCAAAGATTCACCCTCAAGGATGATGATTTTCTTGAGTGCTACTGGCATAACAAACCAAAACATAACTCTAACAAACCTATTGTTATCCTTTTTCATGGCTTAGCTGGCTCTTATAAATCTCCTTATATCCAAAGCACTATGCATGCATTAGCAGTAGCTGGATTTGCTTCAGTTTTGATGCATTTTAGAGGCTGTTCAGGAGAGCCAAACAAGCTTCCTAGATCATACCATAGTGGAGAGACTTCTGATGCGCTTGCTTGGCTTTCTTATGTTAAATCCCACTATCCAAAGTCAAAAATTTTTACTCTTGGATATTCAATTGGTGGCAATATGATGCTAAAACTTTTAGGCGAACTAGGCGAAAATTCCCTTATAAACGCAGCTATCTCAGTTTCTGCTCCTCTGCAACTAGATATATGTGCCAATCAAATGAATAAAGGTTTCTCAAAGTTTTATCAGCATGTTTTACTCAAAGACCTAAACGCAGTACTGCAAAAAAAATACAATACCTTTGATATGCAATCACACATAGGTCTCAAACAACAAGAGATTAAAAATTTAAAAACATTTTGGAAATTTGATGATGCTTATACTGCCCCCATTCATGGATTTTCTTCTGCACAAGACTATTATACAAAGTGTAGCTCAAAACAGTATTTAAAAAAAATTCTAACACCAACTCTCATTATTCATTCTTTAGATGACCCCTTTATGACAAGTGAAATCCTTCCCAAAGAGGATGAGATTTCTGAATATATCAACCTGGAAATTTCACAAAATGGTGGCCATGTTGGCTTTATAGAAGGCACTATTTTTAAACCAGAGTATTGGCTTGAAAAAAGAATAATTAATTATTTTACTGCGTTTTGAGTAGCTTTTTTATTAACTAATGAAGCATAACAGATAAAGTAGCTGTTATTATAAAAATGAGAGAAAGACTCTACATGTCCAAAGACACGTAGAAATAAAACTGCTTACTTACGAGAGTGACGTTTTCGCTCATTCTCAGTTAAGAATTTTTTACGAATACGAATAGATTTAGGAGTTACTTCAAGAAGCTCATCGTCTTCAATCCATTCTAGAGCACGCTCTAGAGACATATTTCTAAATGGAATAAGTTTAATAGCTTCGTCTGCTCCACTTGAACGTACATTTGACTGTGCTTTTCCTTTAATAGGGTTAACAACAAGGTCATTAGCACGTGAATGCTCACCAATAATCATACCTTCGTATACTTCAGTTTGAACACCGATGAAAAGAACACCACGATCTTGGATACCAAAAAGTGAGAATGCAAGAGTTGAACCTGGAGTCATAGAAACAAGAGCACCATATGAACGTGACTCAACAGAACCACTAAATGGACGGAACTCTAAGAAAGAGTGATTCATAACACCCTCACCTTTTGTATCTGTTAAGAACTGACCACGGAAACCGATAAGTGCACGAGCTGGGATTTCAAACTCGATTCTTTGGAAACCTGAACCCATTGGAAGCATAGATTTCATCTCAGCTTTTCTTTTACCAAGACGCTCAATTACTGAACCGCTTAAATCTTCAGGAACATCGATTACTAAATGCTCAAATGGCTCACATTTAACACCTTCAATTTCTTTGACAATAACTTCTGGACGAGAAATAGAGAACTCAAAATTTTCACGACGCATATTTTCAGCAAGAACTGTAATTTGAAGCTCACCACGACCTGAAACTTTAAATTTACCTTCACCAACAACTTCAAGTCTCATTGCAACATTTGTATTCATTTCGAACTCAAGACGTTCACGAAGTTTATTTGATGTTACGTGTTTTCCTTCCTTCCCAGCTAGTGGAGAATCATTTACAGCAAATACAACTGTAAGTGTTGGCTCTTCAACATGCATAGGATCAAGTGCTACTGGGTTAATTGGATCACAAACAGTATCTCCAACATCAACAGTTTCCATACCAGCAAACGCAACGATATCACCAGCTTCAGCTTGATCTATTTCCATACGGTTAAGACCATGAAAACCAATAAGTTTAGAAATTTTACCTTTTACAAATTCACCATCCGCTTTTGCAAGCATAATGTTGTCACCCTTGTTAACAGTACCGTTGAAAATACGGCTAATACCAATTTTTCCAACATAGTTATCATAATCCAGTGTGAATACTTGTGATTGAAGTGGGTTTGCAGCATCACCTTCTGGTTCTGGAACATGAGAAAGAATAGTTTCAAAAATACATTCAAAATTTCCATCTGGATCATTCATATCAAGTTTTGCTATGCCATCACGTGCCGCAGCATAGATAATAGGGAAATCTTGTTGCTCATCAGTAGCACCCATATCTGCAAAAAGATCAAACATCTCATCAGCAACACGGTCACAATCAGCTGAAGGTTTATCTATTTTGTTAATTACAACAATTGGCATTTTACCAAGTGCTAACATCTTCTTACAAACAAATTTTGTTTGAGGCATAACACCCTCGTAAGCATCAACAAGAACCAAAACACCATCAACCATTTTAAGAACACGCTCAACTTCTCCGCCAAAATCAGCGTGGCCCGGAGTGTCAATAATATTGATTTTATAATCTTTATAACGTATAGCTGTATTTTTAGAAAGAATCGTGATACCGCGCTCTCTTTCTAAATCATTGCTGTCCATCGCTCTTTCGTCATGTGCCTCGTGTGAACCAAACGTTCCAGACTGCTCAAGCAGTCCATCAACGAGTGTAGTTTTACCGTGGTCAACGTGCGCGATAACGGCAATATTTCTAATCTTTTGCATAAGTTTCCTTGTTTAACTTTTCTACTTTTAGGTGCATTAAATACCTAATAAAGTTTTAGGGTAAAAATTTTCGCGATTATACCCAAATAAATATTATATGCTGGTGAAACACATAAGACACTTTTAATATTTATCAATTATATTTTTTGAGTATAAATTTTGTCCTTCTTGTAAAAATAACATTATTAGTTAATATATGATATAATTAATTTAAAATAGCTTGGAGCTCTTCAGATGGATAATTTTACTAATATTCTAGTTGCCTTAGACATTTCAAACAACATGAACGATATTTTAAACAGAACTTTTTTAGTAGCAAAGAGACATAATTCAAAAATTACTATTGTGCATGCGATAGATACAGACTTTTTTGGCAGTTTTATTGAAGATGCAAAAATTGAAAAATTAAAACGCAATGCCATTGGAAATATAAAAAAAGAACTTGAAAATGTTAACACTCAAGGTTTGGATTACACAATAGAAGTTCAAAAAGCCAGACCCTCAGCTTTTATAATTGACGTGGCAAAAGAAAAAAATGCATGTATGATTGTTATAGGTGCAAACGAGAAGAAAAATTTTACAACAACTATATTAGGCTCAACTGCTCATAATATTGCACAAAAAAGTTATCTTCCTCTACTTATAGTAAAAAACAAACCTCATCAATCTTACAAAAATATAGTTGCGTTTACAGATCTTTCAGAAGTCTCAAAAAAAGGTCTTTTCTTTTCTAAAAAGTTTTTTTACCAGCAAAATATTAAGTGCGTTTATGCTTACAAAAAGATGAGTGAAATTGCTTTTAGATACCGAGATGAATATGAAAACAAAGAAGAAATAGAGCAAGAAATACAAGAACACGAACAAAAAAAGTTTGATCAATTTGTAAAAAAGAACAATATAGAAAATGCAAAACTTATAGAAGATAGAGTTGGAGTTACCAATGCTCTTTCAAATTTTATAAATCAAAATAAACAAGACCTCGCTATTTTAAGTTCAAAGGGCATCAATAATATAGGCTCGCTTCTTTATGGCTCAACTACATCCTCTCTTATGCAGATTCTAAAATGTGATATTTTAGTCTATATACCTAAGAGTTAAGGCTCTTAAGTTTTAAGAAAATTAAAATTTGTGTATTATTTCACTCAATAATAAAAACAAAATAAAGAATCCTTACATGATTAATTATCCAAAACAGCTCGATGTAATATTTAATAAATTACTCAATAATTCTATTAATCCTATCATTGTAGGCGGATTTGTGAGAGATTTTTTGCTTCAAAAAGAGTCTAAAGATATTGATATTGAACTCTATGGCATACAATCATTTTCTAAATTAGAAGAGATTTTAAAAGAGTTCGGAAGTGTGAACAGTTTTGGTAGAAGCTTTGGCGTTTGTAAACTAAAACTAGGTGATTTAGATTTAGATTTTTCTTTTGCAAGAAAAGATTCTAAAGTATCACAGGGTCATAAAGGCTTTGAAGTAGAATTTGATACCAAACTTGACTTTAAAACTGCTACAAGCAGAAGGGACTTCACTATAAACGCAATTGCCTTTGATGTTCAAAGCAAAAAGATTTTAGATCCTTTTAATGGCATAAATGACTTAAAAAAGAGAGTATTAAAAGCCGTAGATACAGACAAGTTTAGGGAAGATCCTCTAAGAGTTTTACGGGCAGTACAATTTAGCTCAAGATTTCACTTAACTATTGATAAAAAGCTTTTTAAAGTTTGTAAAAACATGGTTGCAAATAGATGTTTAAATGAGCTTCCAAAAGAGAGAATATTTTTAGAAATTCAAAAACTTTTACTCAAATCTTCATTACCATCCACAGGAATTGAATTATTAAAAAACATTGGCACTTTTATCTTTTTTATTGAATTTAAAGAGTTGGATTCAACTCATTACAATAGCACCTTAAAAGCTCTTGATAAAATGAGTTCTCTCAAAACAAAGGATGAAGCTAAAAATACTCTCCTTATGTTTTCAGTTTTGTGTCATAAACTCAGCAGTAGTAGCAGTAAAAAACTTTTAACAAAGCTCACGACAAATAGCAGTTTGATTGCTAAAATTTTAAATATATTAGAGCATAAAAATAGTCTCAATTTTAATGATTTTATTGATTATGACATTTATACACTTGCTACAAAAGTCAATATTGAGGAGTTTAGTATTTTTTCTCATGCCATAACAGATTCTCAAACCACTTCAAAAAATATTTCAAAATTAAAAATAAGAGCTCAAGAACTAGGCGTTTTAAACGCAAAGGCGGTAGCGCTATTGCAAGGAAGAGATTTGCTTATTCTTGGTATGCAGCCATCAAAAGAGTTTTCAAAAATATTAGCCAAAGCATATATAGCTCAAATAAGTGGAATTTTTCACACTAAAGATGATGCTCTGATTTGGCTAAAAAAACTTTTATAAATCTAAGATATTACAAATATATTCTTAGCTTTGTGCCATTTTTGAACTATCTATTTCAATGATAGTATGTACGTTGCCTCTTGGGTTATAATCTGCAACAACCTTCATATATTTTGGTTTTAACTTCCTTTGTAAAAGTTCATATATCTCATTTGCAGAGTTTTCATGTGATACATGTTTATCACGAAAAGAATTTATATAGAGTTTTATTGCTTTTAGTTCAACTACCCACTCATCAGGTGTATACTCTAAATAAATTGTTGCAAAATCAGGATAGCCACTTCTAGGGCAAAGACAAGAAAACTCAGGGAGAGTCATCTTTATAAGATAATTGTGCTTGTGCTTATTTGGCCAAATTTCTAAATCTTTATCTATATCAAATTCACTAATAACTTTTTCGCCGTACTTCATTTTATTTTCCTTTTATTATGTTGGCTCATCTCTAGTAATAAATACAAGAAAAGCTATTCTGAGCGCAAACCTAGAATGATGCTTTCTCTTTAGTTTTTCTAAGCAACATAAAAGATGTTAAACATCTAAATGTTTAACATCTTTTGCGTGCGTTTCAATATAGTTACGGCGAGGTTCAACTTCATCACCCATAAATAGAGTAAAAGCATCCGAGGCAACTTCAGCATCGTCTATAGTTACTTGAAGCAGTACACGATTTTCAGGAGTCATTGTAGTTTCCCAAAGTTGATCTGGATTCATTTCACCAAGACCTTTATATCGTTGAATATAGGCACCTTTTTTTGCATAATCTTTAATATTTTCCAGCTCTTGAACTATATCATTATCAAAATTTAAATCCCACTCTTTAATTTTATTAAAAACATAATTAGCTTCTGTGAAATGAGGTGTTGTAAAAAGATCATCATTGATTAATAATTCTTCCATTCCTCCTTGCGTTTGCACAAAAATATGAATCTCATTTCTCTCTATATTGATACTTTTTGTTAGTATATTATTATCTATTGAACTTAAAAATTCTTCTATTTTAATAAATAAATCATTTGCTCCAAGAGAAATTAAATCAGGATTTTCTACAAGATGACGAATTAAATTCACAAGTGCATATCTTCTATTAAGTGCTTCAAGAGAACCTGCATAGTGATCTACCATTTTGAAAAATGCAGCTAAATCACTATATCCTACGCTTTTTATTTCTAAAGATTCAACACCATTATCAATCAAAAAATCATTCATTTGACGGTCATCTTTAAAATAAATCTCTTTTTTACCTTTTTTATAGCGGTAAAGTGGTGGTTGTGCTAAATATAAATAGCCTTTTTCAACTACATCCTTAAAATGTCTAAAAAAGAAAGTAAGAAGAAGTGTTTGAATATGAGAACCATCAACATCCGCATCAGTCATGATTACAATTTTATGGTAACGAAGTTTCTCTTCATTATACTCTTCACCAATTCCACAGCCCATGGCTGTAATCATATTGGTAATTTCATCAGATTTTAGTATCTTTTCAAGTCTTGCTTTTTCAACATTTAAAATTTTACCTTTAAGTGGTAAAATTGCTTGAAATACACGATCTCTACCCATTTTTGCAGAGCCACCTGCAGAATCCCCTTCTACTAAATAAAGTTCACAAATAGAAGCATCTTTAGATTGGCAATCTGCTAATTTACCAGGGAGCGTTCCTACACTCATAGAATCTTTTCTTCGCGTTAATTCACGTGCTTTTTTTGCAGCATCACGTCCACGTGCTGCCATTAATGATTTTGAAACAATAGCTTTTGCTTCGATTGGGTTTTCTTCAAAATATTTTTGTAAGATCTCATATGTCTGTTTTTGAACAAGAGGGCGCACATAAGTATTTCCAAGTTTTCCTTTTGTTTGTCCTTCAAATTGAGGTTCTGGAACACGAGCTGAAACAATAGCAATAAGACCTTCGCTCGTGTCATCTCCAGAGATTTTCACATCTTTTTCTTTTGCTGCACCATTTTGTGTATTATAATTTGAAATTACACGAGTTAAACCTGCACGAAAACCTGCTTCGTGTGTACCACCGTTAGGAGTTCTAATATTGTTAACAAAAGAGGCTAATTTTTCTTCATAAGAATCATTATACATAAGTGCTATATCAAATTCTATATCTTCAATTTTTGCAGAAAAAGAATATACCTCAGCTACTGTAGTTTTTTTATTCATATCAGTAACATACTGAGCTATACCACCTTCAAAGTGATATTCTTCTTTTGTATCACTTCTTTCATCATTAAATTTAATAGTAATAAAAGGATTTAAATAAGCAAGCTCTTTAAATCTTTTTGCAAGATAAGCATATTCAAAAGTTACAGTTTCAGTAAATATAGATGAGTCAGCTGAAAATTCAATAGTTGTACCAGTTTTACGAGTAGTGCCAATAGCTTTCAAAGGTTCTTGCGGAATACCTTTTTGAAAATTTTGCTCGTGTATATTTCCATCTCTAAAAATAGTCATTTTTAAATCACCAGAAAGTGCATTTACAACAGATACACCTACTCCATGAAGACCACCAGAAACTTTATAAGTATCTTTATCAAATTTACCACCAGCATGAAGAACTGTTAAAACAACTGTTGCAGCAGACATTCCTTCCGTAGGATGCATATCAGTAGGAATACCACGACCATTATCAGAAACTTTACAAGTCCCCTCTTTAGTTAGTGTTACAGTAATAGTATCACAATAACCAGCCATAGCTTCATCAATAGAATTATCAATAACTTCATAAACTAAATGATGAAGACCACGATGTCCAGTATCACCAATATACATACCAGGACGTTTTCTAACAGCTTCTAGTCCCTTAAGAACTTTAATATTATTAGCACCGTAATTTTCTTCCATTTATAATACTCCAATAGCCGTATTTGGCATAATTAGGAGTATTTTATCCAAAATAAGCTAATAAAATGTTTTAGTGAAATTAATATTTTTATGATTGCTTATATATAAAATTATTTTTAAAAGAATTAATTATATTTAAAACTCTAAATTTATAATTACTCCATAATTTACATTATTAAATTCAAGAGGCTTATTTAATGAAATATTATATTGCTCTTGCTGCAAGATTGTATTTTCCTGAAATGTTTGATATTTCATGGTTACACTAATACCAAGCCATTCACTCAAACTTTCAGCTGCTCTTCCCATAGGATTTAGTAAAACATAACTTACATTACCTAAAGATTTTGAGCCCCAAATAATTCCACCATTTCTATCTAATTCTTTTTCAAGATAATACATATATTCACCCATTAAAGAACCAATAATTGGTGTAGATATTAAATCTTGAATAGATGGGATTTCTGCAAATGCTTCATAGCCACATTCCCAAACAAAGGATGACATAATAAATGAAAACATAAAAGATTGAAATGGATCCAAACCATCATTTCTCGCCATTGTATAATATATAGCTCCTGAAACAGGGTGTCCTATATAATTAATAGCAAATTCATCTTCATCTATAACAGGACCATCGGAAATATTATCTTTCCATTTTTGACTCAAGCTATCACCATCATCATCATCAGATTCCCATTTTGTAAAGGACTCAGGAAGTAAATATAATATTCCTATAGTACTTATCATAAAGCCTTGTAAATAGAGAGAATCTTTTAATATTTTTTTTTCTGATTGAGTTAGATTTTCATTTATATTTATATTATTTGGTACATAATCTTTATATAAATTCTCATCAAGAGAAAAATATTGTTTATCTAAAAGTTTATTCATTTTATAATCATAAACTTTTTTAGAAAGAGTATCTTCTGGATCATCAAAGTTTTTTTTAAAGTTATTATTTAAATTTGCAAACGCAACAAATTTAATAATAATTAGAAGAAGAAGTAGTTTAATAATAATTTTTCCTATATAACTATTGGCATAACAACTGTTTTAAAATTTTCATCACTTAAAGTGAAAGGTAAATTACCTTCGTTGAGTCCTATATAAAATTCAGAACTGTTTATTGAATTTAAAAAATCTAATAAATATCTCGAGTTAATTGCAATTGAAAATGATTCAGTAAAACCTGTTTTATAGGATATTTCTGTTTTTGCTTCAATATTATCATCACTTAGTGATTCAAAAGTAATAATGTCATTTAAAAATGTAATTTTTACATCTGTTGAAATAGTTGTTATTTGCTTAATTGAATCAATCATAATTGCTTTTGGTAAGAGTAAATTATTTGTTAACTCTTTAGGAATAATACGTGAATATTCAGGAAATTTACCATTTATAAGTTTTGTAAAAAAAGTATATTGATCAGAGTGAATTATTAAATTAGTTTCATCATAATATAATTCTATATCATTAAAAAATAATTTCTGAATTTCTATGATTGCTTTTTTAGGAATGATTATTGATAATTCATTTATGCTTTCATTATCTATTTTTACTAAAGCTAAACGTCTAGTATCAGTTGAAGCAAAGTTTATAGAATTTTTTTGTATATCGATAAGAGCACCATTAAGTTCAAACTTAGGGTTGTTTGTATCAATAGCCGGTGTTATTTTTTTGAGTGATTCAATTAAAGTATGGGATTCTATAGATATTGGAGTTTTACCTTCATATGATGGAAATTCTGGAAATTCACTATAAGAAAATGTTGGTAATTTAAAGTTTGAATGTGCTTGTGAAATATGTAAAATATCATTTTTAACTTCAAGATTAAGGTCGCCTTCTTTTAAAATTTTAACAATATCTAAAAGCTTTTTACCATTTGCTGTGATACTTCCTTCTTGAGCTATAGCAACTTTTTGAGTAGTTACTAAAAAACCTATTTCATAATCAGTTGCTTTTACTGTAAGTAAAGAGTTTTTAGCATTTAAATAAACATGAGAAGTAATTTGAGAAGTATCTTTTTTTTCTAAAAAGGGTACAGCATGCATTAAAATGTTTTCTAATATTGATTTTGATATTGTAATTATCATATGAATTTCCTATATATTTATATAAATTTAGTACGTAGTAGTAGGGGGCCGTGAATATGTGAATAACACTCATTAATCCCTATATTTAGAATTCTTAAGATGTGATAAAGCTATAAAGCTTCTTTCACATCTATTCACTTTTACAATTATATCTTTTTTTTACAATATAAAAGAAATAATCTATGATGAAGATGTTATTTTATTTGTTAACTCTTCAATTTTTACTTTAAAATCTTCATCATCAATAATTAAACTATTAATTTTTTTGATAGTATGACTAATTGCTGTATGATCTTTCATACCAAAATATTGAGCTAATTGAGGCATAGTATTTTGAGTAAGTTCACGACATATATATATTGATATTCTTCTTGCATACACGATATTTTTACTTCTTCCTTTTGATCGTATTTCACTAGGTTTTATATTTAAATCTTTAGCTACTAATTGCGTTATCATATCCATATTAATATTTGCACGATTTTCATTCATCTGATCTTTTAAAACTGTTTTTGTAAATTTTAAATCTATATCAACATGCATCAATTGTGAGTAAGCATGTAGTTTAGATAATATACCTTCTATTTCACGTACATTACTATCTATTACAGTAGCAATATAGTTAATAATATCTTTTGTTAATGTGACTTTATTTATTTCACATTTTTTTTCAATAATAGCTATTTTGGTTTCAAGTTCTGGAGGTTGAATATCAGCAACTAATCCCCATTCAAAACGACTTTGCAATCGTTTTTCTAATCCACCTATTTTTTTTGGGTGTTTATCAGCAGTTAGTATTATCTGTTTTCCAGCACCTTTTAAAGCTTCAAATGTATGAAAAAATTCTTCTTGTATACCCTCTTTATTAGAGAGAAATTGAATATCATCTATTAATAAAACATCACATTTACGATATTTTTCTTGAAAACGTTCCATAGTTTTATTTCTCACATGACGTATAAAATCATTTAAAAACTGTTCAACTGTTGTATATATAACAACTTTAGCATTATTTTGAAATACATTACCTGCAGCTTGCATTAAGTGAGTTTTGCCAAGACCAACACCCCCATAAATAAAAAGTGGATTATAAACATTGCCTGCATTTTCACTTACACTTTTTACAGCTGCATATGCAAATTGATTAGATCCACCAACCATAAAGTTATCAAATGTATGTGAAGGATTTAAAAGCGAATTACTAAGTTTTTGTTCAACAATCTTTTTACTTTTTCTATTGTCAACACTGTTTTTCAAAGCAATTTGTACGGTAACTTTTGATCCACTCTTGATTTCAAAAAGATGGGCTATTTTTGCACTATATTTATTTTTAATCCAGTTAATAACGAGAGCATTTGGTGGATTAAATATTGCCACATTACTAGAAGATTTTTTTACATCATAAATAAGATGCTTTATATATCTATTATATTCAAGTTCTGTTATCTCTTCTTTGAGTAATTCTAATACTTCCTTACCTATGTTCACATAAAACCTTATTTATTTATTTAAATGTGAATAATACATCAAATATCCATAAAAAAGGATTAACTTTATGTGAATAACTTAATTTAAATAATGTGAATATATAGAATTATCTATAGTATAATCTATTTCATTAAAATATTTAGGAAGAAGATGATTATACTTGGAATAGATCCTGGAACAAGAAATATGGGTTATGCTCTTATTTCTCTTTATAATGGAAAAATTTCTTTGATTGAAGCAGGTCTTATAAAAATGAAAGCAGAAGATTTACAATTTCAAATACCTCAGATGGTTGAAGGTTTAGAGATGATATTTCAAAAACATAAAATAGATGAAGTTGCAATGGAAGATATTTTTTATGCACATAATCCTGCAACTACTATAAAACTTGCCCAATTTCGTGGAGCTATTATGTTAAAACTCCTTCAAGAACATGGGCAATTTCATGAATATACAGCTTTGCAGGTAAAAAAAGCACTTACTGGAAAAGCTAAAGCAGCAAAAGAGCAAGTTGCGTTTATGGTTAAAAGACTTTTAAATATTAAAAAAGAGATAAAACCACTTGATATTTCAGATGCTATGGCTGTGGCTATAACACATTCACAAAGAGTGAAATTTAAAAAGTAATTTTATACTTATGCTATATGATTAAGTAGATAAACCCATGCTTTTTCTTTAGTACCATCATCTAGGATAATATTTTTTTCTTCTCTTTTAAAGAGATGTGGAAGACTTTCATAATCATCAATCTCATCAATCTCATCTTGTGTTACTTCAAATAATACACCTTTAATTACAAAATTACCTTTATTTAATTCTACCAACAAAGGAGATGGGCTCTCCATTATTTCATAGGGACCGTTTAGTGTGGCTTTTTTGACTTCTTTACCTTTAGTGAATTTACTTTTTTGTAGTGTTCCATAACTAAATATTTTAATAGCACTCATTTTGTGGCCTTTAATGTAAGTTTTCTAAATTAATTGTATAAAAACTATGTAGCACGTAAATAGCATATTTTAATACTTATAGTTGTTTATATAAATTTTACTAGTATTTTATCTGTTTTTTAGGATATTATTTTATAAATTGAAAAAAAGGAAAAATATGTTAACAATTGATAATGCGAGTATTGTAAAAAAAGCTAATATTTATTATGATGGTAAAGTTACGAGTAGAAGTGTTAATCTTAGTGATGGAACGACACAATCTTTAGGTATTATGCTTCCTGGTGATTATACTTTTGGAACTAATGAAGCGGAAATTATGGAGATTTTAAGTGGAGAACTTGATATTAAACTTCCTGGTGAAGATTGGAAAACTCTTCATACTCCGGAGTCTTTTAATGTGCCAGCAAACGCATCATTTGATTTAAAGATTAAAGCAGTTACGGATTATTGCTGTTCATATATAAAAGAATAAAGTTAAGTTTAAAAAATAACTAACTTTTTCTATTAATAGTTTATAAAAATTGAGTCACAAGTCTGTTTAGATTTGCTTCATCCAAAGCACCTGAAACGCGGTGTATTTCTTTTGCATCTTTAAATATCATTAAGGTTGGAATACTTCTTATTCCAAATCTTGCGCCAAGACTTTGCTCATTTTCAGTATTTACTTTCACAAAAAGAGTTTTGAGAGGGAATAAAGTAGCTGACTTTTCAAAGACTGGTCCCATCATCTTACACGGGCCACACCAAGGTGCCCAGAAGTCTATAATTACTGGAATATCGCTGTTTACCACTACTTCATCAAAATTTGTTTCAGTAAGCTCTATGGGCTTTGTGTCAAGTAAAGATTTTTTACATTTTCCACAGTTAGCTTTTTTGTAGCTATCTCTTTGTGGAACATTATTTACACTTAAGCAATGGGGACATACTATTCTCATAATTTTATCCTTTAGATTAAAATTTACCCTCTTGATATTTTATATCTGTACAAACTATATAACAAATAGAATTTGTTATGCTTGAGAGAGTATTATATTCTCCAAGAGCAAATGCAAAGTTTTTATCATAAATAATATTTATACCATCATTCATATCAACTAAATGAAGTTTTGAACTCTCGAGTAGTTTGGCATCGTTTACACCGTTAAATTCCAGTTCTAAACTTATCCAGTCAAAAGCTCTCGCTTCATCTTGTCCAGCTAGTGTGATTTTCATAGTTGTAGGAGAGATAACTTCAAGAGAGCGAAACTCTCCATCTTTGAAGTTATTAAAACGCAGCATAAACGCAGCTAAGTCTTTCGCTAAGAGTGGTTTCATATGTTTATGTGCCTATTGACAACCAACACATTCCATAGATCTGTCTTCTACATCGTTTGCCATCTCAGGAGACTGTGAACGAAGGTAGTAAGTAGATTTAAGACCTAATTTCCATGCAAGCATATATATCTCGTTTAAATATTTACCACTTGCTTTATCTAGAGTTATAAAAATATTAAGAGATTGACCTTGATCTATCCATTTTTGTCTAATTGCCGCAGCTTTGATTAATGCTGTCTGGTTTAAGTCATATGCTGGCGTGTAGTATGCCCATGTATCTGGAGAAAGGTTAGGAACAACAACCGGAATAAGCCCTGATAAGTTTTCTTCAAACCATTTACGTTTAAATACTGGCTCAATTGCTTGCGTAGTTCCAGTTAAAATAGAGATAGAAGACGTTGGTGCAATAGCCATCAAATATCCATTTCTCATACCTTGCGTTTTAACTTTAGTACGAAGTTCATCCCACTCATAAGTTGAAGCAAAAAGTCCACCGCGGTCTACAAGGTTTATTACTTCTGCGTTTGCATGATCTTGAGGCATAATGCCTCTGCTCCATTTTGAACCCTCAAACTCTGGATATTTACCTTTTTCTAGTGCCAAGTCAGATGAAGCGGAGATAGTGTTATAACAAACAGATTCCATAATCTCATCTATCTTGTCAAAGTGCTCTTGCGTTCCCCATGTAATACTAGCTTCTGCTAACATTTGAGCTTCACCCATAACACCTAAACCGATTGAGCGAGATCTCATGTTAGTGCGTTTAACTTTCTCAATAGGATAGAAGTTTAAGTCTATAACATTATCCAAACATCTAACAGCAGTTGGAACTACTCTTTGTATCTCTTCTTTAGTGTTTATGCGAGAGAGGTTTATAGATGCAAGGTTACAAACAGCAGTAGCACCATCTACCTTTTCTTTTTCAACTACATAGATAGGTAAACCACCTAATGAATCAAGAGCAGTAACTTTTTTAGCTGGTTTTGTTATACCACTATCAACTCTCACCAATTCTTCTTCTTCATAACTAACCCAATCACCATTTTCAAAAATAAATTTTATTTTATAGTGGTTTGGTTGAGTGTTTTGAAAGATTTCTGTACAAAGATTTGAGCTTCTAATAATTCCATAGTGGTCATTAGGGTTAGCTCTGTTAGCATTATCTTTAAAACATAAAAATGGACTCCCTGTTTCAAAATAAGAAGTTAAGATTTTTTTCCATAAAACTTTAGCTTTTACTGTTTCTTTTATTATAGAATCATCTTGTTCTAATTCCATATATCTTTTAGTAAATGCTGTTCCATGAAGCTCGGTTAACTCTCTAACATCATAAGGGTCAAAAAGTGTCCAAATCCCATCTTCTTGAACTCTTTGCATAAATATATCATTGAGCCAAAGTGAAGGGAAAAGATCATGTGCACGACGACGCTCTTCACCAGAGTTTTTCTTCAAGTCTAAGAAGTCACTTATGTCTATGTGCCACGGCTCCATATAAACAGCGATAGCACCTTTTCTTGTTCCCAATTGATCAACTGCTATAGCTACGTCATTTGTAATTTTTAAAAATGGTACTGTTCCACCGGCTGCGTTTTTATGTCCATCAATAAAGGAACCCATTGAACGAACCTGTGTCCAATCCCAACCGATACCACCACCAAACTTAGATAGCATTGCCATCTCTTGGTAAGCGTCAAATATACCTTCGATATTATCAGGAGTTGAACCGATATAACATGAGCTTAATTGATGTCTAGTTGTTCTTGCATTACTGAGAGTTGGGGTTGCAAGCATGACTTGAAATTGAGAAATCATATCGTAAAATTTAATAGCCCATTCATGTTTGTTTTCTTCTCTTTGAGCTAAAAACATCGCGATAGCCATAAACATATGTTGAGGAAGCTCTATAGGATTACCCTTTCTATCTTTGATTAGGTATCTGTCATAGAGCGTTTTAACACCTAGATAATTAAAAAGCATATCACGTTCAGGCACGATATGTTTTTCTAATCTTTCTAGGTCATACAAATCACTAATGCCTAGAAGAAGACGTCCTTCTTTTTCGCCGCGAGCAAAATATTTTGCTAATGAAGAGTAACCAGTAAAACCATTTACTTGATGGTAAAGGTTAAACATGAAAAGACGTGAAGCTACAAAGGTCCAGTTAGGAGCATCAATATCTATTTTATCAACAGCTGTTTTAATAAGAGTCTCTTGAATCTCTTTAGATGTTATGCCATCACGAAATAGAATTTGCGCATCAACTTCTAATTCACTCTGAGATACATTATCTAAATCTTTAACTGCAGCAGAAGTATACTTCTGGATTTTACTAATGTCTAATGGTTCTATTCTGCCATTTCTTTTTATAATTGTTATCATAGACTTTCCTGAGTGTGTAAAAATATATAATTTTTAGATAAATACTAGCAAAATATTTATCTAAAAACTACTTACAATAAAAATTGATTTTATCTAAAGAATATTAATTTAAAGGTTAAAATCAAAAGATTTTTTGAGATATAACATAAAAACGTTACATCAATTTAATATATAGAATAGACTAATATTTAGCACAATCTAAATGATTATACTAAATTTTTTGTGATGCTATTTAAAAACACGCTTAAAAATATTATCAACATTTTTAGTGTAATAATCATAGTTAAAACACTCACGAATTTGTTCTTCACTAAGTGATGCACGTAACTCTTCATCTGCTAACAAATGGTTGAGATAAAGTGATTCACCCTTATCATTTGTTGTAGGTTTTCCTTGTTGAATCTCTTCCCAAACTTTCATTGCATTTCTTTGAACAATTCTATAAGCATCTTCACGACTTACACCCTGGATTGGAAGTTCAAGTAAAACACGTTGAGAGAAAACAAGTCCACCTGTTAGGTTTAAATTTTTCATCATATTTTGAGGATAAACAGTTAGGTTTGCTATAACGTTATTCATACGATGAAGCATAAAATCAGTTGTTATAAACGCATCAGGTAACCAGAATCGTTCAGTTGATGAGTGAGAGATATCACGCTCATGCCAGAGTGCTACATTTTCCATAGCAGGAATTGAATAGGCTCTAATCATTCTAGCCAAACCAGTTATGTTTTCGGTTAGAATTGGATTGCGTTTGTGTGGCATCGCAGAAGAACCTTTTTGTCCCGCAGCAAAATATTCCTCACACTCATAAACTTCTGTTCTTTGCCAATGACGAACTTGAACAGCAAATTTTTCTATACTAGAAGCCATAAGTGCTAATGCAGTTGCAAGTCTAGCATAACGGTCACGTTGAATAACTTGGTTAGAAGCTGGAGCTGCTTTAAGACCTAACTCTTCACAAGTGTACTCTTCTAGCTCTAGAGGTGCGTGAGCAAAGTTACCCATTGCCCCACTAACTTGACCTACACAAATAACATCCATTGTTTGTTCAAGATTTTCTAAGTGACGAGCCATTTCATCATACCAAACAGCTAACACTAAACCAAATGTGATAGGTTCACCATGTATGCCATGTGAACGTCCAACCATTAGAGTCATCTTGTGTTCTTGAGCTCTCTTCTTTATAGACTCCATTATCATTTTAACATCTTCGATAACTAACTCTAAAGAGTCTTTCATCTGAACTGCTACTGCTGTGTCAATTGTATCTGAAGATGTCATACCATAGTGAAACCATCTTGACTCATCGCCAAGTGTTTCAGATACAGAAGTAGTAAACGCAATAAGATCGTGACGAGTTACTGCTTCGATTTCATCTATACGTTTTATATCAAATCCTGCGTTTGCTACAATCTTGTCCGCATCATCTTGAGGAATTTTTCCAAGTTTTGCCCAAGCTTTTACAACTGCTTTTTCTACGTCTAACCAAGCTTGGTATTTTGCTTGATAAGTCCACTTTGATGCCATCTCTTCTCTAGAGTATCTATCTATCATTATATAGGTTCCTTATGATTATTATCGTGAGTTTTATGTTAAAATTCGGATATATTAAAGTAGTCAATTTTACAGAAATTATTGTAAGAAAATGATTAAATAGGAATGAAATTTTGCCATTTGTAATTAAAAAAATGTTTGCAGAAAAAAAACAAAGAGCCGTCTTCTTTATAGTTAACGAGTTGGGTTATTCTCAAAGAGAAGCACAACGATTTATTTCAAAAGGCAGAGTTCTTGTTAATGGTGAGAAAATGCTTAAAACAGCAGGAGAGATAGAAGGTGAGTTTGAGTTTATATATTTTGAACCAATCACTAAAGGGCTTTCTCCTACATATGAAGAAGAAGAGTTTGTTGTTTTTGATAAACCAAGTGGAGTGTTGATTCATCCACAAACAAAAAGAACACCTTACTCCTTGATAGATGAGCTAAAGTATCAGTACGGTCTTGATGCTAACATAGCACATAGAATTGATCAAGAGACTAGCGGCTTAGTTTTATGTGCTAAAAATAAAGAGAGCGAAAGAGATATTAAAATGATGTTTCAAGAGCGCGAGATGAAGAAAAAATATCTTGCTCTTGTTCATGGCGAGTTCAAAGAAGAGCTTTGCGTTGAAGCTCCTCTGCTACGTTCGCAAGCACAAAGTGCTATTGTTAGAATGGTTGTAAAAGTTCATGAGACAGGAAAGGCATCTAAGACAGATTTTAAGCCACTTAAATATTTTCCAGATACAAATATGACACTTGTAGAATGTTCTCCATACACAGGAAGACAGCACCAGATAAGGGTTCATTTGTTTCACGTGAAACATCCAATTGTTGGTGACCCAATTTATGGGCAGAGTGAAGAGCAGATAGTTAAATTTTTAGACAAGGTTCTTAATAAAGAAGAAAGAATAATAAATGGAGGGGCGAGTAGACTTTTGCTCCATGCTTCTGAGCTTGAGTTTCAACTCTACGAAAAAGTTTATCATATTAAAAGTGATATAGATTTTGAAAAAATTTGTTTTCAAAGTATGAATTGAAAACATTGAAAATTAAGTTCTTATGCTTTGCACTTGTTTCACGTGAAACATTGTAGAGTACTCACAAAATTCTAATTCATTCATTTGTGCAGTAGACATTTGATCTTTGTGTTGCTTCTATGTGAATAACTTATTTTTGAATTAACGATGTTTTATATTATAAATAATTATTTTTTAATTTAAATTATTAAAGCCCAAAATATAGGGATTTGGCTAATATTTATGATTTTATTTAAGGGTGTCTTTATATAAAATAGTTCTTAAAAAAAGAACAAATTTAAAAATTTGTTCTTTTCATAAACGCAATAATATTCACACTTTACAACAATGTGTGAATATTATACAAAACAATAGAATTTATATGTTTTTTGAGAATTTTAATTTATTTTAAGGGATATGTAGAAGTTTTTTATTGCGCGATGAAAAGAGTTTGTTATATTTTTATAAGGATAGTAGGGTATTATTATATTTATAAACGACCTCCCTGGTGTGTTGGTCGTTTTACTTTTTTAGAGTTTAAACTCTGTTATATCTTTTTATGATTTTTTTAATGCGATTTCTCAAATTTATTAAAGCATCACTACTTGTTTCACCATCAGCTGTTAGGTTTCCAACTTCTTCACTATTAAATTGTGCTTTTGCTACCCAGCCAATCTGGCTATGATATTTAAGCCCTACAAATCTAACATCACCAAAGTGACCTTTGCAAAGCTTATATACTTCTTTTATTCTATCTGCATCTGTTTTTTCTGCCACAGTATACTCCTTTTATATTTGATAATAGTATAGCATATATTGATTATCTTCACGTAGTCATTATGATTAATATTTGAGCGTTAATCTTCTTTTGTAGCAGCTTTTATAAATCCGATTAAACCAACTAAAAATACTATAACTAAAAATACAATTTGAAATATTTCTAATGCTGGCATTAAATTTCTCCTTCTATTTTTTCTTTTAGTTGACCACATGCAGCGCTTATATCTATGCCTTTAGAGTCACGTATGGTACATAAAAGTCCATGTTTAATCAAATAATCAGCAAACGCAACCATATCAGCCTTTGTTGGTCTATCATAATTGGTTCCAGGGTAGGGATTAAAGTATATAAGGTTAACTTTAGCCTTTATGTCACTTAAAAGCTTTACAAGCTTCTTAGCAGAGCCCAAGTCATCATTCTTGCCTTTTATTACAAGATACTCAAACATGACGCGTTTACGCGTATCTATAGGAAAACGTTTGACTGCTTCTATGATAGAGTTAATGTTGTGCGCTTTATTCATAGGTATTAGTTCACTTCGTAATTTATCATCAACAGCGTGAAGTGATATAGCTATATGCACACCTAAATCCATTTCACCAAGTTTATCTATTTTTGTACTTAAGCCACTAGTAGAGACTGTTTGGCGTTTCCCACCTATCGCAAGTCCCTCTTCTTCTTTAAATATTTCAATAGCTTGTGCTAGGTTATCAAGGTTATCTAAGGGTTCACCCATACCCATATAGACAATATTAATCTTACGATTGTGTTTATGGTTATTGTCACGTTTAAGAGCAACAACTTGAGCTACAATTTCTCCAGCAGTCAAATCCCTAGTGAATCCGCCCTTAGCAGTTAAGCAAAAAGTACATCCTACTTTACATCCAACCTGTGTTGAAACGCAGATAGTATATCTTGCTTCTTGAACTACTTCTCCACTATCATCAAATTGAGTATCTTTCATCTTTAACCAAACAGCTTCCATTGTTTTGCCGTCTTGCATCTGTAGAAGATACTTTATTGTTCCATCGCTTGATTCTTCTTTGTTTACAATCGTAAGAGGGTTAACAACATATTTTGCTGCTAATTCTTCTTTTAATGTTTTAGGAATATTTTTCATATCATTAAAGCTTTGTGCATATTGATGATAAAGCCAGCCAAAAATTTGCTTTGCTCTAAACGCAGGTTTTATTTCTGCTGTTAGCTCTTTTAGTGTAAAGTCATATAACGAAGGTTTTATTTCACTCATTTTGCTGTTAGTTCCTTTATACGTTTTTTTATATGTGTACTCAAAAGTTCTTTAGCTTTTTCATGGTTCTTTAAAAAATCTGTGTGGGCATTTTCGTTAGTAAAGTTTGTTATACAAAAGACTCCACCAGCGGGAATTTTAAATTCTTCTGCAATTTTTAAAACAGAAAAAAACTCCATATTTTCAATACCAACACCAAATTTTAAAAAGTTTTTTGCTAACACACTGTTAGTGGAAATGTAGTTAGAAGAGTTTACAACAGTATCTTTTTTGTTAGTAGTGTTAGTCGTAACAACGTTGTCAATAGGGGTGTAGGCATCGTTAGATAAAAAAGCCAATTCGATGTTAGAAGCAGTTTTTGATTCTATAATATCAAATATTTTTGCATCTCCATAAGAACCCGCACTTCCAACAAAAAGTAAAAATTCAGGCTTATCAAATAAGCAAAGACGAGTGAGATTCATTGCAGTTTCTACAAGGCCAACTCCCATAGGTTGAGCAAAATCAAAAGTTTCATTGTTTCCGGCACAAATTATCATGAGTTATAGCCTCACTGGAATATTGTTATTGTGAAGATAGCGTTTTAAGTCCATGATATCTATCTCTTTATAGTGAAAGATACTAGCAGCAAGTGCAGCATCAGCACCACAGTTAAACGCATCCTTAATATGCTCCATCGTTCCAGCACCACCACTTGCGATAACTGGAACATTGACAGCCTTAGATATTTGCTCGGTTATATTGAGTTCGAATCCTGCTTTTGTTCCATCGGCATCCATTGAGGTTAAAAGGATTTCTCCACTTCCCCGTTCGACAACTTCTCTAGCCCACGCAACAGCATCCAAGCCTGTATCAACTCTCCCACCATTTAAAAAAACATGGTATTCATTACCTGCACGCTTTACATCTATTGCAGTTACTATACATTGAGAACCAAATCTTTTAGCGCCCTCATCAATAAGCTCAGGCCTTTTGATAGCTGCAGAGTTTACACTTACTTTATCGCAGCCAACATTTAAAAGCTTGTAGATATCATCTAGCTTTCTAATCCCGCCGCCAACCGTAAGAGGAATAAAAATCTCACGAGCAACCTGTGCTACTATATCTACTATTGTATCTCGGTTATCACTCGAAGCTGTTATGTCTAAAAAGGTAAGCTCATCAGCACCTTCATCATTATATCGGCGTGCAACTTCAACAGGATCTCCTGCATCTTTAAGTCCTACAAAATTTACACCCTTTACAACGCGTCCATCTTTAACATCAAGACATGGAATAATTCTTTTAGCAAAATAGTTCATAAACTAGTACCTTTTGTAATATTTTAAAATTATACATTGCTAGACTTATGATAAGGTATAAGCAAATGTTTCATGTGAAACATTAATAATGCGCTGTCTGATCTATTAGTGACAAAAAAGTAACAAATGTATATATTTATGATATTTGTTACCTTTATATAAGTATAATTATTATAAACTCACCTTCATGAGAAAAGAAAACGTTGTAGCAAAGAAAAAGTTCGGTCAGAACTTTCTAAAAGATGAGAGCGTTTTAAGAAAAATCGTCGAAGCGATGCCCAAAAATGAAAATAAAATCGTTGAAATTGGGCCTGGCTTAGGTGATTTAACTAAATTTTTAGTTGATGTCAAAAGTGTAGAAGCTTTTGAGGTTGATACCGATTTGTGTAAACTGTTACAAAGTGAATTTAAAGAAGAGATCGCTACCAAGCGCCTCCACATAAATTGTGGGGATGTTTTACAAGCTTGGAAGAGTGCATTAGTTGATGAGCCGTATGATTTAGTGGCAAATTTGCCTTATTATATTGCGACAAATATCATCCTAAAAGCACTCGCAGATCCAATGTGTAAAAATATACTTGTAATGGTACAGTTGGAAGTTGCAGAGAAATTTTGTGCAGTAGCTGGGGAAAAAGTATTTGGTTCTTTGAGCGTTATAACTCAAAGTGTAGGAACATCTCACATTGTTGTGAAGGTTCCACCAACTGCGTTTGATCCACAGCCCAAAATTGATTCAGCAGTTTTTCTGATACAGAAGAAAAAAGATAGAAGTGACAAGGATTTCGAGGATATGCTTAGAGTTGCATTTACGCAACCTCGAAAAACTTTGATGAAAAATCTCTCTTTAAAGTATGAGAAAAATATACTCCAAGATGCTTTTAGTTCTTTAGAACTTATACAAACAATTCGTCCTCATCAAGTTTCCACCAGCGACTTTCACCAACTCTATAAAAAAATAATATAAATAAAAAGGAGTTTGGATGGCAGAAGAGATACAGGGGACAATGCAAAAAGCACCCCAAACAGACACTAGACCAAATACAGACAACAAGAACGAAAATAGAAGACCAAATAACCGTAAACCTAACCCAAATAGAAATACGAAACCAGGTGAAAAACCTGCAGGTGCTAAACCAGGCAACAACAACAATAAAAATAAAAATCGTAATCGTCACCGTAGACAACCTACTCCGATTGATGAAACTTTAAAAACATTTGTTAGTAAAAATCAAGAAGCGCATAAACAAAGACTTAATCCTCACTATAAACTTGACTTAAATTCAAAAGCAAAAATTAGAGTAACCCCTCTTGGTGGACTTGGTGAAATTGGTGGGAACATCATGGTTTTTGAAACTGAAAAAGAGGCAATTTTAGTTGATGTTGGTATGAGTTTCCCAGACGAGACTATGCATGGTGTTGATATATTAATTCCTGATTTTTCATATCTACGCGAGATAAAACATAAAATTGTTGGTGTCATAATAACGCATGCTCATGAAGACCACATTGGTGCAATGCCATATCTTTATAAAGAGATGCAGTTTCCTATATATGGAACACCACTTCCGCTTGCGATGATTGGTAACAAATTTGATGAACACCACATCAAAGAGCATAGAAAATATTTTAATCCTATTGTAAAGCGTGAAATTTATAAAATAGGGAATGATTTTGAAGTCGAGTGGATGCATATGACTCACTCGATTTTAGATTCATCATCGGTGGCAATCACGACTGATGCTGGTACAGTTATTCATACGGGTGACTTTAAGATTGATTACACTCCAGTTGATGGTTATACAGCAGATTTACATAGACTTGCTTATTATGGTGAAAAAGGTGTTTTATGTCTTTTAAGTGACTCAACAAACTCACATAATCCAAATCCGACAGGATCAGAACTAAGTGTTGCTCCCGCACTTGATCGCATATTTGCTAAAGCTGAGGGTAGGGTTCTTCTTTCAACATTTAGCTCAAATATTCATCGTGTTCAACAGGCAATACAGTATGGCATAAAATATGGCCGTAAAGTTTGTGTCATAGGGCGTTCTATGGAACGTAATATTGAAATTGCAATGCAGTATGATTATGTTAGATTTAACAAAAATATCTTTATAGATGCGGATGAAGTTTCTCGTCTAAATGATAAAGAAGTTCTGATTGTAACAACTGGTTCTCAGGGTGAGGCTAATTCAGCACTCTTTAGAATGTCAATAGGGGAACATAGACATATTAAAATCAAACCAACAGATTTGATTGTTCTCTCATCTCGTGCAATTCCTGGAAATGAAGGTTCTATCTCTGGAATGTTAAATCACTTACAGCGAGCTGGTGCAAGTGTAGCAATGAGTAAAGATATTCACGTTTCAGGCCATGCTTCTATGGAAGAACAAAAGCTTATGTTGCGTTTAGTGAATCCTAAATTCTTTTTACCAATTCATGGTGAATATAACCATGTAATGAAACACAGAGAAACAGGTATGATGTGTGGAGTTCCTGAGAGAAATATTCTTCTTATGACAGATGGCGAACAGATAGAAATTGCTTCTAAGTATATGAGAAAAGTCAAAACAGTTAAAACTGGTAAAACATATATAGATAACCAAAANAACCATCAGATNGAAGANGATATAGTTCTTGATCGCCAAAAACTTGCAACAGACGGTGTCGTAATGTTGGTTGTTGAAGTGAGTGAACAAAATTCTACAATGTTAGATAAACCAAAAGTGACTACATTTGGAATAGTTCCCGACAAGCAAGATAAGGCCTTTGCTAAAGAGATGGAAGACGTTATTGAGGTTTATCTTACAAACATTAAATCGGGCCTTATTGAGAACTCTAGAGCGTTAGAGAATGATATTCGTCAAGTTGTTAGAAAGCACATTTATCGTAAAATGAAAAAGTACCCACTTATTGTTCCTCACGTTTTAGTGCACTAAATCTCCTAAAGTAGAGCTATTGGCTCTGCTTATCTCTTAAAAAAACTGATGATTATTTTGCGTGGTCGTGGAAATTCTTCTGAAGTTTTTTGTAGAGTTTAAAACCCCTTTTTTGGAGAGATTCATGATGCATCCACGGTGGAAGTCATCTTGAGTATGACATAAATACACAGGAAAGACAGGTTATAAATCTTGATTTGTTGGTTTTGTCTCTCTTCTTCATTTCTATAAAAAATTGTTGATTTAAACTAAAAGGAATCAACAATATTTGTCTAACTAGAGAAACTAAAAAAAAGAACTTAACATTTAACATCTGTTTCATATGATATAATTTCTAAAAAATTTAAAGGCAAAATTTTGTCACAAAGTAAAGATACAGAGTTTGAAAACGCAGTAAAAAGTATGATGCTTCATGTTGGAGAAAATCCGGAACGTGAAGGCCTGCTTGAAACGCCATTAAGAGTTAGAAAAGCATATGAATTTATCTATGGTGGTTACAAAGAAGATCCAAAAGAGATTTTAAGTAAAGCACTTTTTACAAGTTCAAATGATGAAATGGTTCTCATTAAAGATATAGAATTTTACTCTACATGTGAGCATCATTTGCTACCTATAATAGGGCGTGTACATGTTGCGTATATTCCAGATGGAAAAGTTGTAGGTCTCTCAAAAATTCCTCGTGTTGTAAATGTTTTTGCTCGCCGTATGCAGATACAAGAACAACTAACTGAACAGATAGCAGACGCAATCATGGATACTATAGCACCAAAAGGCGTAGCTGTTGTGATTGCTGCTCGCCATATGTGTATGGAGATGCGTGGTGTAGAAAAAATAAACTCAACGACTACTTCATCAGCACTTCGTGGGCTCTTTAAAAAAGATGAAAAAACAAGAAGTGAATTTTTTTCTTTAATTAATTCTCCGAGCTCTACTCGTTATTAAAATGTTTTTATGGATTGATTACGTTTAGGAAGGGTGTAAAAATTAATGAGCCACTTGTGTGGCTCATTAAGGGAACTAGCAAGAAGGAACGTTTCCGCTATCACTTCCGTACTCTTTAAAGAAGTCAAAATAGTGCTCAAGATATTTATCTTTTATTGCACCATCTTTTACTTTAGGACAAATTGTTTTGATTTCATCAGCTATTTTACCCGCTGCATTAATCTCAGTCCATTCAGCTTGAGTGTGCTTACCAGCCATTGCAGCACCACTAATACCACAAGAAGACTTTAATTTTTTTGTAAAAAGCTTTTGGCCTTTGGCAACATCTGCGCTTGCAGTTGTAGTTCCTAGAGATAACAGTAGTGTAGCTCCAAGTGCGATTTTAACGATTGTATTCATTCGAACTCCTTAATATTTGATAATATTTTAGCCTAGTAAAAGTTAAAGTTTTATTTATTATAGAATTAATCAATTATATTTATAATAAGTGTAACAAATGGAACTTTTATTGATTAAATCTTGTAAACATATACTGCGCCATCTCTTCTGCCTTGTATTGCATCCCCATTTTAAGGATCTGCTCTCTGTTGTGTTGCATAATTATATGTCCATCATCATTTTCGATTTCAAGTAAAGCATCTTGCATCTCTTTTTGACTTAGTGTAGCCATTGAGGGTGTGAGTTTTTCTGTGTTACCAGAACCATCTGAACTGTGGCATTCCACACACATCGAGTTGTATATTTCAGCAATCATGTAAACTTTTTTAACATCACTTACTTCTTGTGTGATTTGAGTCTCTTGCTTTTGTGCAGTTGTATTTTTTATCTCTTTAATTTTTGTAGCTTCTTGCGTTTGTGAGTCACTACAGCCAGCAATAATAAGCAAGAGGGCGGAAAGTAAGAGTATAGTTTTTGCTTTCATGAGAAAGGCTCCATTGTTTTTTGACATAATAGCAAAAAAAGCTCTGATATAAGGTATCAGAGCTTTTTTCTAGTGGTGTGCTTCTTCATCAAGGTTAAACATTTTTGTGCCCACATAGTACATTAAAATACATAAACCAAGACCACCAGCCGATATGAGCATCTCTGCGGATGATGGAAAGTAATCAATCCAAGTAGGAGCTAGTTGGTACTCAGTTTTTTTAAGCATCATAAGGGGTTTTAACTGTGTATCGTGGACAAGGTTATATCTCATAAAGAAAATTCCTACCATACCTATCATTGATGCCCAAAACATTAAAACTGGTTTTTTGCCCATTGTTGTTAAAACAACTATTAAAGGAAGAACCATTGCCAAAAGTACTTCAGCCTGAAAAGTTAAAGAGCTAAGAATATGTACAGCCACTTCAGCACGACTTGGCATACCACCATAAATATCTGTTAACATTTTCCAAGTGACGAAGAAGATTAGTATTGATATAAGAAGACCTTGTATCTTTGCTAAACCTTCGAGCATTTTTTTAGCATTAGCTGGAAAATTCAGTTTATATCTAAATCCCATTACAATAAATGCTAAGAAAACACCTGTAATAAACGCAGTTAAGATGAAATATGTTGGATAAAAAACACCATTTGATATTTGACGTGTATTTAAAAATCCAAAGACGCCACCTAAATTAGAGTGTGCAGCAAGACCAATTAAGAGACCCGTAAGACCAAATATTTTAGCTTTTCTCATGTCGTTGTTAATTAAAAAGTAAAACTCAATAATCATGAATGTAAGATAGAGGCCATAAAGTGTTCCCATCCACCAAATAGCAGAAGTAAGACCAGGGCTGAGTACATTGTAGATAACCATTGTTACAGGGTGTCCTATTTCAAATAAGATTACCGCAAAACCAGCTAATATAGTTACAATAGAACCAAATATAGCACGTTTGCTTATCATCATGTAGTCTTTAAATCCAAAAACATCACCAAGTGAGCCGATAATACAAAGGCCAGTAGAACTAACAACAAAGAATATGTATACTGCTAGTAAAAGACCCCATGGATGCTCTCTTGTTACATTGTAAGCATGGTGACCATGTGTAAAAAACATTGCAATGCCTACTACAAACGCAGCTAAAAGTGCTAAGGTAACAACCGCAATAAGCATATTTGTTGCAGTTTTTTCAAAACTAAAGAGTGATTTAATAGAAAAATCTTCTTTAAATGGAATATTTATAAAACCTATTTTCATCATTTTCTCCTTATGTTAGATAGAACAGTTTTGGATTTGTACCAAGATGCGCTTTGAGAGAATAGTGCTCTCTAGTTCTTAATACTTCACTAATTTCACTATTTGGATCATCAAGATCACCAAATATTCTTACTTTTGTTGGACAAGTATTTTGGCAAGCCGTAGTTGTTTCACCTCTTGCTAATCTTGTCTCAGTACAAAAATTACATTTATCAACAGTCATAGTTCTATCATCAATATATCTTGCATCATAAGGACAAGCTGTGATACAGTAAGTACATAAGATACATTTTTCAACATCCACTCTTACTATACCGTTGTCATCAGTGTAAGTTGCTTTTGTTGGGCATACATCTTCACAAGGAGCATCATCACACTGTTGACACTGACTAGGATGAAAAACATTTGAAGTAAGATCTAATAGAGGGTATTGACCTTCTATTTCACCAACTCCAACCCAAATTCTGTGCTTATCAGCACCCATTAAAATGCCGTTTTCTTCTTTACATGCTACTTCACAAGCCTTGCAATTAATACAATTTTTGTAATCTAGCACCATTCCGTATCTAGCCATAACTTACACCTTTCTTATTTCAACGTTAGTTTCGTGCATTGCCGCAGCACCATACACAGGTTCAATTGTGTCTTCAATAACTTTATTGTCATTACCACCATTTTTGTATGCCCAAGTGAGTGCTTCACACTCTTCGCCAAAGCCATGCACAAAGAAAACTTGATCTGGAGCTACTTTTTCTGTTGGATATGCTTTAAGCTGTGTGCTCCCAATACTTGAACTTACTTCAATCATATCCGCAAACACAATACCTTTCTCTGCTGCAACTCTTTTGTTAATCCAAATAAAATTTTCTGGCATAAGGTCTCTTAGCATTGCATTGTTTGCTGTTCCAGTTTGAGTAAACTGTGCATGGCGACCAGTGAGAAGTTTAAACTTTCCAGCTGGAACATTAAATTCATACTCATCTCTCCAGACAGGAAAAGCATCTACTCCTTTAGCAGTAAAAGATTCTATAACACACTCTACTTTGCCTGATGGAGTTACAGGCTTGCCACCTTTTGTAGTGTAATATTTTTTATTTTCAGGATAATACTGAAACTCATTTGCAGCCAACTGTTTAAAGTATTTGTTTTGTTTAGGATAAAAAACGCCATCTTTATCAAGTTTTTCTGCTGCACCTATGTACATTGCAACAGCGTGATGATTAAGTTCTTCTTGTGTGTGCATGAATGGCAGAGTTAAATTAAACTCAGCATAAGTTTCTTCTTCTCCATCATCCTCTATCATATCCTGAAGCTCTTCATCATGTTTTTTACTGATTTCAAAAAGAGGTTTAGAAATTTTAGTTGTTAAACCTTTGAGTATTTCTATGACAGGTTTAGTTTCATACATTGGCTCGATCACTTTATTCCTAACAGCAAAAGAGGGTTCAATACCGCCAAATGTTTTCACTGGATCCGTTCTCTCTAGGTAAGTACACTCGGGAAGCACGACATCAGCATACATTACAGTATCGCTTGGCATTGTGTCTATTGTAACAACAAGCTCCATTTTTTTGAGCATCTCGGCAGTTTTTGCAGAATTAGGCATATTCATCATTGGGTTATGTTTGTAACAAAACATTCCTCTTACGTTGTAATCTACTTGATCTTGAAGATATCTGTTTCTCCACGAAATCCAAGAACCACCACCTGAAACAACAGCACAATCATCATAACCTTGCTTTCCTTTCATGTCTTGGCTTTTATACACAGCTCTAGCTTGTGCTCTGTCATATAAAGGAATAAGACCTTCGTGCTCTTTGAGTGCAAGTGTAGAACCAAAGATTAAACCACCCTTAGTGTCTATAGCCCCATGAAGCGCTTGAAAAATTGCCATAGCACGACGAAGTTGGAAGTCATTTTTAGCAAAAGTTGATCTTCTCCCTGGATAGTAGATAGCCTTAGGTGCAGCAGCAGCAAATTCTCTTGCTATTTTGTATATTTCTTTGGCTTTTATTCCGGTGATAGGCTCTGCCCATTCTGGAGTATATTTATTTTCTAGGACACTCTTAGAATACTCTTCATAACCATTGAAATTAGCTTTAATGTACTCTTTGTTTTGTAACTCTTCAGTCAGTGTTACATATGTAAGAGCAAGCACAAAAGCCAAGTCTGTACCAGGCTTTATGGCTAGCCATTTATCAGCTTTTGCAGCTGTGTTTGTAAATCGAGGATCGATACAAATCATTTTTGCACCACGACCCTTTGTTCGCTTAAATAAGTCCATTGTATCAGGCGTCACAATAGCTTCAGCTCTATTTGCTCCTGCCATAATTACATATTCAGCATTGTCTAAATCAGCTTGTGGGTACGCACCCAAGGTTACACCATAACCAGACGCAACCGTTTGTAAACAGATAGATGCGTGATTTAACCAGTTTGCAGAGCCAAATGCTTGATAAAATTGCTTAAACGTATGTTCGGCCATACCTTCACCAGCACAAAACATCATTGATGAGCGGTTATCTTCCTCTTCATCAAGGATTTTGCTAAGACCAGGAAATTTATCTGTACCATTGAGAATTGCCTCATAAGCCTCATCCCATGATACGCGTTTAAATTTACCTTCCCCTTTTTCACCAATTCTAATCATTGGATATTTTAATCTGTCTGGATCATAGAGTGCTTGTATTCCTGCGTTTCCTCTAGCACATAACATATTTTTAGATTTTGGAAATAGTGGGTTGGGGTTGAGTTTTGTAACGACTCCGTTTTCAACACGAGCCAAAGCAGCACATTTATTAACACACATTTCACACAGGGTCGCAACTTCATGCGCCTTGTCCGTGCTTGTTTTTGTATTATGAAATGATACTGGGCCGGTTCCTTTTACAGGGCCGGCATGTTCATTTGATAAAAGACTAGTAGCTGCTGTTGCGCCAACAACGCTCATTGCTACTGTGCCTTGAAGAAACTTTCTTCTTGAAATTGCGACTTCCATAAGACTTACCTCTTAGAATATTTTTTCGATGACTCATAAAATAGATATCAAGCTTAAGCAATACTTATATATGAATAATAGATTTATATATTATATAATAGTTTATCTTATATATAACTTCTTTTTTATTTATTTATAAAATAATCTTAAATTATAATCATGTAGGTGTGGGGCTTATATTAGGGTATTTTAATATCTCTGTCTTCCATCATACCTCTTTCGAAGTTTTTATGACAAGCAAAACAGTTCGATTTATCTTTAACTTTTTCAGATTTAAAAACTGCTTGAGGTATGTTTGCATGTGTGTCTTTCCAATACTGTATTTTTGTTATAGATTTTCGTCCTCGAGCACCATCAAGAGAGTGCATTACTTTTACAGATATCTCCCTTGTACTCTTATCAGCGCTATGTTGGTTGAGAAAATTAAAGATAACTTTTTGATCATTTAAAGAGATACGATTCTCACCTTTTTTCATTGTAGGCGAAATTTCTTCTCCGAAGTGATTACTAAGTCCACCTCTAATTCTTTCCCAGGAACTTTGAGGCAACATAAATGGTGGGTAGAGTTCATGGCAGGCACTACATTCGCTATAGTAGACAAAAGATTCATGCTTATAATCATGCTGTGCATCCTTGCTAACAACAAAAGGGTTATTTCCGCCCATCAGTAGATACAAAAAACACCATAGTGGAGATAATTAAAAATATCCAAGTTAAACCACTTTTATATTTTCCTGGTCGAGAGTCTTCTCCTTTAGCTTTTTTATACCCTGTTATCATGGCAAAAACCATGTCAGTTTTATGGTAAAACTGCTCTACTAATACACCTGAAATATGGATAATTACCCAAAAAAGGAGAAAATACGATGCATATATATGTATATCCCCCAGAAGAAACATATACATAAAATATTCATCATTTAAAAAACCTAAATATCCTTTACCCTCTTGCACGCCATACAAAAGCAGACCGCTTATGGAAATAATTGAGCCAAAAAAGAGAACAATAAGTGTGAACCAGCTTGAAGCGGGATTATGTCCTGCAGGAATTTCTCTCCAACGATTTTGTATTTTTTCAACAAAATAGTGTTTTAGTTTAGGAAGTGATAGTTTAAAGGTATTAAAAGTTGCGTATTGTGGACCGATAAAGCCCCAAATCATTCTATATACAAGCATTAGTCCAAAGATAATACCCATAGCAACATGTAAATTCAGTAAGTTTTCTTTAAGAGAGAATAGAAATGCCAAAACAAAAGAAAAAGCGATTAGCCAATGTATGATTCTTGTATAAATCGGCCACACAAAAACACGATTTTTTACTTTATTCAATTAGATTTCCTAAAATTTTATATCATATCATTGTATCACATAAAACTTTAGAATATAAAAAAGTAGAGAGATAAGTCTCTACTTTTGAAGAGTATATTTATTTACTGCTTTTTACAAGGTAAGATAAAAATTCTGCCATAGAATTAATATCATAATCATAGCCTTGATCAACAAGTTTTTGCATGTTGTGTTCCATGATTACGTGGTCTGTACCAGAAGATTGATTTGTTCCAGCATTCTTTACATCGTATAAATCTTGTGCCATTTCACCAGCAGTTCTATCGTTAAGCGCAGGTGTTTTTTTATCAGGATTACCCTCACCATGCTTGCCGTGACACTTAATACAAGACTTTTCATATACCTCAACTGTTGAGTATTTATATGTCTTTGCCTCTACTGGTTTTTCGCCACTACAAGCAGCAAGCGCTAAAAATGCTAGTGATGCTAGTGTTATTGTACTTATTTTTTTTATCATTTTAAATCTCCTAAATATTTATTTGTTTTTATTAAGCTCTACCGCTAAGCATACCCATAACTGTCATTGGTTTAAGAGCGTATACTTTGAGTAACCACCAAATCCATCTCTCTTGAGTTGGGTCAAGCGGAACCAATGGTGTTGGCTTCGCAGTCCAGTTGAACTCAGCAAGCATAACTGTACCGATACTTGTAATAAGTGGACAAACAGTATAACCCGCATATTTGATATTAGTGTTGTCGATAGCTTTTTGATCCCCTTCTAAAGAAGAGATAATATTATTTACAACGACTTTATATTGTTTACGAGCAGATCCACCAGTTTTACCCATTGGAACAGCAGCAACATCACCTAAACAAAATACATTTGGATATGTAACGTGTTGGAGTGTTTCTTTAACAACTGGAACCCAGCCTTTAGAAGAGCCAACAGCAGACTGTGCAACAACATCTGGGGCCTTCATTGGAGGTGTAACGTGGATGAAGTCGTATTTTACTACTACGTCTTCATTTTTAAGCACAACACCATACTCTTCTAAATCTTCATCCCATTCACCTTTTTCTGTCCAGTGGTGGTCGAAAGTAGCTGTCTTAGCTACTGTGTCTACTTTTGTAAGATTATGCGCATAATGCCATTTAAAATCTCTTACTTTAAACTGCTCAAGGATTGCTTCATGATACTCAGGAACACCAAACATTTTTCCACCATTTGGATAAAAAGTAAGTTCAACTTCATCTCTAACACCCGCTTCTTCTAAGCGTGCATGAGTAAGATACATGATTTTCTTAGGAGCACCACCACATTTAATAGGAGTATTTGGATGAGTAAATACAGCTTGTAGTTTTGGTTTACCTTGACCTTTTTGCTCTTTTGCTTTTGCAACTAGTTCTTGAAGACCACTCCATGTGTCAACAGCACCATCTTGAAAATAAATAGAGTGAAGACCATTTTTACCAACCTTAGCTCTCGTTGGAGCATTGTCTTTTCCAGCAGATGTAATAACACCCTCAAGACCTTCAATAGCAGCATAATCAAGCATAAGACCAGTAGCAATAATCATCTGATCGTAAGAAACTTCTTGTTTTCCATCAACTGTAAGTTTGTTATTATCTGGATCAAACGCAGTCACTGCCCCTTTGATTAAAGTAACACCTGATGGTAGTTTTTCGTCTCTGTTGTAGACGATTTCACTCCCGTCCCAGATACCAGCAGCGACAAGTGTTTGNCCTGGTTGATAAGATACAGAAATTGGATCTGGCTCAATAACAGTGATTTCTAAGTNGCTAGCAGTGTTTTTAAGACGAGCTGCTGTACTCATACCAGCAAGTCCCCCACCNACAATAACAACTTTCCCTTTTACAGATGATGCTTGAACTTCNGTAGCTCCTGCAGTAGCACCCGCTAAGATTGCTGCTGCCATTGGAGATACTGTTAAGTACTTCATAGCGTCACGACGAGACATGATTTCCGGATGCTTGTCAACTTCCGCTAGAATTTCTTCTAATATTTCATTTTTTTTCATTCTTCTTCCCTTATAGTTTGATAAAGTATTCCATTTTACATCTTTAGGGCTTAATATTAGTTTTTATCGTCAGATTTATTTAAGAAGTGTGTCTAAAGTAAACACCCATGGGGATTTGCGTAAGTTGAAGTTATATTGGTTATAAGTAAATATAAAGTTGTGAAAGAGTGACTCTATGTTTGTAAAGCCGTCACCCTAAACTTGATTTAGGGTCCAGCTTCACTATTTTAATATCTATATCTGAAATAAACGCGAAGATCTTGAGCTGTTTTAACTGCATCTGCGGCCATAGGGTTGTCAATATTTAGAGGATTACTGTTAGCCCCAAAGAAAGCATTAGAACCAGTATAATCATAGTCTAAATATGTATATCTGACTTGCATAGAAAATACATCTGCGCTTCCTTTTTTGATAAGAGGCTGCGTCCAGTAAGCTTCATAAGCAGAACCACGAACGGCTATTTTTGAACCTATCACAGTGTCTTCACCATAAGTGAACGGTCTCCAGTATTTAGAACCATGGTTATACTCTAAACCAAATTTACCACCCGTTAAGTTTGGCATTTGCGTACCAATCCAGTATGAATAACCAGTTTGGCTATCTTCACTACCAAGCATTTCTTTTCCATCATCAGGATTAGATTTTGTTGCAGCAAATGAAGCAAAAACTTTAGTCCCATCTAAAAAGTCATTAACTTCATCACCAACACCATCTGCTAAGAATGATATTGCTGCTCCATCCATATTACCAGTTGTTTCTAAATAATCATCTGTAGGATCCATTGGTGTTGTACCCCAGTTTGTACCTGGAAGACTGAATCCTCTGTACCATGTCCCTTTCATAGAGTATTGACCATCATCATAAGGCACAACAATAAAACCTAGCATGTCAGCAGTATCTAGTGAACCATTTTCAATATAGTTCATACCTGTACTGTTTGCCCAGCCAGCAGCATTAGTTAAACCACGACCTAAGCAAATTTTAAACTCTAACCCTGGAGAGTATTTGTCTAAAAGAATAGCAGCAGATGCTCCATCAAATTCCATATTAATAACATGTCCTAATGGAGATTTTGCACTTTTGTCATCTTCTCTTAGGTTTGATAAAAAACCATTTGTTGAAGGACGACGTCCAACACTCGCTGTCCATCCAATATCACCAGTTGTAGGAGTCCATAACCAATAAGCTTCTCTTACTTTTAGAGAATCATCCGTTAAAGTTTCATTAATAACCCAGTCAAATGCATCGTAACCATAAGCTCTTTGTGGAGTACCTGTAGTATCAAAAGCACTTGCTCCAAAAGCCTTGTTAAAAGAGAGTTGTCCTTTAAAAACCATAGTGTCCGTTGGTGCGTAGCCCATTCCTAGCCATAAACGGTTTGAGTAGAGTGCTTTGTTTGATTCTTTCTCTCCTCCGGCAGTTTTATATGAAATATTGTCATAAGAAGTTCTAAAATCAACATCAAACTTGATATTATCTTTGTTTGCAAGTTGATTTACCTTACTGATACCTTTTGTGTTGCTTACTTGTTTTTTCTCAAGCTTTGCAATTTTTGCATTAAGCTCATCGATTTGAGCTTGCATCTCTGTACTTGCTTCTGTGTTAGCAAATGTTACTGTACTTAAAAAAGCAACAGCCGATAG
>JGI10211J34971_10000224_pt1 | contig 44310 bp, 42 predicted proteins | sample Etolagsediment_FD_34971 | JGI IMG/M metagenome (IMG submission 34971) | reverse complement strand
GGGTCAGAGCACAGTTCCTGCTAATATTAGCGGATTCTGTGCTCTGACCCCACTTTCAGTACGTGGATCGGTCGAGGAGACCTTGAATGCGATGCTTGATGCCGAGGCTGATGCCCTGTGCGGCGCCCAGCGCTATGAGCGCAGCCTTTTTTTCCGCAATATGCTGACTCTAAGGCAGTAGCACTCGCTCTTCCTCACTTAAATTTGTAGAAAGATTTCTGGTCGGATCAAATTCGAGATTTCTATCGTTGATCACCGGATTATAGTAATAAGTCATTTGCAAGTAGGCCGCCCCTTTTCCATTTTCGGTCCTGGGATCAAACTTGAGGTCACCCGATATTTTTAAGTAATTTGCCTGTACAAGCTCACTATTATCGTCGACAACGCTATTGATCCTTAAGAAATATCCGTTATTTTTCGACGCATTCAGATTACTTTCAAATACTGCTTTTGTTCCACGCCCTGAACGCCTCCTATAAAATTTCCTTGATGGTTCATAGCCTTGAGCCGGTGCAAGGTATGGCATCTTCATAACAGAGTTTTTTCCAGCGGGATATTTTGTTTGAGTTATTCCATCCGAAGGAGAAACGAATTTTATGGTCAACTCTCCCCAATAATTCAAATTACTTGTGGCTTCACCCTCGAATAGAAATAGAATATTTTTCTCTAGGCCAGAGCCATGGGGAATCACCCAATCTCCAACCTTCAGATCGAATCCTAGTGGTATGTTCTTCACCGGGATATACCCTCTAAAATTTCGTGCGTAAAGTTCGATTGGTTCGACTTTTCTCCTTAGGATTACATCAACCTTAAAATCCTTACCGCTTCCCCTAACGACCTGACGCTTACGGCTCTCGTAATATCCATGTTTGTTGATAATCAAGTCAACATAAAGATCTTCATCGCCTGATACAACAGCCTCTCCCCTTGCGTCTGTAACAGCTTGATGCCCATCAAAGGTTTGCTTCTTTAACACCTGGTCATTAAAAAAAAGCCCCCTGACCCTGGCCCCTTCAACGGGCTCACCCGCCTCTGAATGAACTCGAAGCTGTAAATCCACTGAATTTGCGCAAGCTGTTAGTGAAAGCTGCAATATCAACAGCCCGAATATTAATCTAACGTTCATTGTGTAAATCCCCCAAGTTCAAGCATCCGTTCATACACCCTGAATACGTAAGGAGTCGCCATGTTCTTAACGTCGCTATGCAACCACCTTGTACCGTACAAACCTGTCTGCCTGGACACTGGCCATGCACCGTTAGTGCCACGTAGCGTTTGCATATCGATGTTCTTCGAATCAATTATAGACTCAACGGAATTGGCTGCCGCTGCAGAACTGGGGTCAGAGCACAGTTCCTGCTAATATTAGCGGATTCTGTGCTATGACCCCAATTGTCTCTCAGTCACCGCCGCCCCCACCATCTGCTCCTCCACCATCGAAGCCACCTGCATCGAATCCTCCGCCATAGTCAGAGGAAACAGAAGCTATATCGGATACCTCAAATGCGGCATTACCATGAAAATGCTGCTCTGCTATTTCGGAGCGCATTGCATCGTAATCACAGCTTTCCCCGATTTCATGATGATACTGATCGAAAGCTTCTCTACTTGAAAACATAGCTATCCCATAGCAAGCATCACCAACGCTGAGACCTGAACGTTCAATTGTTCGTTTTACTTGCTTTGGAGTGTACGTCTTAGAATTTCCATAGTCCTTAGCCAGTAAGCTTGGAAGTTTCTTTATGTAGGACTTGATTGATCTGTTTCGCTGAAAATTAGCAATTAACTCCATTTATTCCTCCTTTTGCATCTAACGCCGCAAACACTGGTGACAAAACCAGAGCGAAGCGGCGGTTTTGGCATCCATGTGATTTGCCTTGTGTACGCCCGACATGGGCATTAACTGATGAGGTGAAAGTCCTCTGTAGGAAGATCACCATCAGTAACCTTCGGGTTATTAGATGATAACTACTAGCGAATGGCAAGGGCTACTCCGTGAGGAGAGGTCTGAAGGAAGCCGCTAGCAAAACTGCGAGCTGATGAACAAGAACATCATACGAGGCGTAGGCTGGAGGCGAGTTGGCACAAGACGACGAAGCCATGTGATTTAACGGCCACCGTAAATGATGCAGTTGTGCAGTGAAAGTTAATGCTCTTATTCGGGGAGATCTGCTTAACGAGCGATCGGAGGATCACCAGAGTGGATGACTGGTTGAACAAACATCCGTGCATGTCGGTGTCATCGACCGACATGAGCGAAACCGATGAAACCGGTAGCGCGGCATGGAGCAATCCATGACGTGATTAAGCAGAAGTCAGCAGACGGCATAGTAGCCAAACGCCCATCGTAATGGATGGGACACGGTGAAGGCCTGAACATTTGTAACAAAGGAGGAGCCTTGCCACACTTGAACACACGAATGCCGACCGGCAGTGACGTGACTCAGCGTCGTGACGAGAAGCCAGCCTTTAGCCATGATCTATTCGAACAAGTTCTGCAAAGAGATAATCTGCAGGCAGCATGGAAGCAGGTACGAGCCAATAAAGGGGCAGCTGGCGTTGATGGCATGACCATTGACGAGTTCCTCGACTGGGCGAAATCTGGCGAGTGGAAACGGGTGGTAACCGAACTGGAAACAGGGCGATATCGACCTTCTCCGGTCAAGCGAGTTGAAATTGATAAACCGGATGGCGGCGTTCCCCAACTGGGTATTCCAACCGTCATAGACCGCGTGATCCAGCAAGCCATCGCTCAGGTGCTTACGCCTATCTTCGACCCCGGATTCTCCGACCATAGCTTTGGTTTTCGTCCGGGGCGTAATGGGCAACAGGCGGTAAAACAGGTGCAGGGCATTATCAAGGAAGGCCGCCGCATCGCGGTGGACATCGATCTATCGAAGTTCTTTGACAGGGTGAATCATGATCTGTTGATGACGCAGCTTGGCCGCCTGGTCAGGGATAAGCGTCTACTCAGACTGATCAGGCTTTACCTTCGAGCTGGGGTTATCGATAACCGTTTGTTTAGGGAGAGCCGGGAAGGTGTTCCTCAGGGTGGCCCCTTATCGCCACTACTGGCGAACATCATGCTCGACCCGCTGGACAAGGAACTGGAGTGGCGCGGCCATCGGTTCGCCCGCTATGCGGACGACTTTACCATTCTAGTCAAAAGTCCGCGCGCGGGAGAACGCGTACTGCGCAGCATCAGCCAATACCTGAAAAACAGTCTGAAGCTAACGGTCAACGGGACCAAAAGCCACGTCGTTAAAACCAGCGAAAGCAAGTTTCTGGGCTTCACTTTCCAGAAAGGTCGCATTCAATGGCATGCGAAAACGTTGCACAAATTCAAGCAGAAAATTCGACGTTTAACGAATCGCAACTGGGGGGTATCGATGCGATACCAACTGTTCAAAACCAGTCAGTATATTCGAGGCTGGATCAACTACTTTGGCATCGCCAATTGTTATCAACTATGCGTCGATCTGGATCACTGGATACGGCGCAGAGTCAGAATGGCTTATTGGCGACAGTGGCGCAAGCCGCGAACCAAGGTTAGAGCATTGATGAAACTCGGTGTCAGAGTGCAATCAGCGGTAGCGTGTGGCATCACCAGCAAAGGCCCATGGCGTAGCGCCAAGACACCCGGCATTCAACAGGCGTTATCCAACGCCTATTTGAAGGCCGAAGGTTTGGTATCGTTGCGCGATGGATGGATCAGGCTTCACTATGGCAAATGAAACGCCCTGTGCGGACCCGCATGCAGGGTGTTGTGGGGACTGGGGGTTAGAAACCCCCGGTTACCCGATTAGCCGCGAAGCATCTTATCAAGTAACTCATAGCCATATCTCTCAGCATACTTGTAGCGATGATAAAAAGTCCGCGCAGCACTGTTTCTTCGTGAAAGCTGAAGAGAAACGTTGGTGCAGCCAACTCGCTGAAACTCAACTTCTGCCACTTCCAACAGCTTCCCGCCAATTCCACGACTTCGATACGGAAGCAATACGAAGAATTCATCAATCTCAGCTGTAATACCCAAGTGCTCTAGGCTGAATACATACACCGCCAATAAATAGCCCACCTCAACACCATCATCGGATGCAATCCATCCTGCACCCAGTTGCGCATTTGACAAGAATCTTTGAAGCTGTGTGCCGCAACGACCTAGATCGAAACCAGATATATCCTCAAAATGCCAGTACTCCTGAACTAGCGGAAGTAAAACCTGAGCATCTGCTTCAGTGGCTTTTCGAATCACTGCTGCCATGCGGTACTCCTAGCGGCTAACGCTGAACTTAATAACTTCTCTAACTTCTCGGAAATCCATATTTCAAGATTGACAATGCCACGATGATCTCATAACGTCGATACAGACCTGAAACTCAAGGAGCGAGCCATGCCCAAAGCCAGGAAGACGCAGGTTTCCATTGAAGCCACCCCATATTACCACTGTGTATCCCGCTGTGTCCGTCGTGCATTCTTATGCGGGAAGGACTAGCAGTCCGGCCATGATTACGAACACCGGCGCGGCTGGATCGAAGCACGTATCCTCGAACTCGCCTCGATTTTTGCTATCGATGTGGCCGCCTATGCTGTGATGAGCAATCATTATCATGTGGTCTTGCATATCGATCGGGATCAGGCGGCGCACTGGAGCGATGAAGAAGTTTGTACCCGATGGTCTGAATTGTTTTCGGGGAATGAGCTGTGTCGTCGTTATCTGGCCGGGGAAAGTCTCGACATGGCCGAACACGCAGACTGGCGGAAAGCATTGCCATCTGGCGTGAACGGTTAACGGATATCAGTTGGTTTATGCGCTGCCTGAATGAGCCCATCACTCGTGAGGCCAATCGTGAAGACAATGTCACGGGCAGGTTCTGGGAAGGCCGCTTTAAATGCCAGTCGCTACTCGATGAAAAAGCGCTGGCTGCCTGTATGGCCTATGTCGATTTGAACCCGATCCGGGCCGGTATGGCCGAGACGCCGGAAACCTCGGACCACACCGCCATTCAACATCGCATCCAGTACACTCAACAACATCCAACCCAAGCGCCGAACCGGATCGATCAACAGTCATCGAAACTGTTACCTTTCGCCGGTTATCCGCGCAAAGCCATGCCAAAGGGATTGCCCTTCCGTTATACCGACTACCTGGAACTGGTGGACTGGACCGGTAGAATCCTGCGTGACGACAAGCGCGGCGCTATTCCGGAGCACACCCCCGCCATACTGGAACGGTTGAACATGGACCCGAAACACTGGGTATATCTCACGCGTGATTTTGAAAGCCCGTTCAAATCACTGGTCGGTTGTGCCCACAACATCCACCAGGCCTGTGAACAGATGGGTAAGGCCTGGGTGCATGGCTTGCGACGATGCGCTGAAGTCTTTCCGGATTCCTGGCCCCGCATTAAATCCACACCGATAAATTTCAACGTTGAACAGTCGTTCAACGGGCGCTTATTGCCAGACCGCCGTAATTCCCCGCTTTCATCGATAAATGCATCGATATTTTGGCGAACGAGCCTTTCGAAATTGGGGATGTTGCGTCGGAAAAAAGACTCTCCACGAATTGACTTGGCACCCTTTCAAAAGATGGGTGTCCTATTTATTATTACCGGGGCAGAGCAAATTTTCCGCTAACATTAGAGGGTTCTTTGCTCTGACCCCACTTTTCTACCACTTTTTCTCAATGAGCGAAAACGCGTTCAAAAACTGCCTGCGCCAAAACAGGCTCTTATCGACTTCGCTAAGCTCAGCCTGTGAGCACACGCTGTCCCAATGCTGCTCGATAACCCCGATTAAATGAGCGGATATGGCGCGAGCTTCATCCTGCGAAAGCAGAAAATTATGAGCGGCCTCAAGGCAGGTCTTGAGCTGGCTCAGATTATTGCGGCCTGATATCAGCATGGCCTGAGAAGCTTCATTGCCCGCGCGCCCCTGCGGACAAATATCGTAGGCAGGCGTCAAACTGAGCGCCGATCCATCCCAAAAGGCGGCATGGTTACGGGCATGGTCATCGGTATTGCCACACAGAATATTGAACACCAGACGGGAATACAGCTCTTTGAGCGTAACCTTGGGATAAGTGAACCGATGACGGATAATTTCGGCCAGCGTTTCATAACTGGCATAGCGCGCGCTCATATCCTCCAGCCCAAGAATGGTTAGCACCGAAACCATGGCCTTGCGCGACCATCCCCCTTCCACCAATTCACGATCAAAACGCTCAATCAACAAGACATCTTTACCTGCGGCCTTAACCAGTTTCACCGGGGCAACATTGAGGCCCGCCAGAAAGGCCAGGCGCATAGCGATAAATTCAGCTTTCACCACGCTGTAAAGATCGGAAGTGGATGTGAATTTCGCGACATACTTTCTGCCCTGATCCTGGATCAGGGCTTTGGGCCGCGCACCACCGATAGAACTGCCATGAAATAGCGCCTGGTCCAGTTCCGGGGTCAGGGGCAGGCCTTTTTCAACGCGCTCGGCTGAAGCAATTAATTCATCCATACTCACATTGTTCCCGCCGCGCGGGACATACTCGGTGGGCGAGCGCTGAAAATCCAGCGCCCCAATCCGGTCAGAGCCCGATTCCAGCAAATAGGTCAGCTCATCCAGCACGGCAGTATCCGTATCCGCGCCCTTGATCCCGAGCTTCTTATTGATAATCACGCGCCGCCCCCAGGCATCGGGAGAGGCATCGCGAATACAGCCGGGCATGGACAGCCCATCATGCAGCGGCAATGCGCCCGCGCGCAGCGGCAGTTCGGGCTCATAGATGGGAATAGCTGAGGGCCTGCCCCCTATTCTCCCCAGATAGCTCTGACCATAGTTAAACAGAATATTGCCGCCATCAACTTCCAGCCGCCCCGCCACAACCGGCGCGGTTTCACCGGGCAAGTAAATCCAGATAAAGGCTTCCTTATAAGCATCAGAAGTCATCGCGCACCGCTCTGGTTTTCTTGCGAACGGATTTCGGCAATAAAGACAGCTTGTCTCTGGTCTGGCTCAGATGTTTGGAAAGCCCGGCCTCATCAGATTCAAAGAGCTGAACCCCGACGATGCTGGCCACCTCAAACACCGCGCCGATTTCACATTTAAGATCGCCTTTTTCAATACGCTGTAAAAGCCCCCTAGATATACCCGCTCGCTCGGCCACCTCCTGCATGGTCAGCTTGCGCTCTTTGCGCGCCGTGCGAACAAGGGCGCCCAGCAAGAGGGCTGCATCTCGGCTATAGCGTGAATAGGTGCGTTTGATGGATTTTGGCATCGCCCTATTTGCTCCATACATAGTCCACAAGAAATCCCTATGGTCTTTCTATGATTCAAATTAGAACTTCACACCCGCCCTGTCAAGGTAAAATGATCCCTATATAGATCACAAAATTTGCTCGCGATCCATATATGACTCATTTTATAAGAACTTCCTGGAGAACTTCCCGGACACCCATATTTCAAGATTGACAATGCCGCGATGATCTCGTGACGTCAATCCAGACCTGAAACTCAAGGAGCGAGCCATGCCCAAAGCCAGGAAGACGCTGGTCGGTTGTGCCCACAACATCCGCCAGGCCTGTGAGCAGATGGGTAAGGCCTGGGTGCATGGCTTGCGACGATGCGCCGAAGTCTTTCCGGATTCCTGGCCCCGCATAAAATCCACACCGGTAAAATTCAACTTTGAACAGCCGTTCAACGGGCGCTTATTGCCAGACGCCGTAAATCCCCGTTTTCACCGATAAATGCATTGATATTTCGGCGAACGTGCCTTTCGAAATTGGGGATGTTGCGTCGGAGAAAACACTCTCCACGAATTGACTTGGCGCCCTTTCGAAAGGTGGGTGTCTTAGTTATTTAGAAATATAAGGAAACCTGAACTATTTGACGGGGCAAGAAATCAACGCGGCAGATTCGGGCTGAATGGATACAAGCCTTTGTTCGAAACGTTTACGTCCAGGCGCGCCTATTCTTCTTCAATCTCGATCCGTTCGATATCCGCCACGTAAACGGTTTTTCCTTCCAGCGTCTTGAAGCTGTCGCTCTTGATGTCCTGCTGTTCGGCCTGGTAGCTGACACGCTCGCCGGTCTGGGTGTTGACCACATGCACCTGGACGGTTTTGTAACGCTCGCCGATTTCGTAATACATCATGACGGCGGCGCTGATGGCCATGAACAGCAGGAACAGGTAGGCGCCCTGGCGGAACATTTTTTGTCCTTCGCTTTCGGATTTGGGTTTGGCCGAGCTGGCGGGGGCCTTGACTGCCTCGGCATTTTTCATGCGCAGGAAGATGATCGCGGCCATGATGATCAGAATGGTCAACAGTATCTTGGACAGCATAGGGTTACCGGGTCATTAGCTGGGCGTCATAATATAGCAATCGCCCGGCGATTGCTTCCAGCAGGGCTGTGAAGTGCGGGTCATCGCCTTGGCATGGCCAGAATGAGCGCAGCACATAGCAGGGTCAGCGCCAGCATCAGGGCAATGAAACCGCTCCAGCCGTAGGCCTGGTAGACCAACCCCGGCGCGAAGGAGCCGAGCGCGCCGCCACTGTAATACGACGATACGTACAGGCCGTTGATCAGGCCCTTGCGGTTGTGTTCGATGTGGTTGAGGTAGCCGGACAACACACTGTGCAGGGTGAACATGCCGGCGGCAAACACGAACATGGCCAGGAAAACGGTTTGCTTGTCGTCGCTGAGGAAGATCGCGGTGCCGATCAGGTAGATGAACGCGCCGGTCAGCAGGGTGCGCCGTTCTCCACCCAGGCGTATCACCAGCCGGTGGGAAAACACCGAGATCAGCACGCCGACCAGGTATCCAGTGTAGACCATCGACAGCGCGCCGGTGGAGGTCGTCGGGTCGATTTCGAGTATGCGGAACGGCAGAAAATTAAGCATACCGGCGAACACGAAGAACAGCACGAACGCGGTCATCAGCCCGAGCCGGTTGTTGGGCCGGGCGATGAGCGCGCGCAACTCCGAGGCGGTGGGCTTGACCAGATTACTGCGCGGGTCGGACTCGAGGCGGGTCAACGCGATCAGGCCAATCAGCGCCAGCAGCGACCACATCCAGAACGCGGTCTGCCAGTCTGACAGGCTGGTGACGAAACCGGTAAGGCTGCGCCCGCAATAGCCGCCGACGATGGTCGAGGCGATATACAGGCTGATATTGCGCCGTGCATGTTCGACGCCACCCAGCGCCGAGGTGTAGGTCATCAGCGAGGTGAATACCGCCGGCAGCACCAGGCCCTCGATACCTCGCAACAGCATNAACAGCGGGTAGTCAGGGCCGGTCGACAACAGGGCCTGGCTGACCAGCAGCAGGGCGAAGCCGCCNATCAGCATGGAGCGTGACGAGAATCGTTCGAGAAAGTAGCCATACACCAGCGGNGCCAGCGCCAGCGGCAGCATGGTGATGGTGGTCAGCAGCGCGGTATCGCTGATCGACCGCCCCCACTGCGCGGCCAGCAACGGCAGCAGCGGCTGGTGTTCATACAGAATCGCAAAGGCGATGATCGTGCAATAGACGATGATGATCTGATTGCGGTTGAACATGTCACAGCAGCGCAAAACAGGCATACTATCCCATTGCCTCGCGGATAAGAACACAACGGAGAACAACACATGCGGGATTGGGTCAACCAGGCCATCGCCCTGATCGAGTCGGATTTTCAACGCTCGTCCGACACCCACCTGATCAAGCTCGATCTGCCGGCATTGCCGGATATCGATTTTTACCTGAAGGATGAGTCCACCCATCCCACCGGCAGCCTCAAGCATCGCCTGGCGCGGTCGTTGTTTCTGTATGGCCTGTGTAACGGCAACATCGTCGAGGGTACCACTATCGTTGAATCCTCATCCGGCAGCACCGCGGTGTCCGAGGCCTATTTCGCGCGCCTGCTGGGCCTGCGTTTCATCGCCGTGATGCCACGCGGCACCTCGCAGGAGAAGATCGACCAAATCTGTTTTTACCAGGGCGACTGTCACCTGGTGGATGACGGCGATATCTACGGCGCCGCGCGACGTCTGGCACATGAACTGAAAGGCCATTACATGGACCAGTTCACCTATGCCGAGCGCGTTACCGACTGGCGCGGCAACAATAACATCGCCGATTCGATCTTCGAGCAGATGCGCTGCGAACGTTATGCCGAACCGACCTGGCTGGTCATGAGCGCGGGCACCGGTGGCACTTCGGCGACTCTGGGACGTTATTTGCGTTACCGCAAGCATGCTACCCGGTTGTGCGTGGCCGACCCGGAAAACTCGGTATTCTTCGATTATTTCCGTAACGGTGATTCCGAGGTCACCATACAAAAGGGCTCACGGGTCGAGGGCATCGGCCGTCCACGCGTCGAGCCCTCGTTCATCGTCGATCTGGTCGACCACATGATCAAGGTACCCGACGAGGCGTCGTTCGCAACTATTCATTTTCTGCAGAAATTGCTCAACCGCCGGGTCGGCGGATCGACCGGCACCAATGTGTATGCAGCGTTTCAATTGATGGCGGAGATGCACAAGCAGGGGCAGCAGGGCAGCGTGGTGACCCTGTTGTGCGATGGCGGCGAACGTTATGCGCACAGCTATTACGATGACGAATGGCTGAGCGCGAACGGCTATGACCTGACGGCTTATTGCAATCGACTCGACGCCTTTTTTCATCACGGCGAGTTTCCGGTGGTGTTCTGAGCTTGTGTTTTATTTCAACGGCAGGTAGATCGAGGTCAACAGTTCGCTTGAATCGGCCACGGATTCGAGGTCGTTGTCGTAACATTCCAGCGAGGCTCGCTTGTCGTCGACCTTGAGACCGAGCATTTGCAGGTGGTTGTAGGCCTTGTACCAGGCCAGTTCGAGAAAGCGGTATTCGCCCTTGAGCCTCACCCGGTAATAACGCCCGCCGGTGCAGTGGCGTATTTCGCCGCGTTCGATACGGCTGCCGGTCCTGACCGGAACGGCCATGTCGCACTCGTACCACGGCTTGATCGGATCAACCTTGAAATACAGCGTACAGGGCCGGCCCTCGGCGATATGGGCGCGCCCGGCCTTTTCGCCCAACTCAGCGAAGCCCCTGGTCATGGCCTGTTGCATGTCTTTCAAATTGCCCTTGAAAGCGCGCGCCAGGTAATCAAAAGGCTCCATAGTGGTCTCGCCGCGGAAGCTGATCTGCGGGTGCGGATTATCCGGGTCGAGGTAGCCATTCAACAGGTGCAGGCCAAGATCGTAATCATGGCCGATCATGTCCTTCATCATGCCGGTCATGAATCGCAGGGCTAGCGGCATACGTCCGGCCATGCGCCAGCTGACCTGCGTGCGCATGCCCTCGGCGCGCAGTTCCCAGCTGACACGGCTGCGAGACTTGAAGGGTCGACGAAACTCGATGTCCTGCTCGACCCGTTCATTGACCAGTTGCCGACGGTGGGTCAGGCGCCCGGCGCCGATCAGCTTTCCATCCCACTCGTACCAGCCACCGACTTGTTGATGACTCTCGCGAAAGCGCAGTTGCGCGTCGGGTTCATGGATCAGCCACGGGCTCCATTTGGGCCAGGTTCTGAAATCGATAATGGCCAGGTACACGGCATCGATGGGCGCGTCGAGACGCAAGCTGCGCGATACCTCGTAGTCGCCTTCCTGCATGAGCAGAAACAGCAGCGCTGCGGCCAGCGCCAGTGCAAGCAGGATCAGGACGGTGGTCATGGTGGCCTCCTGTGCCATTGAGCTTGGGGGAATTGTAACCGAATATTCGCTGGGCGAATGGATACGAAGTCGGCATGGACGAGGGTATTGCTCTGGGCAAGCGGTTAGCACTGACTTGTTTTTTCATGATTGGGGCTTACGGCTACCGAATGGTCGGCATCGGCCTCTATAGCGTCGGCTCCGGCTTATTCCGCGTGGATACCCGCCTGCGCCGGTATGACCGTATTGGTAGCGGTCACCTCTCTCCGCGAGTCATTGCGGCCTGCGCCGGTACGACGAAGCTTTGTCAGTGCCGCGTGCCGAGGTAAACCCCGGCGGAGATCATGATCGACCCGGCGACCCGGTTGAGCCCGGTCATGGCGCGCTCGGAACGAAAATAGGATCGCGCCCAGGATGCGCCCAGCGACACGGCCATGAGACCTGTCATCAAGCCGACAAAACAAATCATCGAGGCGATGACGATATCACCGCCATTCAGTGCTGTAAGGTCCATGAAGGTTGGCAGGAAAGCGATATAGAACAGGATAACCTTGGGGTTGGATGCCGAGATCAAAAAGCCCTGTATGAACCCTCCAACGAAGGATTGCCTGGCCGGTTGTTGCGTCGCATCACCGAGGTGTGAGCGGTCGCGCCACATGCGCCAGCCCAGGTAGATCAGGTAGATCGCGCCAAGGATGCGGATGACCGTGAACAACAGCCCCCATTTCTGTGCGATCACGGCAAGGCCCATGGTGGCCGCCACCAGGTACACGATATCGCTGATCGTCATACCCAGCGCCAGCGCCCAGCAGGCGCGCGCGCCCTGGCTTAAGGCGCGCGCCAGCAGCGCGAACACGCCGGGGCCGGGCGTAATGGAAAAGATAACGATGGCGATGAAGAATGCGATGCCGCTTTCAACTGTCATGAATGAAGACCCGCGATGAACGCATCAGATGGGATTGGGAACCGGCTGGCAACTGTAGCGCTGATCACCGGCATAGTCACCGAATTTCCATTCGCCGCTGATCTCCTCGTCGTTTGATGAATCATAGAATACGCCCTGGCCATGACGATGGCCCTTGCTGAACTCGCCTCGATAACGGTCTCCGTTGGCGTAATTCAGAACCCCGACGCCATCCCAGTAGCCATCCTTGTACTGGCCGACATAGGTCGAGCCTGAGGCGAAACGCGTGACGCCGTTGCCATTGACCTCACCATCGCGGTAATCACCACTGACTTCGTCCCCATTATCGTAACGGCAGGTCGCCTGCCCGTTCAGATGACCGTCGCGGTATTCACCTCTGCACACGCTGCCGTCGATCGCAGTGTAAGTACCCTGGCCATGAAAGTTGTCATCCTTGAACATGCCGACATATCTTCCGGTCTTGGGGTCGTCATATACGCCCGGGCCGTTGGCCGAGCCGTCGTTGAACTGGCCCTGCATGGTCCAGCCGGTGCTGCTGATATATTTACCCTGGCCATGCATCAGTCCGTCCTCGAACTCGCCCTCGTACACCGCGCCATCGCGCCAGGTCAATTTGCCCTGTCCATTGAACAGGCCGTTTTCGCAGTTGCCTGCATACACGGATGAATCCGGCAGGCGCGCGTTGCAGGGCTCGGCATGAATATCCGCTGCCAACATGAATACCGGCCATAGCCAAAAAGCCTTGTGTAATGTTCGAAACATTCCGCCCCGTTTTTACTGCGCAATTTTTTACCGGCACATCGTGGTATTCGACTACCGGTAGCAATAGGTTACACTTTACGTGACGCTTCAAGAAATGGAAAAAATCATGTTCAGACCCTTGCTCTTTTGTCTCCCGTTCATCGTCACATCCGCCAGCGCCAACAAGGCCGATGTTGTCGATGTCTCGGTACGCTGTGATGGCGACTGCAGCTTTGACGTAACCCTGAAACATGATGACAGCGGCTGGGACCACTATGCCGACCGCTGGGATGTGCTGGCGCCGGACGGCACTGTTTTAGGCACACGGGTGCTGTATCACCCGCATGTCAATGAACAGCCATTTACCCGTTCATTGGGCGGGGTGGAAATTCCCGCCGATATCAAGCGGGTCACCCTGCGCGGACGCGATTCGCTGCATGGTTATGGCGGTGTCGAGAAAACGGTCGATTTACCCGGTCGATAACAAACCCGCACGAGCGCAAACCATGCAGATCAGACTTTTCATTACCGGCGGCACCATCGATAAATCCTACAACATGCACAATGGCGAATTGCATTTCGTCGATTCGCACATTGCCGAGATGCTGGGTGAAGCGCGTTGCCGATTACCACTGCAGGTGGAAACGCTGATGCTGATCGACAGCCTGGATATGAGCGCTGAACAACGCGATCACATCGCAAGCCGATGCCTGCAGTGTCACGAGTCACGCATCGTCATCACGCATGGCACGGATACCATGGTTGAAACCGCGCGGGTGTTGCAGAAAGCTGTGCCCGGCAAAACCATCGTGCTCACCGGGGCCATGATTCCCTACGTGTTCGCCAGGAGCGATGCGCTGTTCAATCTCGGCGCCGCGCTAGCTGCGGCGCCGATACTGAAGCCCGGTGTTTACATCGCGATGAACGGCCGCGTGTTCGATGCCGACAACGTGGTCAAGAATCGTGATGACGGGGTATTCGAAACGCTCGACTGATCAGCAACCGGCCACGCATTTGCCGCGCCCGTCGAAGCTCATGGTAATGCCGCTCAGCGGCACATAAGACGGCACCCACGAGGCCTTGATGAAGGTATCGGTGCGCGTACCCTCGATGACCTTGCCATTCTCGGTTGCCACCTCGTTGGCATGTGACGGGATCACCGCCACCGGTTTGATCATCTCGTTGATGACATAGGCCGCCTCGGCAGGCCCGGTGGTAAAGGTATCGCCGATGTTCATGACCACCAGTTTGGCCTTGTAATGGCCGCGCACCACCAGGTCCTGTTCGGCGGTAATTCCGGTGTCACCGGACAGGTACACCACCAGCCCGTTGCTGAACCTCAACACATAACCGGTGGGCGGGCCGACATAGGCAGTGATACCCGCCGCTTCCAATGAGGCCCCCAGATCGCCGCCGATGAATTCATGCGACAGACCGTTGGAATGCACCGCCGGTACCGTCGTGATACCCACCCCGCCGATGGTTTTCATGGCGCCGAAACGCACCAGTTGCGAATCTTTGGGATCACCGCCAGCGGCCTTCATCCTGGCCGCGAAGAACTTCGGCATCTCGCTACCGGTGACGATTTTGGCTTGCTTGGCGACGGCGATCTTCACGCTGTTGGACAGCGGCGTTGCATCGACCGAGGCGTCCGGTGCAGCGCAGCTGCCCGCGTTGGGGGCCTTGTTGTGACGGTTGCCGATATGGTCGCCATGCACGTGGCTGACCAGCACGATATCGATCTTGCCCAGACGCGGATCGTCAGGCCCGGCCACGGTGCGCCCGGCATCGTACAGGATACGGGTGCCATCCGGGTCTTCGAACAACATCGCCCGGTCCATGCGGCAGAACTCGCCATCATGGCTACCGAGCGGGGTAATCTTGACCACGGCCTGGGCCTGAACCAGGCCGGGACTGGCCAGTAAAACAGCCATAACAAGGTTTTTGAACAAGCGATTCATGGTGGATTGTCTCCGTTATGCAATTGGTTCGGGCATCGCCAGTCATTATGCGCAGCGATGTCTCCGCCTCCAAGACCCTGAATCAGCAACTGTGTGTGTCAATTCCATAATATTTGTGGCCTTACCTGAAAGATTGGCGTCTATACTCAATCGGATCGGGAGCGGATTTATTGCGTCAGAGTCCACCGCCCGCTGCCGCCACTGCGGGCCAATATAAGCCTTCGGAGTCGCGCATCGGGGGGGATTCGGCCAGCATAGATAACATGGGTTATTCATTAATTCAGCTGAAATCCTTACAATCCGCGCCCCGGATAAAAAAATCGGCCGGATCACTTGCCTGTTCCATTAATGCGGACAACGGGCAAGCTACAGCGAATGCACGCGGTGCCCCGGCCGCATCGATTACTGCTACTAAAACGAGGATCTGTAAATGAAAAAAATCCTGCTGCTCGCGCTGGTCATGATAGCGTCACCCAGCCTGTTCGCCGCCAACATGGCCAATGGCGAGAAGATCAACAAAAGCTGTGCACTGTGCCACGGCGCCTATGGTCAGGGCGCACCCGGAGAGCTGTCACCGCGTATCGCCGGCATGCCCAAGGAATACCTGATCAAGGCCACCAAGGAGTACCGCGACGGCAAGACCCGTAAATACGGACTGATGGTATACACCTCTCGCCTGGACAAGCTGACCGATCAGGATATCGAGGACGTCGCCACCTATCTGTCGTCGCTCCATCTCAGTTCAGACGCTCGATTCGACATCAAGAAGATTGCCGGTGATGAGGCAAAAGGCGAAGAAATCTACAAGGACGAGTGCCGCAACTGCCATGCGAGCGATGGATATGGCAAGCCGAATAAGGAAGCGCCACCGCTGGCGGGTCAGCATGCTACCTATCTTTACACCACGATGAAAAACTTCGTTTCCAAGCTGCGCATCCACGACAATGACCCGGAAGATGATTCATTCGCGGATTACACGGATCAGGACCTGATCGACATCACTGCGTACCTGTCGACCCTCGACGACAAGAAGATAGTCGCTGGCTACGAGTTCGTATTGCCGGTGATTCGTACGGCCGCGGTCACGACCACTGGCTATGACGCCACACTGGAGATTTCGGACATTACCCAGACCGTGGTCAAAATGGCGCTGGAGCCCGGCGTCGATCGTGAAGACGCGATTACTGCAATGAACGACAAGGCCATCGATCTCGATCTGAAACTGGTCGGCCAGCAATTCGTATCCCGGGTGCTTGAGAAGCAGGGTGTAAAAACGCCTTACCTGTCGATTCACCAGTACTGCAACCCCATGGATGCACGCCTGATGATCATCGCCAACCCGATCTTCTCCAGCTACATGCCCTGCCGTATTTCCATGGTTGAAGACGGCGATGGCAAGACCTGGCTGATGATGCTCAACCTCGACATGCTGATCAACAGCAAGCTGCTGCCGCAGGAAGTGATCGAAACCGCGGTTAAGGTCAACCAGCAGATGCTTGACATCATGGTCGCTGGCGCCAAGGGCGAGAGCTGATCTGAATCGAGCGCCAGTGGTTCCGCCACTGGCGCACATTGATTCAAACCGGGTGGCGTGGCAACACGTCACCCTTTTTTATGTTGGCGATCAACCAGTTGGCGACCAACCAGCCGACCATCGCGCTCAACAAGTGCCACACAAAATGTGAGCCGGACAGCAGCCACTCGCACACGAAGGCGTCGAGCGTACGAAAAACCAGCGCCAGCAGGAAAATCAGCAACGCAGCCAGCATCAAACCGGGGCGCTGCAGGCCCCTGACATACGCGTAGGCAGCCAGCGACAGCAACATGAGCAGGCTGGGCATATAGATCGCTGATCCATGAACCAGGTGATTGTAGCGGCTGGCGATCAGGATCGTGAGCGTGAATACCAGGAGTATCAAGGATGCGGAAAACAGGCCCCTGTTCTCGACACGGCGCCAATAGATCCACAATCCACTCAACTGGAACAGCAGGATGAACAGCACATCCAGCAGTTGCGTGGCGCGGCTGGCGAACAGGTGAAACAGGATCGAGCCGAAGCCGGTCAGCGCCAGGGTCAGTGGCAACAACCATAACAGGCGCGGNGGCCCGGNCTGCCAATCGAGTTTGCGCGCAACCAGATAGGCGGCAATGAAAAAGGCGAGATTGCTGAGGACATTGACAGGTTCAGCGAACAGGCCGGGGCCCGTTCTCTCGCAGTACAGATCGATCAAGGCTTGAGTTCGACCTGTAACATGCCATCACGCACGTTGATATTGTCGACGCCCTCGGCAAAGCCCTGCCAGAATCCACCGGCATCACCGAACTCCGAAATCAGGTCGATGTTTTTCAGTCCACCCAGCCAGGCCCCGGGAATGGGAATTCCCATCAGGCTGACNCCTTTCAGAATNACGCGCGGGCGACCGTTGGCAAAGGCCATCTCGACACCGGCCGATACGCGCAGGGTTTTACCGCCCAGAATCGGGAAATCGGCATCCAGCGGCACCAGCAGGCGCGCACTGATCAGATCATCGCTGAGATCGACCGCCAGCTTGCGCGCCAGGTCGCGGTTGTTGGCGATGACGGCATTGAGCTCGCGTTCGGAGAATTGCACGCGCCGCTGTGCGCCATCCTCCGTGTAACGCTGTGGGCGCAGCCACTGCTCATCGCTGTCGCGGCCAGCGCTGTGGCCTGGACTGCTGTCACTGGCGCTTGGCTCATAACCCAGCACGCGCAATTTGTGGTCAAGCTGTTGCTGCTCGCCGTGATCGAGTTCAACGGGTTTGAAGTCGGCAGCATAGATATAGCTGCGTACGAACCAGAATGTGACCGCCACTGTGACCACCATGGTGGCCATAACAATCATTACAACCTGCGAAACGCGCAGGCCGGTTGCGGGCGTGCTGGACCGGGAAACGGGGGTAATCTGTGTCATGCGATATCCAATAATGTCAGGCTAACGGGTTCAGCCGGTTACAACTCGATTAAACCTGAGTCAAAGTGAATTCTACCTGAACGCCATATCCGGTAATATCCCGGTATCGGAATAAACCCATCATCCGCCATGTCCCCAAAACCCCGCAGCCTGCTTCGACATATCGAGGCGCTGAATAGCTGGAACCCGTCCAATTTCACGCCCTGGTTCATCAACGACACACGCGTCGGTTACCTTAAAGCCCCCATGTGCGACGCCCTCCGCCAATGGCCTGAACATTTCACCATGGGCGAGCAGCGTATTGATTTTCTGCCAGGTTGCACCTCACCGGATGAACGCAGTCAGGTACTCGATGGAATCGTGCACGCACTGGTCCAGCAGGGGGTTGTTCGTCAGACCATCAACGAGATCTACCCGATAACAGGACCCGCAGGACGGCTGGAGCCGTTGGCCCGACTAGACCGTGCAGCCGCCGGTTACTTTGGCATCAAGACCTACGGCCAGCACATCAATGGCTTTGTGCGCGGCGCGCAGGGTCTGAAGATCTGGGTCGCACGGCGTGATCCCAGCCGTGTGCATTTTCCCAACAAGCTTGACAATATCGTTGCCGGGGGGCTGCCCCAGAACCTGGGCCTGCAGGAAAACCTGATCAAGGAATGCCGGGAAGAAGCCGATATCGAGGCCGACCTGGCGTTGCAGGCCATACCTGTGGGCGCCATCAGTTACTGCCGTGAGAACGAGTTCGGTCTCAAGCCCGACACCCTGTATTGTTATGATCTGGAGTTACCAGAAAACTTTGCACCGACCAATACCGATGGCGAGGTGGCCGAATTCATGCTGAGGGATGCGGAAGAGGTGGTCGAGCGGGTGCGTGACAGCGACGATTTCAAGCTGAATTGCAACCTGGTGTTCATCGACTTATTCATTCGTCATGGGCTCATCGGACCGGACGACTCGGATTACCTGGCCCTGATTAACGGCTTGCACAGGGATCATTGAACAAGGCATCCCGGTTGTCTGAGCGCCACAAAAAAGCCGGGATAACCCGGCTTTTTTGCTGACGGGCTGAACGCGTTTAGAAATTCATCTCCACGCCCATGCTGCGTCCCTTCTCGGCTGAACTGACATAGTCGGGCAGACGATCAAAGTTCAGGTACTTGTAGATGTCCGAAGCCATGCTGTCAATCGTGTTGGCGTATTCCATATACTCCGCCACACTCGGCAGGCGACCCAGTACCGCCGCCACCGACGCCAGCTCGGCCGATGCCAGATACACATCAGCGCCCTGACCAAGGCGGTTGGGGAAGTTCCGCGTCGAGGTCGATACCGCCGTCGAGTTCGCGGCAATACGCGCCTGGTTGCCCATGCACAGCGAACAGCCCGGCATTTCGGTGCGCGCTCCGGCCGCCGCATAGATGTTGTAGATGCCCTCTTCCATCAGTTGCTGCTCGTCCATCTTGGTTGGCGGGGCAATCCATAAACGGGTCGGAATCGTCGCGCCGGTGGCTTCCAGCATCTTGGCGGCCGCGCGGAAATGACCGATATTGGTCATGCAGGAACCGATGAAGACCTCGTCGATTTTCGCACCAGCCACCTCGGACAGCGGACGGACATCATCCGGATCGTTGGGGCATGCCAGCAGCGGCTCCTTGATTTCGGACATGTTGATCTCGATGACCTCGGCATACTCGGCGTCCGCATCGGCACGCAACAGGCTGGGGTTGGCCAGCCATTCTTCCATCGCACGCGCACGGCGCTCGAGGGTGCGCGGGTCGCCGTAACCATTGGCGATCATCCAGCGCAACATGACTATATTGGAGCGCAGGTACTCTGCTACCGATTCCTCGGACAGGTCGATGGTACAACCCCCGGCAGAACGCTCGGCGGATGCATCGGACAATTCGAATGCCTGTTCGACGGTCAGNTCCGGCAGGCCCTGGATTTCCAGGATACGGCCGTTGTATACATTCTTTTTGCCTTTCTTCTCGACGGTCAACAATCCACGTTTGATCGCCTCGTAGGGAATGGCGTTAACCAGGTCTCGCAGGGTGATTCCGGGCTGCATTTCACCTGTGAACTTGACCAGCACAGACTCCGGCATATCCAGCGGTATAACGCCCAGCGCGGCGCCGAACGCGACCAGCCCGGAACCGGCCGGGAACGAAATGCCCAACGGGAATCGGGTATGCGAATCACCGCCGGTTCCCACCTGGTCAGGCAGCAACATACGGTTCAACCACGAATGGATGATACCGTCACCCGGACGTAGCGAAACGCCGCCACGGGTCTGGATGAAATCGGGCAAGGTATGCTGGGTATTGATGTCGACCGGCTTGGGATAAGCCGCGGTATGACAGAACGACTGCATGACCAGATCGGCCGAGAATCCAAGACAGGCCAGCTCCTTCAACTCATCACGCGTCATGGGGCCCGTGGTATCCTGGGAACCCACTGTGCTCATGCGCGGCTCGCAATAGGTGCCAGGGCGTATACCCTCTACACCACAGGCGCGGCCAACCATTTTCTGGGCCAGCGTAAAACCTTTCCCGCTGTCCTCTGGATCCAGCGGACGACGGAATACGTCGCTTGGGCCAAGGCCCAATGACTCGCGTGCCTTTTCGGTGAGCGAGCGACCGATGATCAAGGGAATTCGGCCACCGGCCTGAACCTCGTCCAGCAGCACATCGGTCTTGAGCGAGAACTCGGAAATGACCTCTCCCGCCTCGTTGTAGATCTTGCCTTCATAGGGCTTGATGGTAATCACATCACCCATGTTCAGGTTTTCGACCGGGCATTCGACTGGCAGTGCGCCGGAGTCTTCGACCGTATTGAAAAATATCGGTGCAATCTTGCCACCCAGCACCACGCCACCCATACGCTTGTTGGGAACGAAGGGAATATCGTGGCCCATGTGCCAGAGCACGGAGTTGGTTGCGGATTTACGCGACGAACCCGTACCCACAACGTCACCCACGTAGGCCAGCGGATGACCTTTCTGTTTTAGCGACGCCATGCTCGTAATCGGACCCACCTTGCCCTGCTCATCCGGTGTAATGCCGTCGCGCTCGTTCTTGAGCATGGCCAGGGCATGCANGGGGATATCAGGCCTGGACCAGGCATCCTGGGCGGGTGACAGGTCGTCGGTATTGGTTTCGCCCGTGACCTTGAATACTGTCAGGGTCATGCTGTCCGCAACCTTGTCACGGCGCTTGAACCATTCGGCATCGGCCCAGGATTGAATTACCGCCTTTGCATGGGCGTTTCCGGCCCTGGCTTTTTCTTCAACGTCGTGAAAGGCGTCGAACATCAACAGGGTATATTTGAGCTGCTCACCAGCAACACTGCCGAGCGCGTCATCATCGAGCAGGTCGACCAACGATTGAATGTTGTAACCACCCATCATGGTGCCCAGCAGTTCAACGGCACGCCTGCTATCGATCAGCGCGCAGCTTGCTTCGCCCCTGGCCAGAGCGGCTAGAAAGCCGGCCTTGACATAGGCGGCCTCGTCAACGCCCGGCGGTACGCGTTCAACCAGCAACTCAAGCAGAAAATCTTCTTCTCCAGGCGGTGGGTTTTTAAGTAACTCAACCAGTTCTGCGACCTGTTGAGCGTTGAGTGGTAGCGGGGGAATGCCCTGGGCTTCCCGTTCACTGACGTGTTGACGATAGGCTTCTAGCATGGTTTATCCTCTGAAATATTCTTGGCGCCCGGCTGCTATAAAGGCGCTGCAATATAGCTAAACAAGGCATTCTTTTCAATTTTACACAAGCGCGCACCTGATTGGTGACGCGTTGATTCAGCCGGCGCTGGCAACCTTATTCTGACAGCTTTCATCGAACAGATTGGCTGACAGAATTTCCAGGAAACCGCGCGCCTGGGGAGTCAGGAATTTTCCGCGGCGAATAACAGCACCGTAAATCTGATTCGGAAAATATTCCTTAAGCGATGTGGCTGAAAGCTTTTCTTTACCTGTTAGACACAGGCAACTGACGATCGAGATTCCCATCCCTTCTTCGACATATTTCTTGATGACCTCCCAGCCACCCACTTCCATGCTCACTGCGTATTCGATTCCATGTTCGGTAAAGATCTTGTCGACCTTGCGCCAGGTAGACAACTCGCGCGGCGGCAGGATCAGGCCATAAGGCGAGATGTCCTTCAGCGTAACGTCTTTTTTGCCCGCCAGCGGATGATCCAGCGGGGTAATCAGCACCGGCTCATATTCAAAAAGGGGCTCGAATACCATGTCGTCACTGTTGGCGGCCATGGTGCCCACGGCGAAATCGACACCGTCGGATTTCAGCAGATCACGACCAACCTTGCCGGAATTGTTCGACAGCTTGACGTGAACGCCCGGATATTCCTTCTTGAAATGTTGAATATATTTCGGCAACAGGTACATGCAGGCTGTTTGCCCGGCAGTGATGTGCAATTCACCGGATTCGAGCCGACCCGCCATGGAGTTGAAATCCTGGGCCAGGTTATCGATGCCGTTGATAAGCGGTTTGGCGAGATCGTAGAGGATCTGCCCATCCGGCGTCAGGTTGATGACCGGACCGCGTCGTTCGAATACCTGAACACAGAGTTCTCGTTCGAGTGCGCGAATTTGCAGCGAAACGGTGGGTTGGGAAAGAAACAGTGCTTCGCCGGCTTTGGATATGCTTCGCGTTTCTACCGCTTTGCAAAAGGCTCGTAACTGTTTCAGGCGATTCTGTTTATAGCAAGGTGGTGAAATGCTCATTTTTATATGCCCTCTCTTGGTTGTTTCAGTATACCCCTATCGAGGCGAAGAATCCCGACCCGGTCATATTCGACCGGGCCGAAACTCCCTGAATAAAAAGGCGCCCCGGAGTGGAACGCAACGGACAATGAGGCCGATCACTATCACACAAGAATTACTTTTGCTCCGTGTCGTTTACGCAGAGATAAACAGACCGCCATTTACCGGAATATTGGCTCCGGTGACATATGCTGTGCTCTCTTGAGCCAGCCAGCTTACTACATCGGCGATTTCTTCCGGTTTACCCATCCGACCCATGGGTATGCCACCAATGATGGCTTTAAGTACGTCTTCCGGCATGGCTGAGGTCATGGCCGTTTCGACATAACCCGGCGACACTGTATTCACAGTGATACCTTTTGCTGCGGTTTCCTGGGCAACGGCCATGGTAAAACCGTGCAGGCCGGCCTTGGCGGCTGAATAGTTGGCCTGGCCGAACTGACCACGCTGACCATTGACCGACGAGATGTTGATGATGCGTCCAAAACCCCTGTCGAGCATGCCTTCAATGACCTGACGGGTCACGTTGAACGCGCTGTTCAGATTGGTGTTGATGACAGCATTCCACTGCTCGGCTGTCATGCGCTTGAGCGTTTTATCGCGAGTAATGCCCGCGCAATTAACCAGCACATCAACCGGACCAAGATCTTTTTCGATACCGCTGATCATTTCGGCGCAACTGTCAATATCAGTTACATCGGCCGCTGCAATGTAGAAAAACTCGTTGTTTTTACGCTGTTCGGCGAGCCAACTTTCCGCCTGATCTTTTTCAGGCGGAAAGTAGTTGGCGACCACGCTGTAGCCTGACGCATTCAGGCTGTTACAGATTGCCGTACCTATACCACCTGTGCCACCGGTGACGAGTGCAATGCGTCTGCTCATGAGGATCCCCGTTTTATATGGTTGAATTAAGCGGCTTTCTTGGCAGTCTTCTTGACTTCGGCGACACCCGCCTCATAAGCCATGGAAGCGTACTCGCTGTTCAGCTTGACCGCGCCATCGATAACGGCTTTCAGTTCGTCACGTGCAGCAACAGTTTTCTCGCTCGACTCTTTAACAAAACCGGTCAGGCTGTCGGCCCAGGTCTGCATCAGTTTGGTGGCGCTTTGTGCTGCGTCAGTCGGAGTCTTGGCCGCGGCGATTTCTTTCTGGCCTTCAACACCGGCTTGCATCAGGGTGCTGTTCAGTTGAACCTGCTTGTCGATGAACCACTGTACGTTGGAAACGCTCAGATCGCCGAAAGCGCGCAGGGTTTCCATGGCTTTGCTGTTGTATTCGTTGAAAAGTTCAATACCGTTGGTAGTCATGATGGAATCTCCAGTTATATATTTAAGTGTGGACAAGGGTTGTGCGTTGCACAATATGTTGCGATGCACAAATAATATGTGCACTGCAACAATTGTCAAGCCTGATCGAAGAATTTTTTTGGAATATTTTAAGTATTCTGAATTATATTCAATAAATACAANCGCTTATCTATGGATTACTCGGCGAAGAATTCGCTTGTATAACGCTGGAAGTGAATATCGCGCGGCCATTCGTGGCNGCTGAGCCCTGCTTTCAGTTTGAGATGTTCGAGAAATTGGCGGGGTTCGGGTAATTGCTCCCACACCGAGGGCAGGAAGGTTGCGCGATGCGTTCCGGCTTCGAGTATTAGCCCGTCTATGCCGGGCCTGAGCTGATCGATCAGATCTTGCTCGGATTCAAACTGCAGCGGCTGTGGTGGCGACAACACGGAGATATCGATATGCACTGCCGCCAACTCATGGCGGGCGAGAGGCGAGAATCGGGGATCACGAAACGCGGCGGCAAAGGCGTTCGCTGCGACATCCTCGATCAGTGGACGGCGCGCTTCGAGGCTACCGATGCAGCCGCGCAGTTTGCCCTCGCTGTGCAGGGTGACAAAACAGGCTCGCCGGGCTCGCAGGGTTTCGCTGTAGTCAGCCGCGCCCACGGTCAGGGCGCAACCGTGCTGCAGGCCGTGCTCGATAGACCGCCTCGCCAGTGATAACAGTACGCATTGCTGGCCGGAATCAAACATGGTCAAGAAACCGGTAAGCGCCGTAACCCACCACCCTGTCCTTGCTGCCCGCCGTATCGCCGGAATTGCGCAGATCAACAAGCTCGGGCACAAGCCCATGTTTGCGTGCGGCCAGCAAAAGGCCGTTGACCGGATTACGGCCACAGGCATCACCATAATCGATGTGTTGCGGTTGCAGATCGAGGATGGCGCGGGAGGTGCGCTGGTCGCGCGCCCTGGCCTCGTCATAGCTGTGAAAATGGCTCAGGTCAGAGCTGATCACAATCAAGGTTTCAGGCCCTCCCCATAACCGCTCTAATACCTCTGCAACCGCTTCCGGGGCACAGTCTCCCACAACCAACGGCGCCAGTTTGAAGTCGGGCAGGATTGTCTGCAGGAAAGGCAACTGAACCTCCAGGCTGTGTTCCTGGGCATGCGCCTGATCCAGCACGACGACCTGCGGCAGGCGCTCGATGGCATGCAGCGCCTGTTTGTCGATGGCGATATTGCCCAGCGGGGTGCGGAAGGAGTCGGCGCTGCTCATGGCAACACCATGAAAACCGACATGATGCGATGGCCCCAGCAATACCACGCGGTGAATAGCGGATGCCTGTACCTCGATTTGACGATAGATGGACGCGGCAACCGGGCCGGAATAGATGAATCCGGCGTGCGGGGCGATAAGCGCCTTGATGGGAACAGCCGCCGTATCTGGCGCCTGCTTCAAAAGCCGTTGAAGCAGGTCGGACAACTGTTCAGGGTCTGCCGGGTAAAAGTGGCCCGCAACCGCAGCAGCACGATAGTTTTCGGATTGATGGGACTTCATGCTCATTCTCCACACCAGTGTCGCCGGTATAGTGCTATTCTAACACTCTGTTTGACCTTGCGGGCGGTAACGATCACGCTGAGAGGCGGTACGCTAATTCTCTTCGGCGCAATCGATTCGGCGCGGGTCAGACAAAGCCCTGGCGTGACGTCTGAAACCATGAGTAGTGAAACCTTTGATCCCCGCTTTACTGTGCCTGCCCGGTACTGGCATGCCGTAGATCAGCATCGTATCCAGTGCGACCTTTGTCCTCGCTACTGTCGCTTGAAAAATAACCAGCGCGGACTTTGTTTCGTGCGCGCCAATCACGATGGCAAGCTGGTGTTAACCAGTTATGGTCGATCGAGTGGCTTCTGTATCGACCCTATCGAAAAGAAACCGCTTAACCATTTTCTGCCCGGCACACCGGTACTGAGTTTCGGTACCGCCGGTTGTAATCTTGCGTGCAAATTCTGCCAGAACTGGGATATCAGCAAATCTCGCCAGACCGACCGTCTGGCTGCGCAGGCGCAACCTGAACGCATCGCCGAGGTCGCCGCCGCGCATCAGTGTCGATCGGTGGCTTTCACCTATAATGACCCGGTGATTTTTCATGAATACGCCATCGACGTCGCTGCAGCCTGCCATGAACGCGGCATTAAAACCGTTGCTGTCAGTGCCGGGTATGTCTGCCCCGAACCGCGCAAGGCGTTTTATGCCCACATCGATGCTGCCAACATCGATCTTAAGGCGTTCAGCGAAGACTTTTACGTAAATTTAACGGGTAGCCACCTGCAGCCCGTGCTCGACAGCCTGATCTACCTGAAACATGAAACCAGGGTTTGGCTTGAGATCACCACCCTGCTGATTCCCGGCAGAAACGATTCACCTGCTGAAATCGATGCCTTGACCCAGTGGATTTTTCAAAACCTGGGCGCCGATACACCGCTGCATTTCAGCGCTTTCCACCCTGACTACAAGATGATGGACATTGCCGCCACACCCGCATCAACCCTGACACGCGCCCGCCAACAAGCCATGTCGAATGGCCTGCAGCATGTATACACCGGCAATGTGCATGACAAACACGGTGGCAGTACCTATTGCTCAAACTGCGGTGAACGCCTGATCGGTCGCGACTGGTATGTGCTGTCGGATTGGACTCTTGACCAATTTGGTTGTTGTCAACACTGTGGTAGCCTTTGCCCCGGTGTCTTTGATACGCGTCCCGGCGATTGGGGCGCCAGGCGGCTGCCTGTAGACCTGCATTGACCTCCAACCAGACCGATACCTGGCAGTATATGAAGCGTTTCGTTTTTTTATTCCTTTCGTTCAATCTGTTTATCCCTGCGGCATGGTGTCTCAACGATACCTATCGTATTGGCATACTGCTATGGGATGACTCGGCCCAGGCCTTGCAAACCGCAACCGGTTTTCGCGAGGGGCTCGCTCTGAGCGGCCTGCAACACCAGTTCGATCAAAAGATTGCGGAAGGCAATATCCACCACGTCAAGTCCATTTTGAACGGCTGGAAAGAACAGCGCTTCGACCTGATTTTTACGGTGGGCGACCGGGCAACACGCTTTGCGCAGCAAGAAGTCAAACACATCCCGATCGTTTTTTCGGCCGTAACCAACCCGGTTTCGGACGATATCGTGGACAAGTGGACCATGCCGGGGGGGAATATCACCGGCACCAGCAGCTGGATCCATACCGAAAAAAAACTCGAAACCTTTCGCCGCGCCAAGCCTCGCCTGAAAACCCTGGGCGTTCTGTTCAACCCGGAAAATGCCGTTTCGACCGACGAGGTTTGCACCATGTTCGCGCTGGCCCAATCTCAGGGTCTGCATCTGCACTCCGAATCGATTCTGGATAGCGATCATGTTGCCGAGGCATTACAAAAACTGCTCGACAAAAACATCGATGCCCTATGGCTGCCGGAAGATGAATTAATCTTCAACAGTATGAAACAGATTGGCGAAATCGCGACTCGCAATAAACTCGCGGTATTTTCGAGCACCCTGAAAGGCGTTGAGAATACCCCGGATTACACGGCCTTTGCCCAGGTTGGTCTGAATGTCGATTATCACAAGCTTGGTCACCGCAGTGTTTATCATGCGGTTAGCATCTTGACACAGGGCTTCCCTCCCCAGCACCTGCCAATTGAGACCCTGCCCGCGATCGTGGTCGCCAATGTGAATGCCGCCAATGCCATCGGCTATGTATTACCCCCGTTGTTTCTGGCATACAGCGAACGGGTTATCAGCGGTTTTGCCGGCGAAAACCTGATCGTCGGAGGTACCGGAGACAGCCAGACCTTGCTGCGAGCGCTGGCCGAAGGGCTGGAAAAGACCCTGACCCAGGGAAAGATTGAGATACCGGACAGTATAGGCTCCACCGGTGGGATAAAATCGGTACTGGCCGGTCGTATTCAAATGGCGCGTACAGCCCGCCCCCTGCGCGAGGGCGAAATCGAACAAGGCCTGCGCAGCATACTTTTTGCTAAAAGCCCGATTGTATTCGTCGTGCACCCCAGCGTGACAGGCATCGATAATCTCAACAGCCGGGATATAGTCGAAATCTACTCCGGGCGTATCGTCGACTGGCGCGAGGTCGGTGCGCCGCGAAACCGTATCTACGCCGTTTCGCGTGAACCTGGCGATTCGTCGTTACGGATAATCCTCGAGCATTTGCCAGCATTCAACGATACTGCCAGCCCGCATACCAAGGTTATCTATAACACGCCGGACACCGTGCGCACCCTTGCGAACCATCGATTCACCCTGGGTTACGTGCCTTTATCCGCCATCCAGGGCACAGATCTGGTGACAATGAAGCTGGATAATGTCTATCCATCGGCCGAGAACATCGAAAGCGGGCTTTATCCACTGGTTCTGCCTTACTATATCGTGTACCGCGAGACCCCGGTGGGGCTCGCGCAGGCATTCATTGATTTCATCTTCAGCGAGGAAGGAAAAAAGATAATCGAGAGTTTTGGCGCTATTCCCGTTAGCCGTTGAATTCGGGATTTCTCATGTTTAAATCTGTCAAAACCCGAATCATGGTGCTCCAACTCTCCATGATCATGTTGGTGTCTATCGCTCTCGGGTACCTGTTTTATACCCTGTTTGTGAGCGCAATGGAAAGTATGCAACGCAATCAACTGGTATATGTGGCAAAAACAGAAGCTAAACACATAGACTCCGTAATCGCAGAACGCCAGGAACTCGTCCACTCCATTGCCTTCGATGAAAATGTTTTGCGTTATTCCCAGGCTTTTAATGACAAACAGTTACTCGAATTCTTCAATAAGTTTCAGGATGATTTTTTCAGCCTGAGCTTCATCAATCGTAATGGTGTAGAAGAGCTGAAGGTCATACAAGGCCGCAGCCAGTACTGGCTTGATGATATCTCCAGAACCCGATTATTCGAAGATATAAGCTGGGAGCCCAACAAGGTTTTTTCTATTTACCGTCTCGATACCAGCAAAGAGCCAGCTTTCGTCCTGAATACCGGTGTTTACCGTCAGAACTTCTTTGGCGTGTTCGAAGGCGTGGTCATCGCAACCACTGATCTTGGACGCTTATTGCAGGAATTCGTTAATTTCTCGCTGGGTAATTCGGGTTACCTGATCATGCTGGACAGCTCGGGAAACACCCTTCTTCACCCTGACCCCAATTTATTGTATAAACGCCCTGCTGATGAAAAAGAGATCAATACCGATCTGTTTCTTGATGCAATAAACATGAACAGCGGATATGGCAGAACCCAATTGTTTGGGGTCGATTCATATGTCGCCTATGCGCCGGTCGGCAACCATAACTGGACCTTGATGGCGATACTGCCGTATAGCGAATTTATCTCTGAGCCCACTCGTTACCTGCACTTGTTTCTGTTTTTGCTGGTTTTTGTCACCTTTTTTGGTCTCCTGTTATCGCTGTACCTGTCGGTCTCTATCACCCGACCGATCCTGGAACTGACCGAGTCTTCCAACAGCATCGCTATGGGCGTACTGTCCGAACGTGTCAAGATAGGCCGTTCTGATGAAATTGGGCGTCTGGGCGCATCATTTAACGTCATGGCTCACAGCCTGCAGGTATCCAAGAACAAGCTGGAAGCCGAGGCGCGAATTCGCGACGAATTAATTGCTGAGCTTGAAAGCAAAAACGCTGAACTCGAGCGCTATTCGTACACGGTTTCCCACGATCTGAAAAGTCCACTGGTAACGGTCAAGGGATTCGTCGGCCTGTTAAAGAAAGACGTGGCCGATAATAACCAGCTAAGGATCACCCAGGATCTCGACCAGATATCGGAAGCCATTGACCGCATGGCTGAAATGCTTGAAAACCTGCTCGAATTGTCCCGCATCGGTCACCTTGTCAATGAGCCGGAAAAAATATCCCTGAATCAACTGTTCGAACAAACGGTCAAGCTGCTGACATATCGTGTTGAACAGTACCAGGCCGAGGTCAAGATTCAGCCCAATATGCCGTTCATCCAGGCAGACAGGCAACGTATGCAAGAAGTGGCTCAAAATCTGCTAGAAAATGCTTTAAAGTTCCATCGTCCTGGTGTCAGCCCTAAAGTTGAGATTGGCGCCTCGGTTAAAAATGGCAAGGTTTGCTGCTGCGTCAGTGATAATGGAATTGGTATTTCTACAAAATACCAGGAACAGATTTTTGGCTTATTCGAACGTCTCGATCTGTCCTATGAAGGAACCGGCATCGGATTGGCCTTGGTCAAACGTATTATTGAGGTACATAATGGCAGCATATCCGTTGCATCAGAAGGTGAAGGTAAAGGCGCCAGGTTTTGCTTCACCTTACCCGTAATCAGTCAGGAATCATAGATAATGGCCGAAACGAGTCATAAAGAGACTTTTCATATTCTGCTGGTGGAAGACAGCCTTGCCCATGCAGAACTGGTTAAGCGCAGTTTTGAAGATCTGCGTGATGACATTCGCATCACACACATGAAAGATGGACAGGCCGCCATCGATTTCCTTTTCGCGGAAGGCAAATACCTGGGTCACGATCTGGATATTCCGCACGTCGTTTTGCTCGATTTACGCCTGCCCAAGGTTGATGGACTGGAGGTTTTAAAGCGAATCAAGTCCGATCCCGGCATGAACAAGGTGCCTGTCGTGGTGTTGACCACTTCGGCAGCAGAAAAGGATGTGGCGATGTCATACTCCGTTCATGCCAACAGCTACCTCGTTAAACCAATGGAGTTTGACCGCTTTAAGCAACTCATGGAAAGTGTCGCCAACTATTGGCTGGGCGCCAATCAGGATCCCTGGGACGGCGATCAGAGCAGTTCTGAACTTGGCATCAAGGATCTGTTATAGGCCCTTGATGCCAATACTTTGTTAAAGCAGGATGGATTAAACCGGTAGCGGTATTTGTTCAGCGTTTAGCTGAACGTCAATACATCTGCTGACCGCCATTGACGTCGAGCGTGGAACCCGTGATGAAGCCGGCTTCATCCGCCACCAGAAACATTACGGCCCTGGCGATATCTTCCGGGCTGCCAAGGCGGCCAACCGGAATTCGCGCCACGATCTTTTCCAGCACCTTCTCCGGCACGGCTCGCACCATATCGGTTAACACATAACCCGGCGCGACCGCATTAACAGTGATGTTGCGGCTTGCGCCCTCCATGGCCAGCGCCTTGGTAAACCCATGAATGCCTGATTTGGCTGCTGCGTAGTTAACCTGACCATATTGTCCGGCACGTCCATTGATAGACCCGATATTGACGATGCGGCCAAATCCACGATCTCGCATACCATCGATCACGCAGCGGCTCATGTTGAAGCACGAGGTTAAATTGGTCGCGATGACTTCCTGCCATTGTTGCGGCGTCATCTTGTGCATGGTGGTATCCCGAGTGATACCTGCATTGTTTATCAGCACCTCGACCGGACCCAGTTGTGCTTNGATCTCGGCAACGCCAGCCTGACAGGCATCAAAATCCGCGACGTCAAACTTGAAGCTGGGAATACCGGTTATCTCTGAAAAGGCCCTGGCCGATGCGTCGTTTCCAGCGTAGGTGGAGGCGACGGAATAGCCGGCCTTTTTCAATTCGATACAAATCGCTTCACCGATACCTCGTGTGCCACCGGTAACTACAGCTACTCTTCCCATGTTCGACCCTCTCTTGGTTGGTTGTTTTTCAGGTTTCTACCGGTGGTTTATTGTTGTTCCGGTATCATTTCATTTTAACGTATCGCCCTGGCGCATCCTCGATAATTTTGAGAGACCCAGCACCTGGCTGCCTGGCTGGGATCTTGTCACCGGCATACTGGCCTACCCATTGATCCCATGCTGGCCACCATGAGCCCTCATTCTTTTCGGTTTTGTCTTTCCAGGCTAGCGCATCTTTACCCAGTTTGCGGGTACTGATTCGATAACCGTACTTGTTATTGGCTGGCGGGTTACAGATACCCGCAATATGGCCGGAACCTCCAAGAACGAATTTAACCGGGCCAGCGAATTTGAGCGCTCCAGACCAGGTGGATTGCCAGGGCGCTATGTGATCTTCTTCCGTGGATACGAACATGGCCGGTGTCTTGATCGCTGACAAATCGATCGCGGTGCCATCGATTTCGATATCACCAGGCTTGACTAAACGATTCTTCAAATACAGGTTACGCAGATACCACTTATGCATCCTGGCCGGCATCCGGGTCGAATCGGAATTCCAGTACAGCAGGTCAAATGGTCTCGGATCATTGCCCAACAGGTAGTTATTGATATAGAAGGACCATATCAAATCGTTAGAGCGCAGGAGATTGAAGGTCGTGGCCATCTCCTTGCCATCAAGAAACCCCTTTTGATCGATTTTCTCGTCCAGACTATCAAGCTGTTCATCATCGATGAATACGCCGAGTTCACCCGGATTGGAAAAATCCAGCATCGTTGTTAAAAAGGTGGCCGAGTTTACCCGGTTGTCGCCCTTGCCCGCCATCAGGGCCAGAGATGTCGCCAGCAAGGTTCCGCCGATGCAATAGCCAATGGCATTGACCTTGTCTTCACCCGTGGCCTGTCCAATCTGCTCAATCGCTTCAACGACCCCTTCGAGCACATAGTTGTCGAAACCAACCTCGGCGTAACTTTCGTCAGGGTTCACCCATGACATGACGAAGACCGTGTGGCCCTGAGAGACCAGCCAGTGGATGAGCGAATTCTTCTGCTGCAGGTCGAGTATGTAATACTTGTTGATCCAGGGCGGAACAATCAGTAACGGAACCTTTAACACTTCTTCGGTTTGCGGTTCGTACTGAATAAGCTGAAACATGCGATTCTCATAAACCACCTTGCCTGGTGTTGTGGCGACATTTTTGCCCAGCTCGAACGCTTCATAATCGGTCATGCTGATACGCAACTGGCCATCACCAGCCTGCATATCCTTGAACAGGTTGTTGAAACCATTGACCAGATTCATGCCATTGGTTTCCAGAATCTTTTCGATTACTTCCGGATTGGTGCCCGCAAAATTAGTCGGCGACATGGCATCGAGAATCAAACGCGTGAAAAATTCGGCGCGCGCGGCGGTTTTGTCATCCAGCCCTTCTGTTTCATCGACCAGTCTTTGCACATGGCGTGAAAGCATTTGATAGGATTCTCGGATGGAATTGAAAACAGGTTGCTGGGTCCACGCCTCATGACGAAAGCGTCGGTCGGTGTTGGGTGCCGGATCCGCATCCTTGCCTAAAAAGGTTTCCAGATTGCGCTGATAGAGCTCAAGGCCTTCTTTCCACAAATCCAGATTCGCTTGCATGAGTTTTTCGGGATTGCGCGACATGCTGGTGAAAAGTTCACCAAATAGCTGCCCGGTATTCAAAGGATCCCAATTCAGTTGTTGCGTCATGGTTAAGTGCCCGAAAGTCAAAGTAAGTCATGGTATCTGATCCAGTCTAGCGGATCATTAATAATATAAATATTGGCTATGCAACCGACGGTCATAGGACGAATGCCCAAAGACCAAGGAGATTATGGTTTCTTCATCGCGTCCAGCGCGTCAGTAGAGTAATCGAAGGAATCGAAATGCAGTGAATTCTCGGCTATGCCAGCGCCCAAAAACGCTGATTTGCAGGATTCGATCATTTGCGGGGGTCCGGCCATGTACACTGATAGATTTCGCATATCCGGATAAGCCTGCATGACTGCTTCGTGGACAAAACCGGTCAGGCCTTGCCAGTTGTCTTCGCTCACCGGGTTCGACAATACCGGGGTATAGGTCAGACCATGTTGTTCAACCCATTGCTTGACGAGTTCCTCCTGGTATAAGTCTTTTCTCGCTCTCGATCCCCAGAACAGGTGTGCCCGATTGCTCACACCTTGATCGACCATATATTCGAAGATGCCCTTGATCGGGGCGAAGCCGGTGCCGCCAGCGACCAGAATCACCGGTTTATCCTGTTCCTGGTAGAAGAAGTTGCCATGTGGCCCTTCAATGCGCAATAGCGCGCCCGGTTTCAGGTTATTGAATACGAAATCGGTGAATACACCGCCCATCGCATGGCGAATCTGTAATTCCAGCTCATGGCTGTCATTAGGCGCGTTGGCGATAGAGAACGCGCGCTTGCGGCCATCTTTGAGCACAAAATAAATCCACTGCCCGGCCTTGAAGCGGAAATCCTCAACCGCCGGCAACTGTAACATCAATCGCGCGACATCATCGGTCAGGTAAGTGATCGATGCGACCTTGGCCGGTAGCGTTTTGACGACTATCTCTTCCTCAATGTGCATGATCTGGGCGCGAATGGTGAGATCCGATGCTGGTGTTGCCTTGCAGAACAAGGCCTCACCATTGGCGATTTCGTCGTCGCTGATGCCCATGGGTTGGCCATCGGGGTAGTTGACCGTGCCAGCGACAAGATCGCCTTTACAGGAACCACAAAGGCCATTCTTGCAGCCATAGGTCAGGGCCACGCCTTGTTCCAGCGCTGCATCGAGTACAGTTTGATCTGACCTGCAGGTAAATGAGCTATTCTCATCAGCCAGACGAATGGTAAAAGTCATGTCAGACAGTTCGTTAGGGATGGTCGGCCGCGCAGTCTAAGTCTTTTAAAGTTAAAGTTAAAGCTTTATATAAGTCTGATTTTTATACGGTTTTTCCAAAAAATAGCGGTCATGCGATCTTGTTCTGGCAGTGTTTAGCGTTTTATTGCCTGACTACGCCGACTGTTCAACCAGGCGATAATCGGATCCCATTGTTCGAGATCACGGGAAATCAGATAAGGGGGTAATTCAAAAATACCCAGGCCGCGTTCTGCCGCGCGATTATAGTTCTGGGATTCGCGCAAAACACTGATGAATGGGGCCTTGCGCACTTTCTTAAGAAAGCCTTCCAGTTGATGATAGATATTCGTGTTTTCCCGGCAGCGATTGGCTACTAGCGCGACTCGGCATTCCTTGCGACTGACCCTGCTATTGCTCAGGATCGTCTTGATGAATTCGGTTGCCGCCCGCATGTCGATGGGTGATGGCAATACCGGCACAATGATACTCTCGGCGCGGCGCAATAATACCTGGAGTTCCTTCCCACGCACCGCCGCGGGCGTATCGTAAATGACATAATCGATGTTACGCGGGACCCTGACGCTGCCTTTGCTGCCATCGACTCCATTGATTCCGGGGCGCCCTACCGGCCGTTCACCCAGCCAGTCCAGACTCGAGTGTTGGGGATCATAATCTACCAGCATGACTCTGTATCCGCTACTGGCGTAATAACTGGCCAGGTTGGTAGCCATGGTGCTTTTTCCGGAACCGCCCTTGGCATTCAAAACCATGATCGATCTCATTTCCAACCTCGTTAGTTATTTTTCGAGTTGACTGGATTAGACGATACCGCCTGAGGAAAGTTTTCTCAAGAATAGCTTTTGGGCTGTTTAGTCAAGATCAAGTGATTGCCAGATCTCATCGATGCGGGTTTTGACTTTGTCATCCATTTTTATCGGCGTACCCCATTCGCGGGTTGTTTCGCCTGGCCATTTGTTCGTCGCATCGAGACCCATCTTGGAACCGAGACCCGACACGGGTGAGGCAAAATCAAGGTAATCGATCGGTGTATTCTCGATCAACGTGGTATCGCGAGCCGGATCAACCCGGGTTGTGATCGCCCAGATGACATCCTGCCAGCTACGAGTATTCACATCGTCGTCGACCACTATCACAAACTTGGTATACATGAACTGGCGCAGGAATGACCACACACCCATCATCACGCGTTTGGCATGCCCCGGGTATTGCTTCTTCATACTGACGATCGCAACACGGTAAGAACAGCCTTCTGGTGGCAGGTAAAAATCGACGATTTCGGGGAACTGTTTTTGCAGTATGGGCACGAAAACTTCGTTCAACGCGAGTCCCAGTATTGCCGGTTCATCAGGTGGACGGCCTGTATAGGTACTGTGGTAGATCGGGTTCTCCCGCATGCTCATGGCTTCTATGGTAAAAACAGGGAAGCGATCGACCTCGTTGTAATATCCGGTATGGTCTCCAAAGGGTCCTTCTTCAGCCGTATCATCGGCATAAATGAACCCTTCAAGCACGATTTCGGCTCGTGCCGGAATTTGCAGATCGGATAACAATGCTCTGGTCAGTTCTGTTTTCTGACCTCTTAATAGTCCAGCAAAAGCATATTCTGACAGGCTATCCGGAACCGGGGTAACGGCAGCGAGAATGGTAGCTGGATCACAGCCGAGGGTGACACTGACCGGGAAAGGTTTATCGGGATGCTGTTGCAACCATTCGCGATAATCGAGCGCACCGCCACGGTGTGAAAGCCAGCGCATGATAACCCGGTTTTTACCTATGACCTGCTGACGGTAAATACCCATGTTCTGACGATCCTTATGAGGTCCCCGTGTGGTGACCAGACCCCATGTAATCAATGGCCCTGCATCACCGGGCCAGCAGGTCTGAATCGGTAAAATTGACAGGTCGACCTCGTCCCCACGCAGGATCTGTTGCTGACAGGGGGCATTTTTAACGACCTTTGGCGCCATGTCCAAAACCTTGCGGTAGATGGGTAAGGTCTTCAGTGCATCCTTGAATCCCTTGGGGGGTTCGGGTTCTTTCAGAAAGGCCAGTAATTTACCGATCTCTCTAAGGGCGCTCGCCTGTTCTTCGCCCAGTGCCAGGGCTATACGCCGTTCTGTGCCAAACAGATTGGCAAGCAAGGGTATATTTGAATCACCCGCCTGTTCAAACAACAGCGCAGGCCCGCCACTGCGCAAGGTCCGATCTGCTATTTCTGTAATTTCCAGAACCGGATCAATACGCTGGCGGATACGTTTAAGTTCACCCTGGGCTTCAAGTGCATCGATAAAATCGCGCAAATCGTGGAAGGTCATGCCAGGTATTACCAGACCTTTACGCCCTGAAACCGTCGACGAACCTGGGATTCAATCATGACCTTGCCTATCTGAATACCCAATAACAGAAGTATCATCGCAACGCCTGCAATCACATACCAGTATTGGATGGTCAAGTTACGAATCTCGTCCAGATCAATACCNTGATCTGTGCTTTGCTGTGCCNCGAGCTGTGAGGCGAGCGCTCGTTTTTGCTCGCTNATGTCCTGAATTTCCGTCTGTCTTTGTGTCAGTTNCTGTTTCAATGCATCGAGGTCAGCCTGCATACGGTTGATCGAATCCTCATAATCTTTGACCAGACTTTCCGTATCACCGAATTTCTCTAATTGTTGTTGTAAGCCCTTGTTTTTTTTGACTTCCTGTTCAAGTAAAAGATTCGACGTCATGGATGATACCAGGAAACCGTTTTTAACCCAGCCAATCATTCCTTCAGTCGTTCTCACCTTCGAATAGGGTCCGGTTTTTTCCAGGATATCGAGTTCATCACCCGAAATTAACAATTTCATAATGCCGCTGTTTGAGTCGGGCTGTTTGTACAGAGACAAACGTAACTTATCAGTGACATACATGACTTCCTGAACCTCAACAGACTCGCTGGGCAGGGCATCACCCGAATCATCCTGCTGGGCCAGGACTGACATTGAAACTAAACCCAACAGCATCAACAACCATCCAGTTTTCATCTTCTTCGTTTCTACTTTATTGCTGTATTCCAGTATGACGTAACAGGGCATCGATCTGCGGCGGACGACCCATGAAACACTCAAACGATTCTCTAGCCGGCCGGGATCCTCCCGCTTGCAATATACACTGCAAAAACCGCTGGCCGGTATCACGATTGAAGATACCCTCCTTTTCAAACATTGAAAAGGCATCAGCTGATAACACTTCTGCCCATTTATAACTGTAATAACCCGCCGCATATCCTCCGGCAAAGATATGTGAAAAGCCGTTTTGAAAACGATTGAACCGCGGTGGCAAAATGACCGCAACCCGACGTCTGACATCATCCAGAACCGCTTGAATCTGTTCAGCAGACTGGATATCTGTATTTTCGTGTAGCTCTATATCGAATAGGGAAAACTCCAGTTGCCTTTGCATCTGCATGGCACTCTGGAAATTTTTAGCCTTAATCATTCGATCGAATAATTCCTCAGGGAGCGGTCCATTCGTCTGATAATGTCGAGCAAACAAATCCAAAGCCTCGCGCTGCCAGCAAAAATTCTCCATGAATTGGCTCGGCAGTTCAACGGCATCCCATTCCACACCATTGATTCCTGAAACCTCGGGTTCGTCAACGCGGGTTAACAAATGATGCAGGCCATGACCAAATTCATGAAACAGGGTAATGACTTCATCATGTGTGAACAATGCCGGCTGTTTTCCGATAGGCGGCGTCAAGTTGCACACCAGGTAGGCCACTGGAAGCTGCTTTCTCTCAGCGATGACATATCGGCCCTGACATTCATCCATCCAGGCCCCGCCGCGCTTTTTCGATCGGGCATAAGGATCGAGATAGAAATAGCCGATTTCCTGTTGTTGTGTGTCGCGGATACAGAAGAACTGTACGTCTTTATGCCAGGTTTCTATATTCGGATCTTGCCGCATTTCAATTTGGACGCTGAATAGGGTTTCAGCGATGCGCATCAATCCATCGATTACGCACTGGGCAGAAAAATACGGCTTCAGATCTTCGTCCGAAATGGAATAACGTGCCAGCTTGAGTTTTTCGCTGTAGTAAGCGACATCCCAGGCCTGTAGTTCATCACCTAATCCATTGGCCCCGGCAAATTCTTTTAATTCATCAAATTCCTGCATCGCCGGTTCGTACCCACGTCTTGACAGGTCTTGCAGAAATGATTTGACCTCGGATACATCATTGGCCATTTTGGTTTGCAGAGATAGTTCAGCATAATTTGAAAAACCCAATAATTTGGCTTTTTCATGCTTTTTACGCACTATTTCGACCATTATCGCCGCATTATCCCAGCTTTTATCGAAATATTGGTCTGACGCTCGGGTTGTGTACGCCTGGTAAATCTGCTGTCGAAGCGCGCGATCATCCGCATAAGTGATAATCGCAATATAACACGGCATTTCCAGTGTCAATCTGTAACCATCCAGTGACTTTTGAGCAGCATACTGCCTGAGCATTTGCCTGGCATAATCAGGCACACCACTTAAACGAGAATCATCTTCAAGCACCAGTTGCCACTCGTGCGTGGCATCAAGCAGGTTATTCTCGAATTTTGACTGCAAATCCGATAATTGCTTTTGTAGAGACTGGTATTGTTTTTTGGCTTCCTTGGAAAGACCTACTCCAGCCAGTTCGAAATGCAGCAGGGCGTCATTTATCGTTTTTTGTCTGGCGCTATTGAATGCCGAAAAAGATGGATCTTGCTGTAGTTGCTGATAGGCCCGATAGAGTTTCTGATTTTGGCCAATTTCAGTTGAATACTCACTTAGCAAGGGCAAGCAGTCATTATAGGCCTGTCTCAGTTCATCACTGCTCTGTACAGAATTAAGATGGCGAATCGGTGACCAGACTCTATTCAGTCGGTCATCGAGCAATTCTAGAGGCTGGATGAAATTTTCCCATGAAATTTCATCCAGGTTTTCCAGTTGTTTTATCTTTTTCTGGTTTTCGAGCAGTATGGTCTCTATGGCCGGTTTTACGTGAGCAGGTTCAATATGCCTGAACGGAGGTAAATCGAAATCCTCCAGTAATGGATTATTCAAGGTACAGCCTCGTTAAAATTTGATTGTCAGCTTGTTTATTATTTAAACATCCAGATTACTGACATTTAGCGCATTGGTTTCGATGAACTGCCGACGCGGCTCAACCTGGTCGCCCATCAATGTTGTAAACACCTCATCCGCACCTATCGCATCTTCAATCCGGACCTTAAGAAGACGCCGATTATCCGGATCCATGGTTGTTTCCCACAACTGATCAGGGTTCATTTCACCCAAACCCTTGTAACGTTGAATGTTCTGTCCTTTCTTTGCCTCTCCCATCATCCATTCATACACTTCGGCAAAACTTTTAACCGGCTGCTGTTTGTCGCCACGGACGACGTAGGAGTTCTCGTTGAATAGATCTTCAACCTGTTGAATGAAGGTTTTGACCTGATTGTAATCCGGATTGGCAAAGAAACTGGTCGACAAAAAGACCTCATTGGCTATTCCGTGCACCTTCTTTTTGATGATGATGCCCTGATGGTCTGTATCGGTGTTGTTGCGGCTCACACTATAAACAACCGATGTAGGCGCTCGTTCATTCAAAGCCTGTTCAAGTTTCTCAACCCAAAGCTGAAACTCTGATTCCGATGCGATCATACTTTCCGTAACAGCCGGAAGATTGAGTAGTTCGTTCAAAAACTCGATCGGTATCAGTTGTCTCAATCTTGCAAAAATCGCCAACAGGTTCATGTATTGACGAGACAGGCTTTCAAGCGCCAGGTCGGTTACCGGTGGCGTCTTGTTATCGATAAATAACTGGGCGCCTTCTATGGCAGTTTGCAACAGGTAGTTACTTAGTTCATTGTCATCCTTTACGTAACGTTCCTGTTTGCCTTTCTTGATTTTATACAGGGGTGGTTGAGCAATGTAGACATGGCCATTTTCGATCAATGCTGGCATCTGGCGATAAAAAAAAGTCAGCAACAAGGTCCTTATATGAGAGCCATCCACATCCGCGTCAGTCATGATAATGATGTGATGGTAACGTAATTTCTCGATATTGAATTCATCACGACCAATCCCTGTTCCCAGCGCTGTTATCAGGGTGCCGACCTCGGCCGACCCCAGCATCTTGTCGAAGCGTGCCTTTTCCACATTCAATATCTTTCCCTTCAAGGGCAATATTGCCTGGGTTTTACGATTCCTGCCCTGCTTTGCTGAACCGCCCGCGGAATCACCTTCCACAAGGTACAACTCGCTTAACGCGGGATCTTTTTCCTGACAATCCGCCAGTTTACCGGGCAACCCAGCTATATCCAAAGCCCCTTTGCGGCGGGTCATTTCTCTCGCCTTTCTGGCCGCTTCGCGTGCCCTGGCTGCATCAATAATTTTACTCGTTATCGATCTTGCTTCCTGCGGGTTTTCTTCGAGAAAATCCTTTAATGCTTCACCAACAACGCTCTCCACCACAGACTTAACCTCGGATGAAACAAGTTTATCCTTTGTCTGCGATGAAAACTTTGGATCAGGTACCTTGACCGACAATACTGCAGTCAAGCCTTCCCGCGCATCATCGCCACTCGTAGCGGCTTTGTTCTTACCCTGCAGGTTAGTCTCCATATACTGATTTAAGGTACGAGTCAGGGCTGTACGAAAACCAGATAAATGTGTCCCACCATCTTTTTGCGGAATATTGTTGGTAAAACAAAAGATATTTTCCTGGTAGGAATCGTTCCATTGCAACGATACTTCAACAGAGATGCCATCCTTCTGGGTAAATATATCGATTACCTTTGAGTGGATGGGTGTTTTGTTCTTATTGAGATGCTCAACAAAAGCAGTAATACCGCCTTCATATTCAAATATATCTGCTTTATTGGTTCGCTCGTCCTTTAAATGGATACGCACACCAGAGTTTAAAAAAGACAGCTCACGTAACCTTTTTGCGAGAATGTCGTAATGGAATTCTGTATCGCTGAATATCTTCGCGCTTGGCTTGAAACGAATCTGNGTTCCAGATTTATTCGTTTCTCTAAGGACCTTGATTGGNTCAACAGGTTCACCATTAANATATTCCTGATAATGAGTTTTACCACCCCGATGGATAGTCAANTGAACAGTATCGGACAAGGCGTTCACGACCGAGATACCCACGCCGTGTAATCCACCGGATACCTTGTATGAATTGTCATCAAATTTTCCNCCGGCATGTAACACGGTCATAATGACTTCAGCTGCTGAGCGGCCTTCTTCGGAATGAATATCTACCGGGATACCGCGTCCATCGTCGATGATGGATACCGAATTATCCGTGTGTATAACAACCTGTACCTCAGTGCAGTAACCCGCAAGAGCTTCGTCTATTGAGTTATCAACGGCTTCAAATACCATATGATGCAGACCAGAACCATCATCGGTATCCCCGATATACATACCCGGTCTTTTGCGAACGGCATCGAGTCCCTTGAGTACCTTGATACTTGACGAATCGTATTCTGACATTACGTTCTCTAACTGGTTGAAACGGCCCGAATGATACCATGTTCCACGTGAAACAGTCGGTAATCTTCGGTTGCCGGAATCTTTAGATGATCTCTGGTTATGGAGGTTATAAACACCTGGACATCAAGCTTTTGCACCTGTGAAATGATGAGATCAATGGACCTCTGATCGAGCTCTGAACCTAAATCATCGATTAGTAGAATGACTGGTTTCCGCTTCTGATCTTGTACCAGTTTGATCTGTGCAAGATAAAGACTAATCGACAACCGTTTAACCTGACCTCGCGAAAGTATGGTATTAGCCAGTTGCCCATCGCTCACTACGCGTAAATTATCCCTTTGTACCCCGTATAAGGTGTGCCCATAACGTAACTCTCTATCCCTGTTTTTTTTATATATCTCCAATAATGGCGTGTTCAGGTCCCAGCCGGGACGGTACTCGAGCCGCACTTTAAGATCTCCAACAAGACTATCTTGTTGTTCGAGTACTAATTGCTCGATCTTTTTGCAATAACGTTGTCGCAGGTCTGAAATCAGTGTTGAGGAATCCACCAATTCCCTATCCCAGTAATCGAGTAAATGAATATTCTTTTTATCGCGCAACATTTGGTTTCGTTGCTTTAATGTATTGCGATATTTCAGCCAAATCTCACTATAGTGATGTTCCACGTGGAACAAACACCAATCGATGAATTCTCTTTTGAAATTTGGTTTTGCGGTACTTAATTCATACGATGGGCTGTTCAGAGCTCGCACCGGAACCTTTGAGACCAGCTCAGACATTCTTTTTATCCCTGAACCATTGACCTTTATTTCGCTATTGCCTTTTGTTCTCCTTATGCCGACCTTATGATTTTCATACAGGGCGTATACAACCGATTCGTTTTTATCATTTTTTATGATTTCATTGGAATTGGTTGTCTTGAAGGAACGTCCTTGTGAGACGAAATTGATCGCCTCCAATAGGCTGGTCTTGCCAGCACCGTTGTCGCCGGTCACCAGGTTGAACCTGGGGTGGAATTCCAGCTTGGTATTTCTCAGAGACCGGAAATCCGTCAGGCTTATCTGTTTGATAGCCATAACCCTCGGTCATCTAATCTAATTGTTATAGCCGCATTGGCATAACAACATATTGAAACTGATCTGTATCAGCGGCTGTAATGATACAACTGCTATTAGCATCCTTTAGTTTTACATTGACCTTGTTGGACCCTAACACAGACAACACGTCCAGCAGGTAGGTGACGTTAAAACCGATATTTATTTTTTCCTCGGCATATTCAACTGTCATTTCCTCCTGAGCTTCTTCCTGATCAGGATTATTGGCTTGTATGGTTAGCGTATTACCTTCAAGACTTAACAAGATGCCTCGGTATTTTTCATTGGACAAAATGGAAATACGCTGCAGACACTGCCTGAATGATTCACGGTCGACGCTTAATACCTTGTTTCCATCAATGGGAATTACCCGATTGTAATCGGGAAATTTCCCATCGATAAGCTTTGACGTGAATATCAGGTTCTCTGTTTCTACCCGGATATGATTTTGGCTTAACATGACCTTTGCTGCCTGATCGGAGCTGGTCAGCAACCTCGAAAGCTCCAGAACACCCTTTCTAGGGATAATAAGCTGTTTGTCGCTGTTGATGTTCACCGCTTGTTTATTTTCAGATAGGGCCAGGCGATGGCCGTCTGTCGCAACAAGCCGAATACCCTCGCGGTTTATTTCGAGCAACATGCCATTCAGATAGTAACGAACATCTTGCTGGGCCATGGCAAACGCAGTCTTTTCTATTAGCAGCTTTAGCGTTTTTTGTGGGACCTCAAATTCAGAATAAAAATTTATGTCATCGAGCCCGGGAAACTCACTGGCGGGTAAGCTGGACAATTGGAAACGGGATCGTCCAGAAGTG
>JGI10211J34971_10000223_pt1 | contig 44372 bp, 38 predicted proteins | sample Etolagsediment_FD_34971 | JGI IMG/M metagenome (IMG submission 34971) | reverse complement strand
GCAAGTCTTAGGTTGAGTTCATCAAGTTTCCTTGGAAAAAGTAAATTTACAATCTCCCAGCCCGAATATTTTGCATTTGCGATAAGATCAATGATTTTGTCCGATCTTTTTTTGTGATGAAGTTGCATTTGTTCAATACGTGAATAGGGTTTATCAATTAAAGTTCCATGACCAGGAGCAATTAATTTATGCTCTAAGTTGTAAACCCTATCTAGTGATGTAGTATATTTGTCCAACATATCATCTCCAGCATCTTCTAAAGGAATGAATGGAGTTATTTTTGGAAGGATATGATCGCCAGAAAATAAAATTTGGGATGGACTATCAAGAATTGAGATTTCTGTTCTATCGTGACCAGGGGTAAATATAATTTCGATATCTCTATTTACATTTTTTATTTTTCCTTCTTCAAGTAAAACGTCTGGTTTTGATATTTTTCCTGCATAAATTGGTGTTTCTATTTGGTCAATATCATCTAAGAAACTTTTAGGGGCACCTTCTTTTTTTGCATATTCCTTAAGTTTTTTAAATCTAATTGACCAGTCATTATAACCATCTATAAATTCCACAGAATTTTTATATAATGCAAATGGTATATCTTTTTCTCTCAGTGATGAAGATAAACCTATATGATCAGAGTGCATATGGGTACCAATTAATAGCTTTATATTTGCATATGACAAACCAAATGACTTCATTTTGGTTTCTAGTAATTCTTGATATTTATTTCCGTTAACTCCACAATCAATCATCACATAGCCATCTTTTTCTTCAATGAAATAAACATTTACAAAACTGGGGGAGCTCCAGGGAAGTTCCATTGGAATATGGATAATGCCGTGTTGTAGATTAAAGTTTTTCAATTCTAAAAAGTAAATAGCCAAGCACCAAATGCCACAAGTATCAATAAACCTGTTAAAAGAGATGCAATTATTAAATGTCTGGTCTGCATAGTTACATTCTACTTAAATATAAAACAATCCTAATTTTGAACTTTGTTCAAACTTTAGTAGATTTAAATGTGACAATAACTATTATCATTTTTCTTGGGAACCCCTTGTAAAGATGTAGTTACTATCTCGATTGGATAGAGACCCTATCTAGAAAGAGGTAATTTGAAAAAATTGACCATTATAGGCGGAGGGCCGGCAGGATACGCTGCTGCACTTTACGCAAGCAATTTTGATTTAGAAACCACCCTTATTGAATCAGACACTCTCGGTGGAACTTGTTTAAACAGAGGTTGTATACCAGCAAAATACTGGCTACATGTTGCCGAACTAAATCATGAAATTGAAACTTCTAGTGAATTTGGCATTGATATTAATGAGAAATCTATTAACTGGGCTAAGACAGCTGAAAAAAGGTATGAAATTGTCAATAAGCTTGTTGGTGGAATCGGCATGTTACTTAAATCAAAAAAAGTAAATGTAATTGAAGGCTGGGGCTCAATTAAAGACAAAAACAATGTCCATGTTAAAAAAGCTGATGGTGAAGAAATAGTTATTGAATCAGACTTTATACTTCTTGCAACTGGTTCAAAACCAAGATCTCTACCAAGTATTGAAGTTGATAATGAGTTTACTATCACTTCAGACACAGCATTGAATTGGGAGAAACCACCAAAGAAAGTCTGTGTCATAGGAGCAGGTGCAATTGGTTGCGAATTTGCAAGCCTCTTAAATGACTTAGATTCTGATGTTGTAGTTGTTGAGCTAGCTAGTGAAATATTACCTGGCTTAGATAAAAGAACATCTGGTGAATTAAGAAAACAACTAACTAAAAGAGGAGTAAATTTTAAATTAGGTACATCTGTTGAATCAATTACTGATAAAAAAGTTGTTTTCTCTGACGGAGAAAGTGATACTTTTGACTGCGTTTTAGTTGCCGTAGGAAGAGAACCTCTAACCCAAAACATTGGACTTGAAGAAGTGGGTATAAAAGTTAATAAAGGATTTGTACAAACTAACCTAGAAACTTTACAAACTGAGATAGAAAATATTTATGCACTTGGTGATATTGTTGAGGGCACTCCACAATTAGCACACGTTGCTTTTGCAGAAGCAGTAAGTTCTATAACTCATATTGCTACTGGTGAAAATAAGGCAGTTAATTACAATGCTATACCTTATGTTGTTTATACAAGGCCAGAGCTTGCAGAAGTAGGTGTAAACTCTGAAAAAGCAAAAGAACTTGGAATGAAAATTAATCAATCCCAACATGGCTTTGCTGGTATAGGTAGAGCTATGATTCAAAATCAAAATCAGGGATTAGTAAAGGTTTACTCAGAAGAAAACGGTCCTATAGTAGGGGCAAGTGTATGCGGACCAGCAGCTGGTGAAATGATACATGAATTAATGTATATGGTTGGCTGGGAAGCGCTTCCAGATGAAGCATCAGAATTTATACATGCACATCCAACTTTGAGTGAAGCAATTGGCGAATCATTAATGAGTTTAAGTGGTAGGGGGTTACATTAATATGCAAATTGAAAAAATAACTAGACAAGGCTATTCAGCAACACTTTCAAAAGAAGTTTTGTGGGATATCTACAAATCTATGAAAACACAAAGATTATTAGAGGATAGATTGTTAAAAATGTACAAAGGTGGACAGTTAAGTGGGGCAGTTTATCCAGGAATTGGTCAAGAAGCATGTATGGCGGGTATTGCTGCTGGTATGGATTCAAAAGATATATTTGGTGGTACACACAGAGATCTTGGTGTTCAAATTAAAAAAGGAGTAACTCTTAAAGAAATTGCATTAAATTTCTTTGGAAAAAACGATGGTCCTTCTAAAGGACGAGATGGAAATAGCCATTTTGGTGTTGTTGATAAAGGTACTTTGATGGTTGTTTCTCCGCTTCCTGACTCAGCACCTGTAGCAGTTGGTTGGGCTTTAGCATCTCAACAAAGTGGTTCTAGAGTCGTTGCCGTTGCAAACTGTGGTGAAGGAGCTACTGCAACAGGTACTTGGCACGAAAGTGTAAATATGGCAGCAGTGCTTAACCTACCTGTAGTTTTTACAGTTCAAAATAATCAGTTTGCTTACTCATCACCAAATGACACTGAATTTGGCACACCTAATGTAGCTGATAGAGCTGCGGGGTATGGAATTCCAGCAAAGATTATTGATGGAAATGATATATATGAAGTAATAGATGCAATTCATGATTCGTGTGAAGAAGCTAGGAATGGTAACGGTCCTTCGTTAATTGAATTAGTTACTTTTCGTCATTATGGTCATGCAGGACATGATGCAGCTGAATACGTAAATGATGAAGTAAGAGATTTTTGGATGAAAAGAGATCCCATTGCAAGATTTGAAAATGCCTTGTTAGAGGAAGGATTATTCACAACTGAACATTTTGTAAATTTAACAGATGAGTTAGAAACCGAAATAAAAGAAACTTTAGATTGGGCAAAAAATCAAGACGATCCGGATCCAAAAAATGAAGAAGCAGATATTTTTGAATTAAGGACAACTCCAAAAATTGAAAACAGTGAAGATAATAAAAAAACAATGAACTACATTGAAGCAATCACAAACGGATTAGATGAGTTAATGGAAAATGATGAAAATGTCTTTATGATGGGCGAAGATATTGGAGTTTTTGAGGGTGCGTTTAAAGCAACAAAAGGTCTCTTTGATAAATATGGACCGTTTAGAGTTATAGATACATCAATTTCAGAGGGCGGATTTACAGGTGCAGCAGTTGGAGCAGCTCTTGCTGGTAAAAAGCCAATAGTGGAGTTACAGTTTTATGATTTTGTTTATCCAGCTCTTGATCAGATAACTACCGAAGCAGCAAAATATCATTGGAAAGCTGGAAAAGCTGTCCCAATGGTTGTTAGGGGTCCAACAGGAGCAGGTACAAGATCTGGTCCGTTCCACTCAATAAGTCCTGAATCATTGCTTGCACATCATCCTGGAATCAAGGTAGTTGCTCCATCTAATCCATATGATGCAAAAGGACTTCTGGTTGCTGCTCTGAATGATCCAAACCCAGTTATGTATTTAGAGCATAAAAAATTATACAGAAAACCCGACATAAAAATGGATGTACCACTTGGACTATACGAAGTGGAAATTGGTAAGGGAAAAATAGTCAAAGAAGGCTCAGACATAACAATTGTTACATGGTCAGGAATGGTATCAGTAGCAGAACAATCTGCTCAAGAATTAGAAAAAGAAGGCATTTCCGTTGAGATTGTTGACATTAGAACAATTGTTCCACTTGATGAAGAAATCATTCTCAAATCTGTCGAAAAAACATCAAATTTGTGCATTTTACAAGAGGATGTTCCTTTCTCATCAGTTGCATCTGAAATATCATCTATGGTAGCTGAAAAAGGTTTTTGGAACTTAGACAATCCAATTGTTAAAGTTACACCTCCAAATACTCATATTCCTTTTGCTCCTGTACTTGAGGATGCTTTTATACCGAGTGTTGAAAAAGTCATAAAAGCTATAAAAGAATTACAATAAAACTATGAGTCAAATTGTAACTATGCCCCAATTGGGTGAAACAGTAACTGAAGGAACAATAATTCGTTGGTTAGTTCAGGTTGGCGATGAGGTAAAAGAAGATGATCCTATTTTAGAAATATCAACTGATAAAGTTGATACTGAAGTTCCATCTCCATTTACTGGTCAAGTCACATCTTTACTAGTTGAAGAAGGTGAGACTGTTGAAGTTGGAGCATCTCTTTTGGAACTTGATGGAGCTTCAACTGGTAGCATTGTTAGTGAAAAAACATCGGACGAAGTAGAAACTGTCCACGAGCCAGTCAAAGAAGTTGTTGAAGTGGAAGTTGAAGAAGTCAAATCTACCCCAGTTGTTAAAAGTACTAATTTAAAATTATCACCTGTAGTTAGAAAATTGGCATCTGAAAACAATGTAGATCTTGAACAAGTTACCGGTACTGGATCAGGTGGAAGGATTACAAGGAAAGATATTGAGAGTTTTATAAATTCTGAAAGTCAGACAGTTCAAAAACCAACAAAAGTACCGAGCCAACAAAAAGAGAAGCAAGTACAACCTGCCAAACCTTCAAGTGATGAAATTTCTAGATTAAGAAGAAGAATTGCAGAGAATATGGTTATGTCAAAACAGACTTCTGCTCATGTAATGACTTCTGTCGAAGTTGATTATGAAAATGTTGAAATACTGAGAAGTAAGCACAAAAAATCATTTAAAGAAGAGAATGGCTTTTCGTTAACTTATCTACCTTTTATATCTCTTTCTACAATATATGCCTTAAGAGAGTACCCAGTTGTAAATAGTTCATTCGATCTTGATGAAAATATACACAGTTTTCACAGCAACATTAACTTAGGTATAGCTGTTGATCTTAATCAAGAAGGCTTATTAGTTGGAACTCTTCGTGAAGCAGATTCATTTAGCTTGAAAGGTTTAGCAAGAAAAATATCCGATACATCATCAAAGTTAAGAGAAGGGTCTTATGATTTGGATGATGTTTCTGGAAGTACATTTACCATCTCTAACAACGGTTCGTTCAATTCATTCTTAACTTCTCCAATAATTAATCAGCCAAACGTAGCAATATTGTCTACTGAGTCAGTTAAAAAAAGACCTGTAGTTATTGAAGCAAAGGATGGTACTGATTCTATTGCTATTAGGCATACTGGAATGTTAAGTTTGACTTGGGATCACAGAGCTTTTGACGGATCAGTTGCATTATTATTCTTAAATTCCATAAGAGAGAAATTAGAAAACTCTGACTGGTCACAGGAATTAAACTAGTTTGAGAAAANTAAATATAAGGTGGCTTGGCAAACTTCCATATTCTGAAGCTTATGATTTACAACTAGGTTTACACAAATCTGTATCAAACAACTTAGAAAATGACGACTACCTTTTATTACTTGAACATGACAATGTAATCACATCTGGAAGAACATCAAAAGCAGGCAATTTACTTGTTTCACTAGACCATTTGGAAGAAATGAAAATAGATTATTTTGAGACGGACAGAGGTGGAGATATTACTTTTCATGGAGAAGGTCAATTGATTGGATATCCAATTATTAGACTTGAAGATCCAAAAAAAGTTATTCCATTTGTGAGATTGATTGAGAACACTTTAATCGATTCTCTAAAGGAATTGTCTATAGATTCATTTACTAAAGAAGATGACACCGGGGTTTGGACTGAAAAGGGAAAGATTGCTTCAATAGGGGTAAAGGTTAGTAAGTGGACAACGTATCATGGTTTTTCATTAAATATATTTGATAAATTAGAAGGTTTCAAGCTCATAAATCCTTGTGGAAATGAGTTAGAGAATATTACCTCAATTCAAAACTTTAATAATGAAGTTTCTTTTGAGGAAGTTTCACGTATAGTGTCTAAAAATTTCTCAAAGTTTTTTCAATATAATGAAGTTGATGAGCAATTTTCACAATTTACACCAAAACAACTTAAGTCAAAAAAAGAGTTCAACATTGACAAAATGGTTGCTGAGGGAGTTTTTAAACCGGCAAGTAAAGGAATTCCAATAACTATTAAAGGAGTTTTGCCAAATGAGCCAAAAAGACCTGAATGGATGAAGGTTAAAGCTAATTTGGGCAATGATTACAGATCTTTAAAAAATCTATTAAATGAACAAAAGCTAAATACAGTTTGTGAAGAGGCATCATGTCCTAATATATATGAATGTTGGTCTATGGGAACTGCAACATTTATGATTATGGGTGATGTTTGTACTAGGGCTTGTGGGTTTTGTGATGTAAAAACTGGAAAGCCTGGAAGTTTAGATTGGGAAGAACCAAAAAGAGTAGCTGAAAGTGTTAATACTATGGGACTTTCACATGCTGTAATCACTTCTGTTAATAGAGATGATTTAAAAGATGGCGGTTCTTTATTTTTTGCAGAAACAATAAGAGAAGTCAAAAAGTTTAATAATGGTTGTGATGTAGAAGTTTTGATACCAGATTTTAAAGGTGACAGAGCAGCAATTAACAATATAATTGAAGCCTCACCAGAAGTAATCAATCATAATCTTGAAACAGTACCAAGGCTACAAAGAGAGATACGAACATCTGCATCTTATGGAAGATCTTTATCTTTATTGCATTATGTAAAATCTCAGGGGTTTGAAGGAAAAACCAAAACAGGTTTAATTGTTGGTATGGGGGAGAGTAAGGAAGAAGTAATAGCTGTATTAAAAGATATTTCAAAACTAGATGTTGATATTGTGACTATTGGGCAGTATTTGCGTCCTACTGCAAAACATCGCCCAATAGATAGATACGCACCTGAAGAAGAATTTGAACATTATAAACTTATAGGAGAGTCTTTCGGAATACCGCATGTAGAGTCTGGTCCTTTAGTAAGATCTTCTTACCATGCAAAAGATTCCTTTGCGTCTGTTTAGATTCTTATATACTTAAAGCAATGTTTGATAAAGTAACAAAATCAATTCGAGTCATGTCTGCAGCTGCTGTTGAAAAAGCAAATTCTGGACATCCAGGAATGCCTATGGGTATGGCAGATGTAGGTACAGTTTTATTTAAAAATATTTTAAAAGTTTCAAATAAACAACCTGATTGGATCAATAGGGATAGATTTGTTTTAAGTGCTGGTCATGGTTCGATGTTGCTTTATAGCTTACTTCATTTTAATAATTTTGATATTTCTATAGACGATATTAAGCAATTTAGACAATTTGATTCAAAAACTGCTGGACATCCAGAGATTGACACCTCCATAGGTATTGATATAACTACAGGCCCTCTTGGACAAGGATTTGCTACAGGAGTTGGACTTGCTTTGGCTGAATCCTATTTGTCCGAAGTTTTAGGTAAAGACATAATTGATCACCATGTGTACGGAATAGTCTCAGACGGAGATTTGATGGAAGGGATATCTTTTGAAGCCGCAGAGTTAGCTGGAGTATGGAAACTAGGAAAACTGATTTATATATTTGATGACAACAATATTTCTATTGATGGCAATGTTGATAAAGTATCTATAACTGATCAAAAAAAGAAATTCGATTCTGTAGGGTGGCAAGTTTTAGAAATTGATGGTCACAACGAAACAGAAATTAAAAATGCTTTAGATTCATCAAAAGAAGAATCTGATAAGCCTTCTTTAATAATAGCAAAAAGTACAATTGGAAAATTTGCACCAAATAAACAAAATACTAGCTCAATACATGGTGCTCCCCTTGGAAGTGAGGAAATGGATTTATTTTTAGATGAAATTGGATGGGAAGGTGATCCTTTCGAGCATAGTGATGATATTTATGAATATTTTGTTGAAAAAAGATTAAAGGATAACAATTCTTATGAAAAATGGAATTCAAACTTAAATAATAAATTAAAAAATGATGAATCATTTAAAAAACTATGGGAGCAGTTTGTAAAAAATGAATTAAAATTTCCAGAAAGTTTTGAAATTCAAGAAGCAGCCACACGTGTTACTGGTGGTAATTATATGAAGTTAATTGGTTCAGAGAATAAATTTGTTTTAGGGGGGTCAGCTGATCTTGCAGCATCAACGAAACAAATTATTAGTGAAGAATCATATTCAAGTAAAAATAGAAGTGGTCAAAATATTGAGTTTGGAATTAGAGAGCACAGCATGGCAGCAGTAGTTAATGGAATAAATCTACATAGTAATTTATTTGCTTATGGATCTACTTTTTTAGTTTTTTCAGACTATATGCGTCCAAGCATAAGGCTAGCATCATTAATGAATTTGAATTCTGCATATATATTTACTCATGATTCAATATATCTCGGAGAAGATGGCCCAACACACCAACCAGTGGAACATCTTATGTCTTTAAGACTAATTCCCGGACTAGATGTAATAAGACCTTCTAATAGCATTGAAACAGTATTTGCTTATAAGTATCTATTTTCTGATACGAAAAATCCTAAAGCTTTATCTCTAACACGACAAAATTTAAATTATTTAAATTATGATATTGATTATTCAGAATTCTTAAATGGTGGTTTTGTAATTTCTAAAGGAGAAGATTTAACTATTTTTGCATCAGGCTCAGAAGTTAATTTAGCAATTGAAATAAAAGAAATTCTTAAAGACTACTCAGTACAAATTGTGAGTGTTCCAATATTAAATAAATTAACTCCTGAAAAGTCTAAGCAGTTGAATATTAATAAATTCACTTTCACCTTAGAGTTAGGAAAATCTACAGGATGGTCAGACTACATTGGCAATATTACAGAGTCTTTCAGCATAATGACATTTGGTAAATCTGCTCCGGAAAAAGATTTAGCAGAGTTTTTTAAAGTAAATGGGGATTTTATTGCAAAAAAAATTATAAATTATCTTGACTAACAACCAGTATAAGATTTCATCTCAGATTTAGTTCTGGCCCCAACAACACCATCAGGAATTAATCCGACTTTTCTCTGGAAAGATTTAATAGCTTCTTTAGTATAAGAACCAATCTTCCCGTCAATTATTCCTGGATTAAAACCATTATTAGCTAAAAATGTTTGAATGTCAGCAACTGAATCAAGCTTTGCAGATCTATTATCTCTTGCAATACATACATTTTCACTTTTACAACCTGTATAAGCCCTCATGGCAGCTTTTGTTTTATTTCCAGCGATTCCATCTGCCAATAAACCATTTTCCTCCTGAAAGGAGATAATTGCATTTGTAGTTTTTGGACCTGTTTGGCCATCTATTGGTCCTGGATTAAACCCATTATTTGCAAGGAATTGTTGGATATCTAAAGTTGAGTTAATTGTAAGCGAACTATTATCTTTTGGAACACAAGCATCATTACCCGCATTTGGGTTGGATACTGCTGTTGATGATGCTTCTGATACCTCTCCGCCGTTAGCTGTCCAACTATCCTGAAATGGATTAGAGTCGAATACTGATGCGGAAACCAAAGATTTCTCCACCAATTTGTTTATAATAAATGAAACTTCACCAATAGTAATTTTTCGACTTGGGCAAAACTTATCACTTATGTCACTACAAGGTGGAATAACATCGTTTGCAGCAAGTATGTTTATTTCATTTGTCCACTTACTTGCGCCTTCATCTGAATATTTATCAATTGAACCAGAAAGATTAGTAGTAGTTCCAGCTTTTATTGATTTCACAAGTAAACAAGCTAACTCATCTCTAGCAACTGTTTCAGATGGTTGTATTTGAAAAGGACTGCCAAAGCAAACTTGCATTCCGTAATAAGGAAGAGCATTTGTTGCTTTTTGATAAATGCTTTGATCATCATCACTATATGCATTTGGCGCATCCAGCGATACACCACCAACAACTGTGACTACTGCGGCTGCTTCCTCTCTTGAAATCGTCTTTGCTTGACAAGCACTTGAAGTTTCATTACAGATATTCAACAGGCCTGCTTTAGATAAGTAATTTAAGCCATTACTGGAAGTCGCATATTGCGGGGTATCACCTGTAGAGCTTGAAGAATTATCATCGTTACTTGTTGAGCTGTTAGCTGTTACAGGTCCAATGTTCAAGTTAGAAACATCTGATTGGCTAGAAGTTTTAAAGTAGTGCGATGAAAATCCGAGTTGAGATTTAATATTTCTGCCAGATTTTGTAATGGTTTTTGATGCACCATTTTTAAACCCTTTCATAGTAACTTGAAGTGCAGCTCCAGATTCAGCCACTGAAGATACATAGATATCTGTTACAGCATCAAAACACGGAGACTCACCACAAAGAATATTTTTAGAGAGCTGATAAGAGCTAAAATCATACGACCAAGCAGCTTTTGGATTACCCACTCTATTATCTACTGACCAGGGATCATCGACTGTTTTTANATAAGGCCAAACTGTAGATGATCCAAAACCTACTGCGTTGTCATTGGTTTTTCCACCAGTTGAGGAAGAGTAAAATGCTTGNACAACAGAGCTTTGAGTGTAGCCCCCATCATATGTAATTACTTTTCCAGAAGTATTATTTACAGCCTGTACCCAGTTAGGTCCTGCAATTTCTTTAAGATACCCATAATAATATTGACTAGACGCTGTTGATCCAATGTGGCACCAGCAATAGGCTTCTCTTGAACTAGAAAGGCCTGCATCAATATCAGTTTTTTCACTTGGTATATTTTGCTTCAAATATTGATAAACAGCATAACTTCTTCCCACTAAAGCTTGGGCTTCGAGGGCTTTTACGTTCCAATGTGAAGGCATTTCAGCTAATCCATACAGGTATTTCTCTATATTGACAGCTAAAGATACATGAAAGCCACTAGATACATTTTTGCTTCTTAGTTTTAATACTCCATGTTTATGCTCTCTTGGTCCAACCCTAATCCTTCCTCCATCAGACCAAGAAATTCCCAAATTGCATGAAGCAGGAACTTTGGATAATAAAGGGTGTCCAGTAAGATAACAACTTCCATTTGAATAGATAACATTAATCGTTGCGCCGCCACCAATTTTTAGAGGTCCAAAATCTGACTCACATGGGCCATCCGAAGTTGCATCAGACTTTATTTTATTAACGGTTTCATCGTTGATTGATCCTGACTGACCAAGCCCAACTGAAGCTTGATAGTTTTTTAAAGCCTCAGCAGTTCTATCTCCAAATGCACCATCTATTGTTCCTGGATCAAAGCCTCTTGAAGTTAAAAATACTTGAACACCAACTACTTGTGGTAAATTTGCTTGACAGATATGTAAGGTTGGGGGACTCGATGATGGCAGAGTTGTTAAGTTAATAGATTTAGCATTTGTGGCTAAACCAACCCACAGTGCATTATTGTTAGAGGCAATATCAGGTGATGACAAACTTAATTCTGATAGTTGTTGTACTGATGTGTCTTTGAAATAGTAATCTACAACTTCACTTGAAGAACATGAACTTGTGTTGGAACAAAAGCTTGCACCTAATTCAGTAAGACCCTTTGCGCCATATTGACTAAGTCCAACACCATGACCCCAACCACTACCTTTAAAGGTAAACGAAACAGAGCTGTAGCTTCTCATAGCTTGTTTAGTTGCTGGCCCTACTTCACCATCAGCGGTTAGCCCAACAGTTTTTTGGAAACTCTTTATTGCACCATCAGTTCTAGATCCACTTAAACCATCAATTGGTCCTGGGTTAAATCCATTACAGTTAAGGAATGTTTGAATGTCTTTTAAGTTACTTAAAGGAGCTACAGCATTATCAACACATGATAAATTTGGGTTTGTTGGAATTTCTAGAGCATAAGCTTGATTATTTTCTTTATCAGCAAACAAAAATGTTGCAATAAAAATTGCAAAAGAAGTAATGAATTTTAATTGACCCTGTCCCATTATATCAGTTTAGAGTAGTTAGAAAAGATTTCATAGTTCATGGCTATTTTTCCATTTTTTAAATAATTCTATGGATAATAAGTAAAGAAGGTAACTGAAGTGTGAGAGGTAAGTAACAGGAAATAAAAGACCTTTATAATTTTCAAATATATTAGGGGGTATAAAAAATACAGTAATAAAAAGATACACACCAAGTAATTTACTTTTTTTAAAAGCATCTAAAGCAATTGAAAACATTAGAAAATATGAGATAAATGAAAAAATAAGCAAAGGAGAAAATAATAGAGATGGAGTCTCAGAAGTCATTCTGAGATAAAGGATGAATAAAACAGAAATTACTAAAGCATTACGACTATTATTTATTATCATATTTTTTAACACTTCTATTATTGTAAATAACATATGGAATTGAGTGAATTCACCTACATTTTTTTAACACTTTGTATACCTTTTTTAATATATATAGTGCGTTCAACAAATCCCAAAAAAGGATTTAGCATATTATTTGTTGCAATTATTTCAGTAAATATTTTTCTGATTTTTAATAATTTTTCCCAAATAGGAGTATTTTTNTTAGCATTTTATTTGATTTCATATACAAGAAAGGAAAAATTNTATTATTTAGCGCTTGCTTTTCTATCTTTCACGGTTTCATCATTAAATGTCATCAGTATCAATAATGTTAAAAATTTCATTCCTATTTTGTTGATATCTGCTGTATTTTCGTCCATGATGATTGGTCATTGGTTCCTTGTAGACCCTACAATTAATCGTGAAGGGATGAAAAACATCGCAAAGTTTTCTATGTATCTTTCATTTATTCTTTCATTGTCTGTCTTTGCTAAAATATATGAAAGTTCGACGGTATTTTTTAATATAGTGGGTAACGATCTATTAAATAATGTAATAGTATTTTTATTTATTTCAGCAGGGGTACTTTCATATGCATCATTTAAATCTTTACAAGAAAAATCATATACAGGAGTTATGGCTAGTACAGGGTTGAGTTATTTGTCACTCATCGTTTCATTGGGAGCTTCTGGAACACTTATACTTTCTTTATAACACTATTCTTAAGTAATGAAGATTTATACCAAAAAAGGCGATAAAGGTGAAACTAGGCTTTTATATGGAGATGCTGTATCCAAAGACAGTATTGCGCCTGAAGCTTATGGATCTGTAGATGAACTAGTTGCTGCTTTAGGATTAATCAGATATGAAAAAGAACTACCACTTGAGACTAAGGAAGTCGTTTTAAGGATTCAAAGAGAACTGTTTGTTGTTGGAGCAGAGCTCGCAACTTCGAAAAAGAGCAGATCAAAATTAAAACCAGCAGAGACACTTGTTACAAGCAGTATGATAGAAAGCCTTGAAAAAGATATAGACTATTTAACTAATAAGAATGGAATTCCAAATTTTTTTGTGGTTCCAGGTGAAAATAGTATTTCTTCAAAATTTGATTGGTGTAGAGTTGTATCACGAAGAGCTGAGAGAAAATGTGTTGCATGGAAAAAAATAAACGAAATCCAAGACACTTTTGTCTTAATATATCTAAATAGACTATCTGACTTATTATGGATGATGGCGAGAGATTTTGAAAAAGAATGGACATCAAGTAAATGAAAATTGAAGTTTTACTTACAGATCAAGTTAATGACAGCATTGACAATTATGATGAAAATCGTATTTTGTTCGAAGCCAATAAATTTGAAGCTAAAAAAAATCAAATGTTTTATATGTCAAACTACAACTCAACAGATGAGAAAGCGTTTCTCATAGTTGGTACCGAAGGTTGTAAATCAGAATATGATTTTGTAGATCTCGGATCATCAATTGGTAAAAAAATCAACAATGATTGCGATTTGAAATTAACCGCTATTGCTGAAAATTTAAATATGTATTTAATTGAATTAGGAATAATGCTGTCTACTTATCGATTTGAAAATTTCAAATCAACTAAGTCTCCAGAAATAAACATAAATATTTTAAATAGTGAATTTTCAACAGAAATTGAAAATAAAGTTAATTCAATATTTTGGGTTCGAGATATGGTTAATTTTCCAGCACTAACTAAATCTCCAGAATTTNTTCAGACTAAGGTTGNGGAATTAATTGATGGATTAAATATTAGTTTTAAATCATATGATGAAAAATGGATTAAAGAAAATAAAATGGGAGGAGTTATTGGAGTATCTCAAGGCTCCGAAAGGTCTCCAAAATTTCTAGTTGGAGAATATAATCCAAAAGCCAAAAAGCAGATTTCATTAATAGGTAAAGGTGTTCTGTTTGACTCTGGTGGACTTTCTTTAAAATCTCCAGCTGGTATGGAAACAATGAAAACAGACATGGCTGGAGCCGCAACTGCTTGGGGAATAATTGCACTAGTAGCTAAACAAAATTTAGATATAGGTTTGAAAGTTTATACTCCCATAGTTGAAAATATGCCAAGTGGTACAGCAATTAGACCAGGTGATATTTTAAATATGAGAAATGGTAAATCTATTGAAGTTATAAATACCGATGCTGAGGGCAGATTAATTATGGCAGATGCATTAGCTTATGCTAGTGAAAGTAAGCCAGACATAATATGCGATGTTGCCACACTTACTGGTGCAGCATATGTTGCATTAGGTGTTGAGATTGGTGCAGTTTTCTCTAATAACAAAAGTACCTTAGAAAGTTTTCTGGATTCTAACAGTGATGGGTTTGAAAAGTACCATTCACTCCCACTTGAACAAAGTTATAAATCACTTATTCGATCTAACATCGCTGATATGAAGAACTCTGGTGGAAGTTTTGGGGGAGCAATAACAGCTGCCTTACTTCTTGAAGAGTTTGTTGATGATCTAAACTGGATTCACTTAGATATTGCTGGACCTGCAAGATCAAGGTCAAGTAGTTCTATTTATCCAGAGGGTGGCACAGGATTTGGAGTTCTTGGATATTTTAATTTTTTAGAAAAAGAAGCAAATAATTAAGAATCATCTTCAGAGTTTTCAACTATAAATATCAGTGTGTCTCCAGTTGACATGGTTGCTCCTTGAGAAACATTAGTTCCAATAACTTTTCCTTCGCACCCTTGGATATCACTTGATTCAAAATTTTTCTTTAAAAATAAAATAACATTATTTTCTCTCATAAATGTTTTTATTAGATCTTCAGCTTCATCAGGTGTAAATTCACAAGGAGGAATATTCGGTATAGGAGCAGAGAACTTTTGCCCTGAAACTTCTAATTCAATTACCGTACCTTCTGGAACTTCTTCGTCTACTTCAATGCTCTGTGTTAAAACCAGTCCAGGTGCTTCTTCTGAATCTACAAGCTTTATATCTGGTAGTAGATAGTTTGAAAATGCAATTTCTTCTGCAATTAAAAAAAAAAAGTCAGGGATAAATACAGTAGGTATCTCATAATATTTCTCTAAATCACTTGGGTCACTAGGCCATTCTAAAACAGGAAGGTTTTCAACTACTTTTGTCATAAACTCTTTCCACATTGGTGCTGGAACTCGACCTCCTGATACATTTCTTATTACTTCGCCATTAATTTCTACATCAGTCAATGGAAGTTGTTCTTCAGCAAATCCAATCCATACTGATGAGGTATATTGAGGAATAAATCCTATAAACCATGCCTCCCTAAAACCTTGGTGGGTACCAGTCTTTCCAGCAATAGGTCTGTCATCAAGCACTGCTCTTGTTCCTGTACCAAATTGTGCTGCTACTTCCAATGTTTTTCTTACAGCAGCAGCAGCTCCTGGATCAGGTATAGAAATTCGTTGAGAAACTATATTCTGATACAACACATCTCCATTTGAGTCTTCTATTCTTTCAATCAAGTAAGGTGGTGCTAATACACCATTAGTAGCAAAAGAAGAATAAGCCGATGCAATCTCTATAGGTGTTACAGCACCAGCACCAAGTGTTAGTGAAATAACCGGATCAATTTCAGAATCTATACCTATTCTGTTTGCAGTTGATGCAAGTTTTTCACCACCTAGCTCCGATGCCATTTGAGCAAAAACGGTGTTTATTGATCTTCTGGTAGCTTCTTCTAATGAAATCATTCCAGAGGTATCTAAAAGTTTTACAGATCTGTTGTACTCACTTTTATCACTACAAGGTTTAAATATGTATTGTGTGTCACTTTTAGTATCAATTTGTGTGGTATTTACTTGTTGTTGAATTAACTCAGGATCCGAAATTACTATTGTGCCTTCTGGAAAATTAACGTTTTCTGGATCCTCTTGATATATAATGGGATTACCCTCTTCATCAATTTGATTTAAAGCTTTACCAATTTCAATTAGTTTTTCTTCTTCGTCTGCTATCTCATCTATATTTGATACAATTGGAAATTGTTTAATAAAGTCAAGATTTTTTATATCTTCAATATGATAACCAACACATTGAAGTTCAATAGCTCTATCTTGTGCAGGAATTTTATTTAAATAACGATCGGCGGTTATTGAAGTGCCATAATTTCTAACTACCCATTTTGTTCCCACTCCATCAGGAGCACATGGGTAACCACAATCTATTTCAACCGGACTTCTTGAGTCTCTGTAACTATATAATTTAGATCCAGATTCTAAAGCGGCTAATAAAGTAATTGGTTTAAAAGCAGAACCAGGATTTCGTTTCCCCTGAGTTGCGAGGTTATATTGTTCTTCTTCAAAAGGGATTCCTGAAGCCATTACCTCAATACCACCAGTTAAATTATTTAATAAAGTAATTACCCCAGTTGGTTTAGGTTCATCATTTTCATCATCAAAATTTTCTGAAGGTACCCATTTATTTAATATCTGATTGGCATGTTTTTGGTACTCAAGATTTAAAGTTATATAAACACTTAAGCCGCCACCTCCAGAGCAGGTAGTATCATCAGATGGACAACCAAATATTTTCTTTTTTCTTTCTTCTTTTGTGTTTCCTAAAACGGCAAACTGAGGGCCATTTAGTAATTGTCTTTTTACCTCTGCAACAACATGTTCTGCTTGTGAATCAACTTGAACTGATTCGATAACATTGAGAGGAGCAAGCTTGGCTGATCTAGCTTGGATATCTACTATAAAACCCTCTTTGAGCATTATATTTAAAACATCATTTCTTCTCTCGATAACCCTCTCTGGATATTTTCTGGGATTGTAATAAGCTGGGCTTCTAATAATTACTACGAGAGTTGCTGCTTCATCCAATGTGATGTCACGTATGTCTTTACCGAAGTATTCATATGCAGCAGATTGTATACCGTATGCTCCAGAGCCCCAGTAAATTGAGTTTATATAGTATTCCAAAATTTGGTCTTTTGTGTATCGCCTTTCTAGCTCAGCTGCAACTACTGCTTCTGCAACTTTTCTTCTCACTGAGATTTCATCACCAACGAATGATTGTTTTGCAACCTGAGAAGTTATTGTTGACCCACCACGTGTAACGCCTCTTAAGTTATCTAGGGCAGCACTTAAAATAGCAACAAAATCAACCCCTTCGTGAAGGTAATAGTTACTATCTTCAGCAGCAAGTAATGTATTGATGACAAATGATGGAACCTCTGATAATGGAATTGGATCCCTATTTAATCCGTCATGCAATTCATCCAAAATTTGATTGTCAGATGTAATAATTGTTGACGGCTCAGATAGTGAGACAAAATTTAATACCATTCCCTCAGCTCTTGGTAAAAATTTTTCTTCTAGATTTGTAACAACTTCCATACTTGATTTAATCGGTAAAAAGACGAAGAAACCAACCCACCCTGCTAATAAAATACTTGAAATCAGAATTATGAAACCTGCAACATATCTTGATCCATATCTAGTTTTAGATTCTAAATTATGTATTTGTGCCATATGAAAATGATAACCTCAATAGTGATAAACTATTACTTTGTACAGCTAAATTTCTAGCCTTATACACTTTAATACTGTACAATTGTACCGATGGATTATTCACCTGGTTTAAGAGGCGTCATTGCAGGAGAAACAGCAATATCGACTGTAGGCAAAGAAGGTACTTCACTTAGATATAGAGGTTACGATGCAACTGAGCTAACATCAAACAAAACTTATGAAGAAGTTGCGTCTCTAATTATTACAGATTCAATAGACGATAAAAATTTTAAGAAAAGTTTTTCAAAATATTATTTAGAAACTTCTAAAGACGCAAAATTAAATGAATTACTTGATGAAATTAAAGAAAAACTTCATCCTATGGATGTTGTCAGAACAATCGTTTCATACAAGGGTGAATTAACAACACTAAGAAAAAAAAGTTTAGATAATGATGATAAAACAGAATTATCTGCAAGAATAACAGCAATAGTCTGTTACATTATTGCTTCTTACCACCAAGAAGTATGCGACGAGCTAGACAATCAATTCTTGGTAGCCAGCTCTCTTTTGCCTAACGGGACATCAAAAGAAAAATTAGAGGCTTTAGATGATATGTTGATTTTGTATGCCGACCATGGATTTAATGCTTCAACGTTTGCGACACGGGTTACAGCATCTACAAGAGCAGATCTCACTGGTGCTATAGTCTCAGGAATAGCAACACTTAAAGGGGAACTTCACGGTGGCGCTAACGAGAGAGCGGTAGAGCTTATTAATTCTTTCGAAACTGTTGACGATGCAGAAAAAAAAATTAAAGAGCTCCTAGAGCAAAAAACAAAAATTATGGGGTTTGGGCACGGTGTCTACAAAATACAAGATCCAAGAAGTCCAATAGTAAAAAATTGGGTATCAAAATTAATCAACAGTGATGAGTCGAAGAATAGATTTGAAATTGCAAAAAAAATTGATCAAATTATGGATGAAGAAAAAAATCTTTTTCCAAATGTAGATTTTTATGGTGGACTTCTTTTAGCTGAGCTTGGTTTTGCAGTCGATTTATTTACTCCTATATTTGTTGCTGGACGATCGGTTGGATGGGCATCACATTATTTTGAACAAAGAGAACAAGATATTTTGATTAGACCCGCAGCCAAGTATATCGGACTTTCAGAAAGATAATTTTTGAATTCTAACAATTTAGATGTATTAATTACTGAATATATTTCTAAGAATTTAGAGGAAAATGATAAAAATTTCTTTTCTTCAAAATTAGCAATATTAGATACTATCGGATGCATAATTGAAGCAAGTAGTCATGAATATGTTATTCAATTTGCGTCAAAAAATAATTTAAGCCTAAATTTTAAAAATCCATTTAAAAATTTAACAGTTACACAAAGTTATGAAGATATCTCTTGGTACCTTACTGTTTTAACAAGATGGTTTGATTACAACGACACTTTTTTGGCTAAAGAGTGGGCGCATCCATCTGATAATTTTGGTTCAATTTATAGCTATTTTTCAAAAAACAATAATTACAAGTTTAATGATTTTACAAATGCTTTAACTAAAGCATATGAGATACAGGGTTCTTTGTGCTTGGGTACATCATTAAACAAACTAGGTTATGATCACGTTTTCTATGTTAAAGTTGCTTCTGGTTCTGTCTTCTCATATTTAGTAAATAATGGTGATACAAGTGCTGTAAGAAGAACTGTAAATAATATACTTTTAGATGGACCAACCCTTAGGGCATACAGGCATTTTCCAAATGTTGGAAAAAGAAAAAGTTGGGCAGCTGCTGATGCCTCTAGAAGGGGTATTGAGCTTGCAATCATTAGCAGTTACAAAGATGAAATTTATGAATCTGTTCAGAATGAAGATAAGTGGGGATTTGAGCCTAGTTTTTTGGAAAATTCAAAAATAGAATTTGGAAAAGATCTTAACAATTGGGTTATTGAGAATATTTTATTTAAAGTTCTTTTTCCTGCTGAATTTCATGGTCAGTCAGCAGTAGAAGCAGCAATTAAATTAAGTGAAGAATTTAATAATAATGTCAATAAAATTAAAAAAGTCAATATTTACACACATGAACCCGCTGTGAGGATAATTTCAAACAAAGAGATTTTAAAAAATGCGTCTGATAGAGATCATAGTCTAGAGTATATGGTGGCAGCTGCACTTCTCTATGGAGATTTAAAATATGAAATGTATGAAGATAGTTTTGAGGGATTTGAAAATATTAATAATCTAAGAAAAAAGATTTTTGTCTCTGAAGAACCTCAATTCACGAAAGACTATTACGAATTTTCAAAGAGACATATATCTAACTCAATAGAAATTGTTTACAACGACAACTCAACTTCAGAAAAAATCACTATACAAAATCCCATAGGCCATCCTTCAAGAAGAGAAGAAGCAATTCCGCTATTAAAAGATAAATTCCTCAGGAATGTGGGATCTTTATTTGAAACAGAAAAAGCATCAGAAGTATGGGATAAAATTTTAAATTTAAAAAAAGATGACGATTTAAATAAGTTTTTTAATATTCTTAATGAAGATGAATGAAATTTATTTATTAGTTGGAGGAGAAGCAACCAGACTTCAACCACTGTCTTCAGGAATACCAAAAGCTTTACTGACAATTAGAGGAGTAAGAATAGTTGATAAAATTATTAAACAATTTTCAAATTTCGAGAATTTTAATTTTAATTTAATTTGCTCAATCAAACATGAAAAATTATGGATAGATTATAAAAATAACCACAATAAAAATGTAAATCTTCTTTTCGAAGAATCTAAGCTAGATACGGCAGGATATATTATTCAAAATTTAGAGTCAATGCCCGATAAATTTTACTGTATGAATGGTGATTTATTGTTAAATGTTGATTTACCTAATTTTATGAATGCTTCCAGCAAATGTTCTAATTCTCTAATTGGATCTTTTGAGGTTGATGATCCTACAAGATTTGGAGTATTAGAAATAGATAAAGATGACAAAGTAGTTCAATTTGTAGAAAAGCCAAAAGATAAAAGCTATGGAAATAAAATAAGCCTTGGTTTGTATCACTTATATAAGAAAGATATATTAGCAATACAAAACAATCTTGAAATTCCTTGTTCTTTTGAAAGACAGGTCTTTCCCATGCTATCAAAAGCAAACTTATTAAGTACATATACTGTAAATGGAAACATGTTGGATGTCGGAACCCTTGAATCATACATTTCTGCACATGTTATTGAGGGAGAAGAGAATTGGATCTCTCCAAATAATGTACAAATTAGCGAAAGTGCCACAGTAAAAAATAGCGTTATTTTGGATAACTGCATTATTGAAGATAACGTAACTATTTCTGATTCAATAATAAGTAGTGATTCAACTATTGTTACTGGCACTATTATTAACAATGAAATTATAAGGAAAAATTAAAAAATGAAAATATTAGTAACTGGAGGAGCAGGCTTTATAGGATCTCATCTTGTCGAAGAGCTTCTTAGAAATGAAAATGAGATTTTAATCTTTGATAATTGTCTAACCGGTAAAAAAGAAAATTTAGAAATTAAAGGTAATTTTAAATTCATAATTGATGATTTCGGTTCTGAAAACTCATTACAATTAATTGAAAAATTTGATCCAGATATTTGTTTCCATCTAGCTGCACAATCTTCAGTCGTAGTTTCAGTCGAAAACCCAGCACTTGATTTTGAACACAATATTTTACAGCCAATAAAGCTTCTACAAATACTTTTAAAATCTAACTGTAAAAAATTAGTCTTTACTTCATCAGGAGGAACAATTTTTGGTGAACCTTCTGTAATTCCTACTGCTGAAGAAGATTATGCAGATGAGCCAGAATCTCCTTATGGAGTTGCAAAAAAAAGATTAAATGAATTAATAAAGATAATGACAAAAAATTCAAATTTAAAATACTCAATTTTAAACCTATCCAATGTCTACGGACCAAGACAGGACCCCCATGGAGAAGCAGGTGTAGTGTCAATATTTGCAAATAAATATTTAAATGATGAAGAACCAATAATCTATGGAGATGGTGAGCAGACCAGAGATTATATATATGTAAAGGATGTTGTAAGTGCATTGATAAAAGCATCAACAATTGACGAAAACCATTTTTTAAATATTGGTACAGGTGTAGAAACATCAGTAAATGATCTTGCAAATTCAATGAAAAGTCAGTTTAATTCTGAAATTAATCCTATATACAAACCTGCTAGAGAAGGTGAATTAAATAGAAGTGTATTAAATAACACAAAAGCAAGAAAAGAATTAGATTGGAAGCCAGAATTTAATTTAGATGATGGTATGAAACAAGTTTTTAATTGGTTAAAAGCTTAAAGAAAGAAGTCTTCATTATCGTTTCTTAACAATTCACTTGCATTTAGTTTAGAGTCTTTGTAATCAACACCCCTAATAATTGCTATTGGTATATTAATAGTTTTTTTCATGACTAGTTCTGCAGCACTTGCCAATTCATCAATCACAGCAATTTCTGTTGCATTTAATTCATTTTCAAAACTATCTAATTTTCCAATGTAGCTATCAATAGGATTTATCCCAGAGGATCCAATCGCAAAATTAACTTGACCCTTTCTCCACGCTCTACCAAATGTATCAGAAATAATGACAGCTATTGGTAAGTTTGATAACGATTCAAATCTTTTTCGAAATTTATATGCAGACTTGTTGGGGTCTTCAGGGAGAAGTAAAGCTGTATTTTTTCTTACATTTGACTTATCAATTCCAGCATTTGCGCAAATAAACCCATGGTTTGTCTTTGCTATAACTAAATCTCCTCTTTTTCTAATTATTTTTTGAGTCTCACTATTCAGGAGCTCTTCAAAATCATAATTTAAAAGATTTCTTTCCATTCCTTCACTTTTTGACACAATTTTTTGTGTAACTACAAAAATGTCTTTTTCTTCAATACCTGTTTCACTTTTATTTAATACGTCGAATGTTATTTCAGCCAAATTATCATTAGGTTTAATTTCTGGAATACCTTGAATAGGAATTATTCTTATCTCATTCATTTTGCAATATCTTTTTAGCTAGAATTTTCGAGTCATTTTCATTTTTAAAAATAATTTGATCTTCTATGACGTTAGAAGAACCATCAGAATCTCCATTATGAACATAAAATTTATTAACTCGATTCTTATAATATTTTTTTAAACCTTGAATATCTGGCTTATAACCCATATCAATAAAGTTTTGAACAGAAGGACCTTTAAGTGCCTTTTTGCCTATAAAGGGACTGATAGCAATAACATTATTATGACTTTGAATTAATTGGTTGAGTCTACTTATGGAGAGAATGGGACCAATAGATAGGATTGGATTTGAGGGACCAATTATCAAAACATCGCTATGATTTATCAAGTTTATGACTTGATTTGAGACATTCGCTTTTCTAGAGCCCTCATAGACAACATTTCTTAATCTTGGTTTTGCCATTTTTTCTACAAAATAATTTTGAAAATTCAATTTTTCACCACTTTTAGTAATAAGTTTTGTACTTACTTTATCATCAGACATCGGAAGAATTTTACATCTTATGTTAAATTTGTTTTTTATTATATCTGTAATTTCTGAAAGTTTTAAACCATCGTTTATCATTTGGTTTCTAAACAAATTAAGGGCTAGGTCTTTGTCACCTATCATAAAATTTAAATCATAAAACTTTTTTAATTCACTATGAACAGTGAATTTATCATTTAAAATACCCCAACCGTGTTTTCCTTCTATATTTGCTAAACCATAAATTACAGAATCAATGTCTGGCGAAAGGGCTACGCCATGTATATATTCGTCATCACCAGTATTAACGATTATTGATAAGTCAAGATTTCTTAATTTGCTTAACCCCTTCGCAAATTTAGCACCTCCAACACCTCCACTTAAATAAACAACTTTTTTCATTTATAAGAACCTTAAATATTTGACCTTTCAACTAACATTTTAGTAATGATAGACAAAGATATTCTAGATGGATTATCAGAACTTGATGAAGCAGATTTAAAGAGAATAAAGTTATTGGTGGACAATAAGTTAAAAATTGAATCTGATGTAAAAGTTTCTTATAGAACAAAATCAATAAAGTGCGGAAAAGAGTCATGTAATTCGTGTCCACACGGTCCATACTGGTACGCAGAATGGACTGAGGCAGGAAAAAGAAAAACCAAATATTTAGGTAAAAATTTAACCGATGCTTAAAAATAATCTTTTTATAAAAATTGCCCTAGGTTCTTTGTTATTAATATTTCTGCGATTAGAACTAGTTTTTTCTGATCTGCTTCCAACCGGTGGGGATATGGGAGCACATATTGTCCCTACTAAATTTTTTGTTACAGAGTTATTTAACAATTTTAAATTAAGTGGATGGTCACAGGACTGGTTTGCCGGCTACCCGGTTTACTACTTTTATTTTCCACTCCCTCCGATTATTACTAGTTTGTTAAGTTTTTTATTTCCATTTTCTATTTCTTTTAAAACCATGGTGCTAATTTCACAAGTTTTATTAGTAATTTCTATTGAAATGCTGATGCGAGATAATTCAAAAGAATTTTCTTTTTATGGATTTGGGGTTGGGTTACTTTATTTGCTTACTGAATCTTTTACAATCTTTGGAGGAAATTTAGCCTCGTCACTTGCAGGACAGTACTCTTTTACTTACTCTATTGCTTTTGCAAATTTCTCAATATATTATTTGTTAAAGTCAAACCATAGATATTCCATGGAAATTGCTTCTTTACTTATTGGACTATCGGTTCTTTCCCATTTAATCCCCTTCATGATTTATTTGCCAATATTTACTTATTATTTCATAAAAAGTGATGCAAAAATTAATATAAAAATTTCAGCCTTTCTAATCTTCTTGTTTATCGCTATGAGATTTTCTATTTCATTGTTTCTAAATTTAGAATTTACTACAAACATGACATATACTCCATATATCCAGCTTTCAGATCTAGTAAAATCTGATATACTCCCATTTGCTATAGGTGCAATTATTTATGTAATTTCTAGTGGTAGCAGAACCACTTTAAAGGCAGTTGCTGGATTTGAATTATATTTAGTAGTAAGCGCAATAATTTTATTTTTTTATGGACCCGAAAGCGCTCTTTGGAATGGCAGGATTGTTCCATTTTTTAATTTAGGTATCATAATTTTGTTTTTTAATTTATTACATTTTGATATTAAGAATTTATCAAAAAAAATACAGGGTAAATATCCTTTGATTATATTTATTTTGTCTATCAATTCTTACTTAATGTATTTGTATTATTCCAAATGGGGAAACACTTATTCAACAACAACTATAAGCATAATTTTAATTATTTTGTTTGTGTTTTTAATTTCAATAAACTCTGAAAAATTTTTAATTTATACAACTCTTGTATCATTAACTTTTGGAACTTTAAGCTACCTACCACACTGGTTGAATTGGAATTTTAGTGGTTATGAAAGTAAAAATAACTGGTCAGACATTACAACTCTTTATGAAGGTTTAGATACACTTAAGCCAGGTAGAATTATGTGGGAACCAAATTCTGATTTAAATAAATATGGTACCCCTATGGTATTGATGACAATTCCTATGTTTACAGATCACCAAAGTGTCGAAGGTTTATATTTTGATTCAAGTATAACTACGCCGTTTCATTTTTTAACGGTTTCTGGACTTGCTGAAAGACCTTCCAATCCCGTTGGTGGGTTAACTTATATAAATGGTGAATTCGATAAAGGTTTTAGATTAATGGAAGAACTAGGTGTGGATTATTTTATTGCATACACTTCGTCAATTAAAGATAAAGCTAATGGAAGTGAAAATTTTAACTTTTTATTCTCAAATGAAGTTTTCAATGTCTATTCAATAAATACCAAGAAAGTCGAGTTAGTTGAAGACAACTTACACATATTTGAAAGTCCAGATTTTTATGATCGACTTAAGAATGCAGTTTTAAGAGAAGGCAGTGAACAAAGCTTCTTTGAATCTGCATATCAGAACTTTAAAAATGAACTAAATCATAAAATAATTGAAAACTATGATGAGAGCTTGGCTGTTCGAAGCGAGAGTAACGCTGAGCTTTTAATAAGTGATTTAAATATTCAAAACGAATTGATTACTTTTAAAACAAATAAACCAAATCAACTACATTTAATTAAGGTTTCATATTTTCCAAATTGGAAAATAAAAAATGGCTATGGGCCCTTTAGAATTTCACCATCATTTATGGCAGTTGTTCCAAAAGATGAATTTGTGGAAATCAGGTTTGAGTCCAGTAATGTTGAAAAAGCTCTAAATTTATTATCGATTTTGACTCTATTTGGTGCTTTACTTATTACTTACAATTATAAAAAAAGATCTGATAATGTTTAACAACTTAAAATCTCTTAAAATTTTTCAAAGTGACACTTCAATAATGCAGCTTGTTAGAACTTATATTGTTGGTGCTATAAATTTGTTGTTTGGTTTAACTTTGACATATTTATTTCAATTTTTTGTACTTACTTTTATTGCATTTCCACTAAGAACTTATGTAACAAATGTGATTGGGTTTTTAATTGGTGTAGTTATTTCATACTATTTATCCAGAAGAATAATTTTTAAATTTAATTTTTTTGGAGGAAAGTTAAAAGAGTTTTTAAATTTTACTTATACTAACTTAATTAGTTTATTTGCTCCAAATCTCATTTGGTTCATAATTAATTTTATCAACAATGCTTTACAGCAAGATGAACTCTGGTTTCTTACAATTACAATTCTTATAAATGGAGCAATTCTTCCGTTCAAATATTTGATTTATAAATTTTTTGTTTTTAAAGATTCTTTATAGAAAATAATTCTTAACTTAATTAAACTTTTTATTGTTCTTGGGATCCTTTTATAAATCAAGGAAACACTAGGTCTAATTTCATTTACTTTTGCAGGTATCTCTTTTATTTTGCCACCGTTTTTTTCTATTCTTAATAATAATTCAGTATCAAAAATGTCTTGTGTCGAAATAACTTGTGGAACAAATTTTTCAATTTCTGTTTTTTTGATTGCTTTCATTCCGTGAGTATCACTTAGTTTTGTTCCAAACAATAATCGTAATAGAATTACAAAAAAATTAGTTGCTAACCTTCTAACAAATCTTCTCCCATCTTCAGAAGATCCAAGTCTTTTGGAAGCTGTTATAGATGAATATTTGCTATCAAGCATTAAAGCTTCACGTAAAAAAGATTCTGAATAATAATCGATATCAAATGAAATAACTAAATCATTTTTTGCTAATTCAAATCCAGCTTTTAATGCATTTCCGTAGTTTGGTCTTGGAATTGATATAATTTTTATCTCAGAGTATTTACTAATTAACTCATTAGCAATTTTCTTTGTATTATCAGTAGATCCATTTTCTGAAAAAATAATTTCAAAATCTATCCCCATACTTTTACACAATGAAAAAATTGCGTTTGTAGATTCTTCAAGTATTACCTCTTCGTTGTAAATAGGTATTACTATTGAATAATTCTTATAGTTAAACTTTGATTCCATCAAGAGTACAATAATTGTGTAATGAGTAATAATCTAGATGTTATTTTTAAATCCTACGATATTAGAGGTGTTTTTGGGGATACCTTATCTTTACAAGATGCTTATAAAATTGGATATTCTTTCGCAGAATTTGTTGATTCAGAAACAATTTTGATCGGTCATGACGGACGTTTATCCAATATGGAAATGTTAAATGCAGTTGCATCTGGTATATCAATCAGTGGTAAGTCAGTTTTGTATGTTGGTCTTGTACCAACAGATGTTGTATATTCATTATCGGGACTTCTTGAATTACCTGGAATTGTCATCACTGCTTCTCACAACCCTAAAGAATATAATGGATTGAAACTTTGCAATTCAGGAGCAGTGCCTATAGGAGAGCATTCAGGTCTTCTAGAAATTAAAAACAATATTAAAAATATAGACCATGGGGTAATAAGCAATTTAAATTTAAATACAAGCAATGAATTAGATTTATATTTTGAACATATTAAGAAACTAGTAAAACCTGAAAAAGTAAATAGCCAAATAAAATTTGGAGTTGATGGAGGAAATGGAGCAATAGGTGCGATATTTGAAGATTTATCAACAATTTACAACTTTGAATGTGAAAAGCTTTATATGGAAGTTGATGGAAATTTCCCAAATCATCCTGCTGATCCATCAAATAAAGACAACTTGAAAGAGGTCATAAAACTCGTTCAAGAAAAAAAATTAGATTTTGGGGTAGCTTTTGATGGAGATGCAGACAGAGCAGTCTTTATTGATGATACTGGAAAAGTTGTATCTGGAAGTATGATGACAACATTAATTGCAGATTACTTATCTGAAAATAACGATAATTTAAAAGTTGTGCACAATGTTAATGTGTCACCGCATGCTTTATCGATACTTGATTCAAAAAATATTTCTCTCTTTAGATGTAAGGTGGGTCATTCAAATATTAAAGCAATGATGAAAGAACTTGAAGCAGATTTTGGTGGTGAACATAGCGCTCATTTTTACTATAAGGATAATTATTTTGCTGATTCCGCAATACTTACTCTTTTAATGTTTATGACAATTATTTCTGAGCGAGGAGAGAAAGTTAGTAGTATGTTTGATCAGTACAATTTCCCTCCATCATCTGGAGAAATCAACTTTGAAGTTGAAGATGTAGAAAGATCTTTGGAGAAAATTAAAACAGTTTTTACTGGTGATTTTGATGAACTTGATGGTCTCTCATATTTTGATGAAAACTTTTGGTTTAATGTTAGAGGCTCAAACACTGAACCAAAATTAAGAGTAAATATAGAAGCTCCATCTCAAAAAATACTTGATGAAGTTTTAGAAAAAATTTCAACTACCATATAAAGAATAATGATTGAACACGTACTTGACTTAGGTAATCAATTAAAAAAAGAATTAGAAACCTCAAAGGATTTCGAAGTTCAATCTTACAAAGATTTATTAATTGTTGGTATGGGTGGTTCTGGTGTGTCTGGAGATGTTTTAAAATTAGTTTTAAACGAAACTACTCAAATCAATGTTGAAGTTAGAAAAGCCTATGGAATACCAGAGGTGACTGCTCAAAGAAAGCCAAAGTGTCTGTTTATCTCTTATTCTGGAAACACAGAAGAAACAGTCGAAGCTGTTAATGATGCTATTAAATATAATTTAGATTGGTCAGTAATTTCAAGTGGTGGACGGTTGTTAGAGTTAGCGATAGAACATAATAAACCATTTGTAAAAGTCCCAGATGGACTTCAACCCAGAGCAGCATTTGGATTAATGACTAAAGCAGTGATGCATTATGTATCTCCTGATATAGGTGTAGATTATCTAGAGATATGCAATCAAGCAGGAAATTATTTAAATGAAATTTTAGCAAACCAATCAGAAAACGAGTTAATTTCACAAGCTTTACAGATTTCAAAAGAGATAAACTCTAAGACTTCTGTAATTTATGGAGGTACACCACTCACATATTTAGTTGCTCAACGATGGAAGACTCAAATTAACGAAAATGCAAAATCTAAAGCTTTTGTTGGTTATATGCCTGAGGTGCACCATAATGAAATACTTTCTTGGGAAGCTAACAAAGATGGTTCTAAAAAAGATTATCAGTTATTATTTTTGAGATCTTCAAAAGAAAATTCTCAAATTAGTAAAAGATTTGAATTAACAAAAGAAATTATTGGTGATAAAGTTGATATTTCTGAAATTGAGAATATATCTTCAAAAAATATCATTAGTAATTTATTTCATTTAACATTAATAGGTGATTTGGTAAGTGTTTATATGGCTGATAATTTAAATATTGATCCATATGACATTACCTCTATTGAAAAGCTAAAAAAATTATTAAAAGGATAAACACAAATATGTCAACAATAAAAGATTCTAAATTAGCCGAAATTGGAAAAGATGAGGTCAATTGGGCTCAAAGACAAATGCAGGTTTTGGAAGATATAAAACTTGATTTTGCAAAAAGAAAACCCTTAGAAGGATTGAATATTGGTGCATGTATGCACGTCACTAAAGAAACTGCTAATTTAATGTTAACTTTGCAATCCGCAGGCGCAAATGTCGCACTATGTGCTTCTAACCCTCTATCAACTAAGGACTCCGTAGCAGCCTATCTTGCTGATAGTGGTGTAGAGGTTCACGCAATACACGGTGTAAGTAATGAAGAATTTTTCAAACATCTTAATTCTGTATTAGATACCAAACCAGACATAACAATGGATGATGGAGCTGATTTAGTTTCTTTACTTCATACTGATAGAGCTGATTTGCCTGTAATGGGTTCAATGGAGGAAACTACAACGGGAGTGATAAGGCTTAAATCAATGGAAAAAAATAATAAGTTAAGGTTTCCAGTTGTCGCTGTGAATGATTCAGATACTAAACACCTGTTTGACAACAGATTTGGTACCGGTCAAAGTGCTATGGACGGTGTTGTTAGGGCCACAGATTTACTTATTGCAGGACTAAATGTTGTAGTCATTGGATTTGGTGATTGTGGTAAAGGAGTCGCTGAGAGGGCCTATGGTATGGGGGCTAAAGTTACAGTTGTTGAACCAAATTCAGTCAGGGCTTTAGAAGCTCTAATGCATGGCTATGAAGTAAAATCTAGCGTTAATGCTGCAAAAATTGCTGATGTTATAGTGTCAGTTACTGGCAATATGCATGCGTTAGACAAACAGCATTTTGACGTCATGAAAGATGGAGTTGCACTTGCAAATGCGGGTCATTTTGACGTTGAGATAAATCTTAAAGCACTTAAAGAGCATAGTTCAAGCGTTGAAAGAGTGAGAGAACATGTTGATAGTTATAAATATAATGATAAAGAAATTCTAGTTCTTGCTGAAGGAAGGCTTGTAAATTTAGCTGCAGCAACTGGACATCCTGCATCAGTTATGGATATGTCTTTCGCAAATCAAGCTCTTGCAGCTGAGTGGATAAAAGACAATTATAAAACTCTAGAATCAAAAGTATATACATTGCCAAAAGAAGTGGATATAAAGATAGCTGCAACTAAATTGGGACTCATGGGTGGTGAGTTAGAGGTCCTTACTGAGGAACAAATTAAATATCTTGACTCATGGGAGCACGGTACTAACTAAATTTGAGTATATTTAAAAGAGTCTTATCTGTTGGAAGTGGAAAGCTTGTTTCAGAACTTAACGATGTGGTCCAAGCCATCAATGATAAGGAAAAAGAATTTGAATTATTTTCTGATGAAGAAATAAAATTAAACTTTCAAGAATTATCAAAAAAACTCAATGGAGATCCTCAAAGTATAGAAGTTGAAGCTTTTGCTTATATTAGAGAAGCTGCGAAAAGAACACTTGGCCAAAGACATTATGATGTACAGCTTTTTGGAGGGTTGGTCTTACTAAGAAATAAAATAGCCGAAATGAAAACTGGAGAAGGAAAAACTTTAGTTTCAACATTACCTATTTCTTTAATGGCATTATTTAAAAAAGGGGTACATGTTGTCACTGTTAATGAGTATTTAGCAAAAAGGGATGCAGAGTGGATGAGTCCAATTTATAATTTTCTGGGACTTGAAGTGGGATTAATACATTCAAACCAAGATCCTGCAGAAAAAAATCAAGCTTATAAAAAAGACATTACTTACGGAACTAATAATGAATTCGGATTTGATTATTTAAGGGATAATATGGCTATCTCTAGAGAACAACTTGTACAAGGAGAGTTATTTTACAGTGTAATTGACGAAGTTGACTCAATATTGGTCGATGAAGCAAGAACTCCTTTAATTATTTCAGGCAAAGTTAGCGATTCTACAAAGTGGTATTCAGAATTTACAAAAATCGTAAAGGGAATGAAAAGAGATATTCATTATGAAATTGATGAAGCTAAAAAACAGGTACACACAACTGAACTCGGAGTTGAGTATGTAGAATCAAAGCTAGGTATATCCAATCTTTACGAAAATACTAAAACAAATTTTATTCACTATTTAACTGCAACCTTAAGAGCTAAAACAATTTATCTAAAAGATGTGGATTACATAATTGGGGATGGACAAATAAAAATTGTTGATGAATTTACAGGCAGAGTACTTGAAGGAAGAAGATATTCGGATGGCCTTCATCAAGCATTAGAAGCAAAGGAAAACGTAAAAATACAAGATGAAAATCAAACTCTTGCTTCTATAACTTATCAAAACTATTTCAGAATGTACGAAAACCTTGCTGGAATGACAGGTACTGCAAAAACCGAAGAGGAAGAGTTTGTTCAAATTTACAATTTAGAAGTAGTTGAAATACCAACAAATCTTCCAGTACAAAGAGTTGATCAGCAAGATGCAGTTTATAAAACCAATAAGGCAAAATTAGAAGCTGTAATTGAAGATATAAGAATCAGAAATCAAAACGGACAACCAATATTGCTTGGCACAGTATCAGTTGAAGCCTCAGAAGAAATTTCAAAAATATTAACCTCTAAAGGAATTATCCATAATGTACTTAATGCAAAAAATCACGAACAAGAAGCCAATATTATTGCTCAAGCAGGAAAGTTAGGCGCTGTAACAGTAGCAACAAACATGGCAGGTAGAGGAGTAGATATAAAGCTTGGAGGTAATGCTGATGAGATGGCATTACAACTTCAAATAAAAGAAGAAAAGCTAGAAAATCCAAATTATTTAATATCTAAAATTAAAGAACTTGAAGACAACGTAGAAAAAGAAAAAGAAAAAGTCCTTTCTCTTGGAGGTCTTTATGTTCTTGGAACGGAAAGACATGAATCAAGAAGGATTGACAATCAGTTAAGGGGTAGATCTGGTAGACAAGGAGATCCAGGTGAATCTAGGTTTTATATTTCTTTACAAGATGAGCTCATGCGTAGATTTCAGGGTGAAAGAATAGAATCAATAATGAATAAACTAAATTTACCTGATGATGAGAGAATTGAACAATCGATGGTTACTAAAAGTATTGAAAGAGCACAAGCTCAAGTGGAGTCATTAAATTTTGAAATAAGAAAAAATGTACTAAAGTTTGACCAAGTTCTTAATCAGCAAAGAGATGTTATTTATAAATGGCGAAGAGAGCTGCTACGATCTGAAAATATTAGTAGCTTGATAGAAGGCTGGCTATCAGATGTTTTAGAAACAGTTGCAAACAACATTGAGTCTTTTAAAAAGAGTTATGATAACCTAGAACACTTCAATGAGCTTGTTGAAAATGAGCTGGGTGAACTATTAAGCGACTTAGTAAGAAGTAAATTTCTTAAAAATTTAGAAATAAATGACGATTTGGATATTTATAAAGATCTTGAAAATCTTTTTTATGACAATGAAAATCAGGATAAAGAAAATTTTTGGAGACTTGCAAGGGGTTCAGCTCTGTCATTTATCGATCAGTCATGGAAAGATCATTTATCTGAAATGGATTATCTACGATCGGGAATAGGCTTGAGAGCAATGGGGCAAAGAGATCCATTAGTTGAGTATCAAAATGAGGGATATGATCTTTTTGAAGAATTGATTAATAATGTTAAGTTTTCAGTAATAAGGATTTTATTAAATTTTGATAAAACTTTTATTGTTCAAAAAGAAAAAAATATTGATGATAATGTAAAAGATAAGGTAATTGCTAAAGATAAAATAGGCAGAAATGACCCTTGCTATTGTGGTTCAGGGAAAAAATTTAAAAAATGCGGATTGGTTGATAAATGTATAAAGAAATCCTAAAAAAAATATCTTTATTTAACGAACGGCTTGCTTCTGCTAAGGAGTATCTTTGACTTTGAAAATAAAGTAAAAAAGTTAAAAGACTTAAACATTGAAATAAATCAAAAAAATTTTTGGAATAACCCTCAACGTGCACAAAAAGTATCAATTGAAGCTTCTACGATAGAAAAATTGGTTTCTACTTTAGAAGATTTAGAAGCAAATTTATCTGATATTAAAGAATTTAATACTAATTACAGGAGAAGAGAATTTAAATGAAAACGATTTCATAGACGAAATAAACAACTTTGAGGTAATGATTGAGGAAATTGAAAATGAAGCCCTATATTTTGAAGAATATGATGATTTAAATGCAGTGATATCAATCAATGCTGGTGCTGGGGGAGTAGATGCACACGATTGGGCAGAAATATTATTTAGAATGTATACCAGATTTTTATCTAGTCAAGATATGAAATATCAAATTGAAGAAATTTCACAAGGTGAAGAAGCTGGGATAAAATCAGCATCAATCAGAGTAGATTCATACAGAGCTTATGCAACTTTAGAAAGTGAAAGAGGAGTACACAGACTTGTTAGGATCAGCCCTTTTGACAGCAATAAAAGAAGACATACCAGTTTTGCAGGTGTAGACGTCGTGCCACTAATTGAACACAATGAGGACATAGTAATTCAAGATGATGAAATAAGAGTAGATGTATACAGATCATCGGGTGCTGGTGGCCAACATGTGAATACAACTGATTCGGCAGTTAGAATTACACATATTGAATCAGGTTTAGTAGTTGCTTGCCAGGCTGAAAGGTCACAATTGCAAAATAAAAATAGAGCCCTTGAATTATTAAAAACAAAACTAATTCTTAAGCAAAAAGAAGAAGAACTTCTTAAAATTAATAATATAAGAGGAGACCAACACGAAGCTGGCTGGGGTCGACAAATTAGATCTTATGTTATGCAACCTTATCAACAAGTGAAAGACGCTAGGAGTAATACTGAAGTTGGCAATATTTCAAATGTTCTGGATGGAGATATTTCCATATTTATCAAAGAGTATCTAAAATGGCGAAGACAGGGAAAAAATGATTAGTTTAAAAAATGTATCTTTAGTATTTCAAGGTGGAAGTGTAGCTATATCTAATATCTCTACAAAAGTTGAACAAGGTGAGTTTGTTTATTTAGTAGGACATTCTGGAAGTGGTAAGTCTTCTTTTTTAAAATTACTTTATAAAGAATATATTGCTACAAAAGGGGAAATTGAAGTTGCTAATATTGATGTTTCAAAATTACCTAAATGGAAAATTCCTTTATTAAGAAGAAAAATTGGAATAGTCACACAAGAACCGCAGTTATTAGAAAACAGGAACACCTTTGAAAATATTTCTTTTGCTTTAGAAGTAATGGGAAGCTTGCCTGAAGAGATTGATGCAAAAACAAATACGCTTCTTGATTTAGTTGAGTTAAATGAAAATGCCTATAAGTATCCAGGACAATTATCTGGCGGAGAGCAAACCCGAGTAAGCATAGCTAGAGCACTAGCAAATAATCCTGTAGTTCTATTGTGTGATGAACCTACTGGAAATCTTGATCCAGATTTAAGTATTCAAATAGTGTCTTTATTAGAAAAAATAAATAGAGCAGGAACTACAGTTATTATGGCAACACATGATTCCTCAATTGTTAATAGAAGAAAAAAGAGAGTTCTAGAATTATCAGATGGAAAGATAGTACGAGACGAATTAGATGGTAGCTATATTGTTAGGTAATTATGGGTAAATTTTCTTACGTCCTAAAAAATACTTTATTAAATATGAGAAGAACTCCACTTCTTGTATTTGCTACAATAATTGCTGTTTTAGTTTCTAGCTTTCTTGTATTTACAACTTTGTCAGCAAGATCTATTGTTGAAAACAATACTCTCCGTTGGCAGAATGGAATTCATGTTGTTGTGTTTCTTGATGATAGAGTGACCACTACAGCACATAAACAATTAGAAACATCACTTGAAGACTATCCAGAAGTAAGGACTGTTGATTATTTTTCTAAACCTGAAGCAAAAGAAGAGTTTAAAGTTTTATTTAGAGATCAGCCAGAACTTTTGGCTGAAGTAGATTATGAAATTTTACCTGCATCACTAAGAATAAATTTAAATAATCCATCAGACTATCAATTAATAATTGAAAGATTAGATGGCAATCCAGCTGTAAAAGAGATTAGAACTTCTGGAGAAGCAATTGAAAGACTTTTGAGCCTCACAGATACACTTGTTATTTCTGCTTCTGCTTTTGCACTACTTATTGGTTTTGCGGCTTTTATATTGATTATAAACACCTTAAGGCTAGCTGCTTACTCTAAGAAAAAAGAAATAAAAATAATGAGACTTATTGGGGCTTCCTCAACTTACATTAGATTACCATTCATATTTGAAGCAGTAGTAGAGTCTTTGATTGGAACAAGCATTGCTGTTGGTTTTGGTTGGGCATTAATAGAATATTCTAAAAGCTCTGTAGTTGCTGATAGTATTTTTGATATAAATATATCTGATGATTACTTGATATTCCTCACTCTTTCTTTATTAATGTTTTCACTAATTTTCGGTTTATTTGCTTCATTTGTTGGAATTAGAAAAGCTTTAAATGATTAAAAAAATTGTCTTATTACTTACTCCCATTTTTTTCTTTACTTCTTTTATATTTCCAAATGATTTGAGTGCAATTACTGCAGAAGACAGATTAATTGAAGTTGAAAAACAACTACAAGCAATTGCTGAACAAATAAGCAAATACGAAGGAGAAAGAACAGATTTAGAAAAGGCAATAATTGCAAATGATAAAGATTTAGCACAAGTCAATAGTGAATTAGCAGAAGTGCAAAGTAGATTGACATTAGTTCAAAGAGAGTTGGAAAAGGCATTAGAAAATTATGATTTCTCATTAAATGATTTAGCAGCTGTTCAAGAAAATATTGTTAATGAACAAATAAAACTTGGAAGAATCAAAAATGAGATGTCAGAAGTAACAGATGAGTTACTTGAAACACAAAAAAAACTTATAGTTGCAGATGAAGGACTGCAAGATCAAGCTGTAAGTCTTTACATAAATGGAGTCATGAGCCCTACAACTGCTTTATTTATTGAGCTAGATGAGCTATCCACCTTCTTAGTTGCGTTAGGATATGCCTCTACTGTAGTTGACTCAGCTTATGAAATTATTGAACAATTAAATGCGCTTGAAAATTTAGCTTCTAATCAAACAGAGTTTTTGACTCAACGTGAGGAAGAAAGAGTTGAAATAGTAACTAACCTCCAAAATGAAGAAGAAAGAAAAAATGAAATTTCCATTGAAGCAGAGGAGTTTGCAGAAGAGATTGAAGATAAGAAAGAAGCAGTTGAGCGAGAGAAAAAGCTAGTAGAGTCTAAAAAAGCTCAAGTAATTAGGGCAAGGCAAAACGCACAAAGTTTATTAAATCAAGCAAATAAAGAACTTGAAAAATTAGATAAGGAACATGCTGACCTTGAAAAGCTTGAGGATGCAATTCAAGCCGATATTGAAAGGCTAAGTAGCTCTGGTGGTGTTGCTCCAGATAAACTTTCTTGGCCAGTCAAAACGGGTTATGTTTCAAGTGGTTATAAATGGAGAAGACTAGGCGGTACTACAAGCTTTCATGGTGCGATTGATATTGCAGCTTCTAGAGGGACGCCTATTTATGCTGCAGGTGGTGGAGTTGTAATACTTGCAAGATATTATGGAAATGCAGGAAGAACTGTGTTTATTGATCATGGTGGTGGGATGACAACTTTATATTTCCATATGGACAAAATACTAGTTAGTGTAGGTCAAACTGTTATAACTGGAGATCAAATAGGCACTATTGGGACTACTGGTAGGACTACAGGACCCCATCTTCATTTTGAAACAAGACTAAGAAATCCGAGTTCAGCAAATTGCTCCCTTGCTTATCTTGACCCTACTTCTCGAGGAAGAGTCAATCCATATTGTTTCCTTGACTGATGAAAGTATTTGCTGAAAATCGAAAAGCCAGAAATTCATATGAGTTTTTAGATTTCTACGAAGCAGGGGTCGTTCTTTCAGGACCTGAAACAAAAAGTATTCGAAGTGGTGGTGTTTCAATAGTAGATGCTTTTGCAAGTATTGATAAAGAGGAAGCGTATATCATGGAAATGAATATCGAACCTTATAAATATTCTGATAATTCAGATTATAATCCAAAGTCGCAGAGGAAACTTCTTTTACATAAAGGTGAGATTAAAAAACTTATCGGACTTTTGTCTCAAAAAGGGTATACCTTAATTGCTACTAAGGTATTTGAAAAAAATGGATATATTAAAATCGAATTAGCTTTAGCTAAAGGTAAAAAAGATTACGACAAAAGAAAGAAAATTCTTAATAAAGAACATTCGAAAGAAATTAAGAATTATTAAAAGCTTTTTCTGTACCTACCCTGATGTCTGGTACTCCAATAAAATTTTTATCAGAATTCTTATAAATTGTTGAAATCGGACCGTATCCACCTATAAGTTTGTTTTCTACTGAAATTTCATGTCCTTTTTCTTTTAGACGAGATATTTCAGGTTCATTTAAGAATTCAAACTTAATATTGGAAGAAGTATTAGATCCAAAATACTCTATGGTCCATCTAGGTTTTTCCATAATCTCTTCGAAACTACTTTCTCCAAGAATATAAGGAAGTATGGTTTGAACAAGCAACTGGGGTTGATAACGCCCCCCTCTAGTTCCAGTAATAAAATCTAATGAACCATCTTTAGACCATATTGTTGGTGATAAAGTATGTAAAGGCTTTTTGTTGGGACCTAAACAGTTTGGATGACCTTTGATGAGATTGAATCCGCATCCTCTGTTGTGAAGAAAAAATCCATAACTTCCCACACCAATTCTGCTGCCAATTCCATAAAAATTTGATTGAATTAATGAAACACCTAGTCCATTTTCATCAACTGCACTCATGTAAGCAGTCCCTCCTCCANGAGGATTCGGAAAATTATATTTTCCTGCAGCATTCTTGTCAAAAAGGCTTACTTTATCTCTGATATATTGATCATCAGTACCTAAAAACTTTTTATCATTTCCTTGATAATCGTAGGTAATATTGTCTCTGTCTGATGCAAAAATTCTATATGACTCAATTAATGTGTGTAGATAGTCATCTTTATTATTAATCATTTCAAAACCTTTTAAAGCGCTTAGAGTTAAGTATCCCTGTGTACTCGGTGGGCTAGTCCAGCCATCGTATCCATAAATTTTTTGATGAAGTGGCTCTCTCCAGATAGCTTTATAACTTGATAAATCTTCTTTAGTTAGGAAACCTTTTACAGAATTAGAAATCTCTTTGGCAATNTCACCATTATAAAAATATTCGAGTCCGTGCTCTTTTAACAACTCCAGAGTCTTTCCAAGCTGAGGTCTTCTGATTAATGTATCAATACTGTAGGGTTGATTATCTCTATAAAATGAATATCCAGAGTTTTGCCCACTCAATTCTTCACTATGAATATTTAGAGAATTAAATAACTCTTTACTTATTTTGAATCCTTCATGACAGAGGTTTATTCCAATTTCTAAAATCTCTTCAATAGGAATATTTCCATATTTATTACTTAACTCTCTCCACCCTGCAACAGCACCTGGAACAGTTACTGATAAAGGGTGATTTAAAGGTATACGTTCATAATTTGGCAGTAAGCCTTGGTCAACATTGCTTCCTGAATAGCCAGATGCATCAAGAAATTCTGGTTTATTTTTGCCTGGGACCCAAATAAGTGCAAATAAATCTCCTCCGATTCCACAAGTCTCCGGAGCAACTATTCCTTGGACGAGATTTGTCAATATTGCTGCATCTACAGCATTACCACCCTTGTTAAAAATTGTTGAACCAATTTCTGTTGATAAATAGTGTGGAGAGACAATTACATTGTTCATGTGTTCAATTATAAAGAAAATATTTAATTTATTTGTCACAGAAAGTTACTTGTATAAATCCAAAGGTTATAAAATAAGTATGCAATTAAGGAGATATATGAAAGATATAAATGCTCAAGAATATAATGAATTATTAAGTTCTGAAGCCCCAGTCGTAATTGATTTTCATGCTACATGGTGTGGTCCTTGTAAAGTTTTAAGCCCTATTTTGGAAGAACTATCAAGTGAAGTTGATGGAGTAGAGTTTGTTAAGCTTGATGTTGACCAACATCCAGAAATTGCCGGAGCAAATGGTGTTATGGGTGTACCTACAGTTGTAATGCTTAAAGGCGGAGAAGTTAAAGAGAGATTCGTTGGTGTACAACCAAAAGAAGTTATAAAAGAAAAAGTTTCAGCACTAATCTAAATTGCTTAAATTAATTCTTTTTTTCCAAATAGTTCTTTTAACCCTATTTATAGGTGCTGGGTATTTCCTATATTCAGAGTTACAAACTTTGTCTACAGAAGTTGATAATGCTTTAACGGTTATTGCAGATATCCAATCTTTGCTACCTAAGTTAGAGGTTGCGGTTGATACAGTGATCTCACTTGAGACAGCTTTTCAAAGCTTGGCAGGAATAAGTGACCTGCTAACTATATTGCTCGACCCACTTCAGGGAAATTCATAAAATGAAAATAGATTTTTATACTACTGACTGGTGCGGAGACTGTGTAAGGTCAAAAGCTCTCTTGAAGAAATTTAATGTTGATTTTAATGAAATTAATGTTGATGTAGATCAAGTTGCAAACGAATATATCAAATCTTTACAAGTTAATCAAAGAAGAATACCTACTATTGTGTTTGAAGATGGGTCGTTTTTGGTTGAACCAACAGATATTGATCTTGAAAATAAGCTAAAAGAATTAAATTACATATAATAATTTTTGTTAATCAGTCGTAAGATATTTTAATTAATATAAAATAACCTTTAATTTAAATAAGTGGTAAGTAATGATTGATAAAAATATTGAATTTGAAAAGTTTGTAAATGAAATACTAGATTTATCAGGTGAAATTGCATTAAATTATTTTCGAAAAATTAGAGATCTAACTCTTAAAGGAGATTCTAGTCCTGTGACAAAAGCTGATGAGGATATAGAGCAATTTATTAGAGATAAAATTTTTGAAAAATATCCAAGTCACAAAATCATCGGAGAAGAATTAGATGATTTTGAGGGTTCAGAAAATATCACATGGTATATAGATCCAATTGATGGTACAAGAAGCTTTGTTGCCGGAAAGCGTGACTTTGGAACTCTTGTAGCCTTAGTAATTAATGATGAATTGATTGGAGGCGTAATAGATTGTCCAGCTCTAGGAGAAAGATGGACTTCGTTTAGTTCATATGAAACTAAAGTGAATCATAAAATTACAAGATGCAAAGCTGTAGATAATTTAAAAGATGCCGTCATGGCAACAACTTCCAGTCATGAATTTGGAATGAAAAAGTGGAGAGCTTATCAATTACTGGAGCAATCCGTAAAAGTCACAACAACAGGAAGTGATTGTTATAATTATGGCTTGCTTGCTAGTGGGCATGTCGATATTGTCGCTGAAAGACTAACCTCACCTCATGATTATTTACCACTAATCAAAATAGTAGAAGGAGCTGGTGGTATCATGACAGATTGGGAGGGTAAAAAGCTAGATTTTAATCAAAGTAATGTATATGTTTTGGCTTCTGCATCGAAGGAAATACATGAAATGGCTTTAAAAAAATTAGAAATCAAATAATGAAAATACTTATTTGCGATACATTAAATAGCAAAGTTTTAGAAGAACTCCAATCACTTGGTAAATGTATAGACATCTCTGCATCTGATTCAAAAGATCAGGATTTAGTTTCAGAAATTAATGATGCAGAAATTGCAGTTATTAGAAGCTCTACTCAATTAACAAAAGAAGTAATTGAAAAAGCAAATAACCTAAAAATAATTGCAAGGTGCGGAGTAGGGGTTGACAACATTGATGTAGAATTCGCAAAGTCTAAGAACATTAAAGTGACCAATTCCCCAACAGCAAATTTGATTTCTGTTGTTGAGCTCACTATTGCATTAATTATTAATGCCGCAAGAAAAATTAATCTTTCAGATATTCATTTAAAAGAAGGTTGGTGGAATCGAAAAGAGTTCATCGGAATGGAACTATCTGGAAAACAACTTGGAATTGTAGGGTATGGGAAAGCAGGACGTTTAGTCTCCGAGAGAATGAAAAGCTTTGGTATGTCAATTGCTTTTTACGACCCTTATGTCAAAGATTGGGATGGACCAGAAAAAAGTTTAGAACTAGACCAATTATTAAGCACTTCAGATGTAGTTTCAATACATGTAATTAAAACAAAAGAAACAGAGAATCTAATCTCAAAAGAAAAACTTGATTTACTTAAAAAGAGTGCAATATTAATAAATACCTCAAGAGGTGGAGTTGTTGATGAGGATTATCTAGTTGAACTCCTAAAATTAAAAAAATTATTCGGTGCAGGTCTTGATGTTTATTCAGAAGAACCACCCAATAATATAGAAAATTTTTCAGACATTAATTTAATTACTACTCCACATATTGGAGCCTCTACAAATGAGGCACAATTAAAAGCTGGTTTAGATACTGTAGAAAATATAAAAAAAATATTAGCTGGAGACGATTCAGTAGCTCTTTAAATTTTTAAAAAATCTGTTGTATTAGTTTTGAAAAAATACAATAATGAAAATACGAATTAGTTGTTTAGGCTGGCACCAATAACTTTTTCTTAACGATTAAACTTGCTTTTTATTGTCTCGTAAGCAGGCCACCCATATGGAATGCATCCTTCAGTTCCCTTACTTTGCTGCATCATGACAGGAGCAATAGCTCCTTCTTTTGGACAACCTACGTGTCCCCAGCCAAGAATATGTCCGGTTTCATGATTAATTAGGTAGATTCTATATGTTTCCATATCATTCTTGAAATCCGCAGCACCGTTTTTCCATCTAAAAAAGTTAAGTACAATATTTTGTTCTTTCCTACATGAGTAAATGCTATTTGTTTCAATAGGTGCGCATATCTCATCAGTTTTTTCTGGTGAAGCAAAGATGTAGACATAGTCACTTTCCTCAACACTTGTTAACTGAAATTGTTTTTCAGTAATATTTGTCCAACCTGTGTCATTATTTAATATAAGAAACAAAAGATTCTTGATACACAGTGGATCAAGACCCAATGAAGGTTCAATTTTTACAGCATAATTTAATTTTTCCTCATCCCTCGAGTTTACATTATCAAGTAGCACCCACTCATCTTCAGAATCTTCATTAATTAATGTTGAATCTATGCAACCACTCTCTAGCTCTGATGTCCCTAGGTTTTTTGAATTATTAATTACTGTATCAGTTAGAAAAATCGCTGTTGTTTCTTCTTCTTGGCTTTTTTTTATATTCAAAACACTTGTAACCTCTATCAATTTTTCATTCCAAACAGCGAGATCTGTTTCAATGCTTAAAGATTCAAGTATATTTTCAATGTCTTTTTCTTCTAAGTTTTGATAGTTAGACATAAAATAATCTTTAGCATATGTGTAATGGGTTGTGAAGATTGAACTTTGTTCGTCAATATTATTTAGTACAAACAGCCATTCTTCAAGACAATTTTCCGTAAGGCTGAACCACGATCCAAATTTTATACATTCGTCACTAATTGAGAGTAGTTCATTGTCAATAAACTCCTTTAAGCTAATTTCTAGTGTATTAAATTCATCAATTTCTATTTTTTGTTGGATGGTTGTTGAAGTTACAATTGTTTCAATTGTTGGAGTTTCGCTTTGAGGATTAATTGAATCATTTAAAAAATTAAAAGCAAAAAAACTAAAACCAAGCAAACCGATTAGCAAAATTGAAGATTTTATAGTTTGATTCATATAACTTATGTTAAAAGGATACTATCTTCAATTAAAGAGAATTATTTTTTGTACCCTTTTTTGTCTATAAAATCTTCTGGTTCTAGTCCAAGCCCATCAGCCACTCTATTTATGTAATTAAAATAAGAAATTATTTGAACTATTTCTGAAACTTCTTTGTCAATATAGCCAAAATTTTTTATTTTTTGTACGTCCGATTTATCAATTTTCCAAGGACTAAGAGTTAATTTTTCAGCAAAATAGCAGATAGCTTTTTGCTGATCTGTTAAACCGCTTTCTTTCCAGTTAGCAGCTATTTCATCTACTAAATTTTGATCTTTTGTCTCCGACCGGAGATCATATAAGTGCGCTCTTATTCAATATTCACACTCATTAGAAATTGAAGTAACTACTGCAAGTAATTCGCGATCAAAGCGTGAAACATTTGAATTTCCAAACATTGTTGAATTATAGAGACGCATAGAGTCTCTAAGTATTTCTGGAGTTTGTGACTGTATTATTAGTACATTCCAAATTCTTCCAGCTCTTCTTAAGCCTTTTTCGTATTCTTTTTTTAAAAGTCCAGTTGAATTTTTAAAATCAAATAATTTTATGAAAGCC